>Ga0256833_1000738_pt1 | contig 25085 bp, 26 predicted proteins | sample 356284metaG_FD_190535 | JGI IMG/M metagenome (GOLD analysis project Ga0256833, IMG submission 190535) | Hydrothermal vent microbial communities from Mid Atlantic Ridge, Atlantic Ocean - 356-284 | ecosystem: Environmental > Aquatic > Marine > Hydrothermal vents | place: Atlantic Ocean: Mid... | reverse complement strand
AGTGACAGGCATTTCATTGTTTGGGGTAAAAAATAAGGCAAGGGCCTTTATTAAGGCCCTTGCCCAGAAGTATTCCGCTTGAGTTTATTCTTCTAACTTGCCAAACTGATCTTCTTCACTCTTTCCGAAGCCTGGCACGCCGTACATGGTTGTGCTTCCCGAGGAGAAGAATTCCAGCTTGCCTTCCTGTACTAGCTGGTTGGCAGCCTTTTTCACCTCTCTTGGCTTGGCATTTGGATCTGCCTTGTATAGATCCTTTATATACATCTTCGATTTGTGTTTTGCCTTCTTCGTGGCAAACTCAAGGATTTTTTGTTTCAGTTCTTCCATATCAACGGCCATGATAGCCTCCTTTTATTAATCAGTATGTACACTCCACTTAAATTGAGTGGTGGTATGATAAGTATCGTATGCCAAACGATAATCGTCAATAGATTTATCAGTAAATGGGATATCGCATTTTTCAAAGAAGCGCTCCCAACCGATCCTTTCTGCCCACTCACCAAGGCGCTCATACTTGTTTGCACCTTCGGAATAAGTTTCAAGGATCTTCCTGATAACCTTTACCACAGAGGGCCAACGTGGAGGCTCATTGGGAATATAAGGAATTACCAGTTTAGAGAACTTTGGAGCAGAGACACGGTTTGAGATCTTACCGCCAACAAGGATTGCAATACCATCGCCCTCCATATCTGCCAGTGGCATGGCCGGACACATGGTATAGCAGTTACCGCAGAACATACATCTCTTCTCATTTACGCGTACCGTTTTGACCTTGTTGCCATCTATTTCAACAGTAGCGGGCTTGATTGCTCCAAGTGGACATGCTGCCACGGCAAGAGGAATCTCACAAACACCAGTTATACGGTCATCCTCCACAAATGGCGGTTTCCTGTGAACACCGAGAATAGCAATATCTGAACAGTGAACAGCACCACACATGTTGAGACAACACGCAAGTGCAATGCGCACCTGTGCAGGAAGCTTGTGGCTTCCAAAATATTCAAAAAGATCGTCCATCACAGCCTTGACCACACCAGAGGCATCTGTAGCAGGGGTGTGGCAGTGTACCCATCCCTGGGTATGAACAATGTTTGTCACACATGCACCGGTTCCGCCTACAGGGAATTTGTATGAGCCGCCAGGGAACTTTCTGCCCTTCAAATCATCGAGCAGGGCGCGAAGCTGATCCTCTGTCTCTACATGGAACTCGATGTTGTTACGGGTTGTCCACCTCATGTAACCATCGCAGTATTTATCTGCTATGTCACAGATTTCCCTGATTACGTCAGTGGTTATAAGACGGGGAGAACCGCAACGAACACTATACACTACGTCACCGGTTTCACTGGTGTACTTGATGACGCCTGGCTCAACTATTTCATGGGTCTTCCATTTTCCATAGTTCTTTTTTATCACTTCTGGGAAGAACTGCTCAAAGTATGGAGGCCCAATATCAGTGATCCTGTTAGCCATAGGCTTTTTGGGATCGTAAAGTTCCTCTCCAAGCTTGGGATCATAGGGTTTACTGCATAGCTCGCTTATATCAAAACCAGGAAGATCTCCCCAGCTTTCTTGCATTGCTTCACGAATTTTTTCTAAATCCATTATTAATTACCTCCTGTGCATTTAAAGTTAATTAAGCAGCGTGGCGTGCACGGAACTCTTTGATATCACGCTTCCATCCACCCTCAACCTCATCTTCGCTCCAGAAGACATAGGGGTTGGACCTTGGCTCTTTGACCATCTGAGGAATGGGCTTGAGTTCTGCCCTACGGATGAACTCTTGGAGGCTCTGACGCTGAATGAGCTCACCAAAACGCTCCCTGTTCTTACCTTCTTCCATCCACCAATCCCAGATCTTGTCTACGAATTCCTTGAACTCATCATAAGGTGGCTCCATTCTTATAAATGGAATGGCCAAGGTTGACATCTGAGCGCCTTCAAGGATCGGGGCCTTTGCACCAACAAGAATTGTGGCACCTGTATCTGTGCCTGGCCTCAAGGCGTCTGGCATTACGTTGATGCAGTGCATACACCTTGTGCACTCCCTGTTATCTATCTTGAGCTCGTCACCCTCCATCCACATACACTTGGTAGGGCATAGATCAATCACTTCCTTCTGAATATCAAAAGGACCCCAGTCTCTGTCGCTGTGGGAACCACCATTTGGCTTAAGTTCTCCGCCTATATAGGCCTTAACTGCTTCCTGATCAATCCTTATATCGTCTTTCCAGGTTCCGATTATGGAACAACATGAACGGGCAATGGCTGCAACGCAGTCATTAGGGCAGCCGGAGACCTTAAACTTGAATTTGTATGGGAATGCCGGTCTGTGAAGTTCATCCTGATATGTCTGTGTGAGATCGTAACAAATGGCCTGGGTATCAAGGCATGACCACTCACAACGTGCCTTTCCAATACAGCAGGAAGGCGTACGCAAGTTTGAGCCAGAACCACCCAGGTCCACGCCCATCTGATGGGTGAGATCATAAAATACAGGCTCTAGTTGATCTGTGGTTGTGCCCAAAAGCACCATGTCACCAGTTGAGCCATGGAGGTTTGTCATTCCACTGCCCCTATGATCCCACATATCGCAAAGCTTTCTCAGATATGCGGTGTTATAGAACTTACTGGCAGGCTGGTTCACGCGAATGGTATGGAAATGGGCTACAGCTGGGAACTTCTCAGGAGCGTCAGAGTAACGTCCAATCACTCCACCACCGTAACCGAAAACCCCAACAATACCTCCATGCTTCCAATGGGTCTCCTTGTGGGTGTAAGACAGTTCAAGCTGACCCAAAAGGTCCAGGCAGGCCTGCTTTCCACTTAACCCTTTCTGTTCAATGTCGTCAACGAAACTTGGCCATGGCCCACTTTTGAGCTCATCGACCTTTGGAGTGTCATGCTTTTTGACATCAGCCATTTAAATCTCCCTCCTTAGTATTTTTTTCATAAACTGCATCTTATAACTTCTGCCAAATGGTTACCAGACAAATAAATGAAGGTTCATTCGGCCGAATCTTCCAGTGCGTGAAAACTTTTATAATATTGTTATCCATTCCTTGTCAAGCCCTGAATCATGTAATAACAAGGGGTTAGACTGTCCTGGCAGAGTGCCCTCATGTTTATTTTTATTGTTATTTCAGGACATTAAATTCAGAAAACGGTATCCTCAAAGCTTAAAGGTTTAATGAATTTTGATTCATTTTTTTAAAGGGCACTAGTTGTCCAACAAAAAAGAAAGGACTTCCCTGACCTGTCTGCCAAAGAAAAAATCCAACTCATCTACCCTCATGTTGTAATGGACTATTACACTGTCTCTAAATCCAGACTCTTGTTCTGCAATATGGTTAATTGCCTTATATTTTCCTTCTATATCTTTTTCATCGTTTAAGCCCGCAGCGATTCTATTTAGATCAAAAGCATCCTCGTGCTTGACTATCAGCTCATAAAGGACACTTCCTTGTGGAACAAGATCCAATCGTTTCAAAAGATCTTTCATGTATATGGCTTGAAGCTCAGATGTATCCCAGCAACGAAGCAACCGGCATTCCAGTGGACGAAAGGCATATATAGTGCAACCTTTGTCCTCATGATAAAATTTGCAGGCCCCTATTTTCCCTGCCCCTTTAATTTTTATAAGTTCCTGGCCTATCACTGTGATACTGTTTTTAACCGGATCAAATGCCACCTCTCCCCTTCTAAAGGTGATGAGATCCTTTGGATTTAGCTTGCCACTTACTATCAGATCTCTATCCTCCGAGTGTAAGACAGGGCCTCCTGCAGTACAGCATTTTCCACACCGCTTGCATTCTGTCTGTGTTACATTAAGCTGCATAAATATTTTTAGATATACGGGTCGCAAAAATCGAAATGGAAAAGGAATTAAAAAGGCTTTTTGCCCAAATAGATAACGCATTTAAAAGCGTTGCAATGGAATACCCAAAGGAATTCAGATGCAGGAAGGGCTGTTCCGACTGCTGCAACGCTGCCTTTGATATATCTCTTGCAGAGGCGCATCTTATAAGAAAAAAATTCAGGATTCTTGGCAGGAAAACCAGGAGACAGATACTAAAAAGGGCCAAGACGGCGCAAAAGGCATGGCAAAAGGCCCAGGAACAAAATTTAGACATATCCACACTCCGTATCCCGTGTCCGCTTCTTAGCAGAGACGAAGAATGTCTCCTCTATGAAATAAGGCCAGTCAACTGCCGGACCTATGGCGTCCCAACTGAGATAAATGGTAAGGGCCATGTCTGTTCCCTTTCCGCATTCGAGCCTGGAGTAAAATACCCTACCATTAGGTTGCATATAATTCAAAAAGAGTTGTTGCGAATAAGTCAAGATATTGATCCAAAACTTGCTGAGAAAAGATGGCCAATCTCTTCGATCCTATTGGAAGAGATCCAATAACTAATAACCTTAAATCACCAATTATCCACCGCCACCTCTCAGGCGCCCCTCCAAGGCAGATATGCCCTCAAGCAAGATATCTGCCTTCTCCCGTGCCCCCATACCTCTAAATAGTTTCTCTGCCAGCTTGTACGCATCAAGGGCCTCTTCGATCTTTCCCTGTCGCTCATAGACATCCGCTATGCCGGCAAGAAACATCGCTGAGCGCTTGACATCGCTTAGGTTTTCAACAAGCTCCAATGCCCTGAAATAATAAGGCAATGTCTTATCATACTCTTCTAAATGGCGATAAATATCTATAACCTTTTCCAACATGATGACCGTACTTATTGGGTCGTTTTTCTTCTCACATATTGCGAGGGTTCTTTGATAGGGGGCAAGGGCTGCCTTCATATTTCCCCTCATGACGTGAAGATCGCCCATCTTCTCACAGATATTTGCCACTTCTACGTCATATCCAGCGTTCTCAAAAATCACCAACACCTCTTCAAACTTTGCCAGGGCATCAAGGGACTGACCCCTATTTTTAAGAATATCCGCCTCCTGATAAAGCCTTCTTGCCTCAATAATCTCAGGCGGCTCCTTAGCAGAAGCCTGAGCTGATGTACCCCTATTTTCTTCCTGCACCTTTGTCTCCTTCTGATTCATAGAGTTCAATGCCTCCCTGGCAACGGTTCCAACATCTGTATAGACCAGTTCCTGGCCATTAAAGATGTAAAATTCCTCTTTGTCATCAATCAGTTTCGTTATAGCCCCTTTTGCCTCCTTGGCACCCATCTTTCCAAGTGCCCAAACAGCATGGCCGCGTGTTGACGGATCTTTTGACTCCAGGAGGTCAAAAAGGACAAAAAATGAGCTATTTCTCACAAGCTTTGGGTGTAGCTCCCCTATGCGACCAACAGCCCAAACTATAGCAGGCCGAGAAGGCTCATCGCCTACGAGCCCAAGTATGTGTCTTATAAAGGAACCATAGAGGCTGGGCTGGTTCCTTATGATTTCGCCAACGGTTTCAATGGCACCCCAGTTTGCTGCGGCAGAATCATTTGCTGAATAAAGAAGCCTGCGCAAAAGATCTCCAACCGTCGCCGGGTCATCACGGCTTATTGCTGCAGCAACCTGACCCAAAGTAAGAACGGCCCGCCACCTCGATTCAAGATCTGCAGTGTAAAGAAGACGCTGCATCTTTCTTAGGACCAGTTTGTCTTGTAGCGCCATTTCTATAAGTCGCTCAATGTCCCCATGAAGGACGCTCTCAGTTACCTGCCTCTTGGAATACCTTTTTTTGCCTGCTGATTTTTTTTGCGAAGATAACTCGGTGATACGGCCTGTGGATGAAACCTTGCCCTGCTGGAACCTTTCTCTTACTCCCTGGGCCTTGAGCTCCATGAGATCATTGTTTAAACGAATGAAACTAAGGGCGCCCCTTACACGATTACCTTCCAAATCGTAGCCCTTTGGAAATACCGCATGCCTTGAAAAATCGTATCCTTCAATCAAGGCGTCTGAATAGTCCTCTCCAGGCATAAGGCTCCATGCAAGGTCCCAGTCGTCATCACATGCAAAGCCAAGGGCCTCCACCATGGCTGCTCCGAGATTGTGACCTGTGACATCGTGGGCAAACACCGCACCGCACTCACAGACCCCAAAATCGAAATCCCCGAGTCTTTTAGGCTCTACCTGCCTTGGCCTTGGAAGTCTTTGGGAACAAAAAGGACAGAGGGGCTCAATCAATCCTTTGCTGATGGACATATCGCCTAATTTGTAACCTTTTCATTGACCTGTTTTTCAAATTCAGGATGAACAGGATAACCAAGTTCTTTAGCCTTTTGCATTTCATCCTTGGCCCTGTCATAAGCACCTGTGTAAAAGCAGGCCACTGCAAGATTATTTCTTGCAAGGCCGAACCTCGGTGAAAGGCTCACTGCCTTTTCTGCAAGGGAAACAGCCTCTTCAAGTCGATCAAGCTCAAGAAGCACTGAGGAAAGGTTGATTAGGGCAGGAACCATTTCAGGCTTGATCTCAAGGGCCTGCTCAAAGTAGTCGGCCGCATCTTCCCACTTTCCAAGTTGCATATAGGCAGACCCAATGTTGGCCATTGCTTCAGCAGAGCCTGGATGGGCCTTCAGGGCCTCCTTGTTCTCCCTGATTCCATCCTCCAACCTTCCCATTTGACAAAACAGAGTGCCAAGATTAACCCTGACCTCAAAGGAGGTGGAATCAATATCCAAGGCCTTTTGAAAAGACGTTATGGCATCATCAAGCCTGTTTGCCCGCCAGTAGGCCAAGGCTAGCCTGTGATGTGCCACAACAGAATTGGGATTCTCTTTGGCTTCCTTTTCAAGATCCGCTATTATCTGTTTAAGATCGCCACTTTTTATGGGATTTTTTGGCATATTTCCTCCTGAACTTAGTCTCTACCCAAGGGGTTAATAGTATCATTTTTGAATGACATAATCTAACATAAAGGACAAAAAAATAACATGACCAAAAAGAACGATTGCGCTCCAGTGACTAGGTCAGAAGATATTGAGCCTGTCCTCAAATGTAAATTTTGCGGTGGCTCTGCTTATATTCAAGGAAGATGAGCAAAGGCCAAGGTACGCTGCACGGAGTGCGGTATGGAGCTGCCGGCAAAACAGTACAATGAAGAAATAGAACAGATGAAGGAAAATTTAATATGCAGCTTGACTGAAAACAAATAAGGCGGCCTTAGGCCGCCTTTTCTCAGCTGATATTTTTACCTGAATTTAGGCCCTTGCCTGTTCCTCCCTGACCGAGATAGCTACCTTGTAAAGGACGGTTACGATCAATCCACCCACTGCCCAAATGGCTGTGGCTATAGTGATTTCTGGAAGGGTTGGATGATATTCAGTAATGGTCTCAAAAGGATTAGGTATAAAACCTCCAATCACAAGACCAACGCCCTTGTCTATCCAGGTGGCTACGAAAACGGCAGCACATGCAACGGCAAGCCACTTGGGGTTTCGTCTGATAGGAGGAACCAGAAGCAGGAACACACCGAACAGCCCGATAACTATTGCGGCCCTCATAAACGGAACCAGATTGCCGTATCCATCAAGACCTGCAAAAAGATATTCCAAGGTATGCATGTGACCTGGTATCTGGCTGTAAAAGGCGGTGAAGAACTCACAGCCCATAAAGAAAAGGTTTGCTATCATGGCATAGCAGACCGTCTTGGCTATAGTCTGCAAGGCTTCATCGCCTGGATCGAATTTTGTCACCCGCCTTACGAACAATAGGATCATAATTAGAAGAGCAGGCCCTGCTGCAAATGCCGAAGCAAGAAACCTTGGAGCCATGATTGCGGTAAGCCAGAAATGTCTGCCAGGCAAGCCAGCATATAGAAAGGCCGTTACCGTATGAATACTTATGGCCCATGGTATGGAAATATATATGAACGGCTTAACCCATCCGGGACAGGGCACACCTTTTTTGTCAGCGAGTAGGGTATTGTATCCACAAATTATATTGAGAAGCAGATAGCCATTTAGCACTATCATGTCATAAAAGAGCATGGAATGAGGCGTTGGATGAAGGAGAACATTCATCATCCTCATGGGTTGCCCAATATCTACGATAATGAAGAGAAGGCACATTACAACCGCCGCTATTGCCAAAAACTCTCCAAAAACCACTATTTTTGCATACTTTGAATAGTGGTGAAGATATTTGGGTATCACCACCATTACGCCTCCGGCGGCAACTCCAACAAAGTACGTAAACTGAGCAATGTATACGCCCCAGGAGATGTCACGACTCATGCCTGTTATACCAAGACCTACCTTCAACTGATACAGATAGGCCATCATGCCCGCTCCAATGATACAAAGGAGAAAAATAATCCAGCCCCAATAAACAGATGATCCTTTTAATGCCTTTTCTATCATGACGCCCTCACACTATATCAGATAAAAAACAGACGGTTTTGTTCCAAGTTCAAGCTTACGCCTTAGAGATACCCGCTCTTTTAGTATCTTGCGCACATTTGAGTTGGGATCTGCCAGGTTCCCATAAAACATCACATCGGGTGCAGCCTCTACACAACCAGGATCTTTTCCTTCTGCCAAACGCTCCACGCAGAAATTGCATTTTTCAACAACACCCCTCATCCTGGTTGGAAATCTCTTGTTAAGCTTTCTGCCCTGGGCGATTTCTTTTCTTAAGCTCACCCGTGGATCAAGCCAGTTGAAACTCCTTGAGCCATAAGGACACGCTGCCATGCAAAAGCGACAACCTATGCAACGATGATAGTCCTGAGCAACAATGCCATCCGGCCTCTTAAATGTTGCCTGCACTGGACACACCCTTACACATGGAGGGTTATCACAATGATTACACATGAGAAGAAAAGGAAGGCCAGCCAGGATGTGATTGTACTCATTGTAGCTGTCTGGAAACACATGCTCATACTCGTCTTCCCAGATCCACTTTATCTCATTCTTTGGATCTCCCCAGTTAGGCACGTTATGGAGATGATGGCATGTATGAACTATCTTTTCTATCTTCTCCTGATTAAGGGCCATTATGTCTATGAGCATGGCCCAGCGCACCTTGGGCCCCGAGCCCTTTTCTTGCCCTCCCTCTTCATGGCCCTCATGAGCCATCTCCGCCTCAACTGTACCGGGCTTTAGAAGCTCAAATACTCCTTTTCCTCCAAGGCCCACAAGAGTCGTTAGGCCTGCGGCCTTTAAGAACTTTCTTCTATCCATGTTCATAGCTTGCTCCCGTTTGGATCGTAATGACAATCCCAACAATAAGGATCTACGCCTGCATAATTATGACACTTGTCACAAAATTCCTTTTTGTTGGAATGGCATCTCAAACACGTATTCTGAAGGCTGATCCACACCTTTTTACCCTCTTTGTTTACGTACCACCTGTTTCCGTCCCTCAAGGCCTGATCTCTCCAATTATTCAAAAATTGCATGTGGGTCGTGATCATGAACTTAGTATCCTCGACGCACTTTTTTTGTGGTAAGGCCTTGATGGCTGGGGTATCCAGACTTGGCTTTGGCTTTGGAGCAGCCGAGCCATGACTGTAAAGGAAGGGGAACAAAAAGATACACGCAAAGATTGCAAGCCCTATTATCACCTTTCCTGTATCATACATCTTCCTTTACCTCCTCTTCGCCTTCAGCCTTGGCAATGCCTGGAATTTCCTCGCCCCTAAGATCCGTTGGACGGTCATGTTCCCCTTCCATTATAAGGGCATTTCCAACCAACTCAGACACACCGCAAACATTTACCTCAGGGACCCAATACTCCATAGAAGCCGGCAACACAGCCCTGTCTATGGCGCATACACAAGACAGCATGTTCACTCCAAAACGCTCATGCACATACTTGACTGCATTTGCCCTGGGCAACCCGCCGCGGAGTCTTAACTCCATGTTCTCACCGGCGTTTAACCCGGCACCACTTCCGCAACAGAAGGTCTGCTCTCGAATGGTATTTTCCGGCATCTCGTAGAAGTTCTTACATACGTTCTTTATTACATACCTTGGCTCCTCAAACATCCCCATTCCACGAGAAGGGTTACAAGAGTCATGATAAGTGACCTTAAGATGATCATTCCTTCTTGGATTTAGCTTGAGCTTCCCATGTTTGATCAAATCGGCAGTAAATTCTGAAATGTGGACCATTTTTGCCGATTTGGCATTTTCAAACTTGGTTCCTGTAAGGGGATTTACTGGTTCTTCAAGAAAATCAGGCGGGCCATTAAATGTATTCATGTACTGATGAACAACACGCCACATGTGTCCACATTCACCACCCAATATCCACTTCACCCCAAGCCGCTTTGCCTCTGCATATATCTTGGCATTAAGCCTTTGAGCCACGTCCAAGGCAGTAAAAAACCCAAAGTTTCCACCCTCACTTGCGTAGGTACTCCATGTATAGTCAAGCCCAATATGCTCAAAGAGCAAGAGATAACCCATGAGGGTGTAGATTCCCGGCTCGGCAAAGACATCACCTGAAGGGGTCACAAAAAGGATTTCTGCACCTTTTCTATTGAAAGGAGGTTCGATGGTGATTCCCACGAACTCCTCTATGTCCATACACATAAATTCAACGTTTTGCTTAAAGGTGTGAGGCAGAAGGCCCAGGTGGTTACCTGTTTCATAACAGTTTGCTACCGGTTCCTGGATCCAGTTGATATTCAGCCCAAATAAATTGATAAGCTCCCTGCCAATAATCGTGACCTCAGCAGTGTCGATCCCGTATGGGCAAAAGAGCGAGCATCTGCGACACTCTGTGCACTGGAACATGTAGTACCAGATCTCCTTGAGGACGTCCTCGGTAAGCTTGCGTCCACCTGCCAGCCGTCCCAGGATCTGACCAGCCTTGGTAAATTCGCCTCTATATACCGACCTTATAAGCTCAGCCCTTGCAACTGGCATATTTTTCGGGTCGCCTGAGCCCAGGAAGAAGTGACATTTGTCTGCACATGCACCACATCTGACGCAAATGTCCATGAAGATCTTGAAGGAGCGGTGCTTGTTTAGCCTTTCCCTCATACCTTCAAGAAAGGTCTCCTTCCAATCGTCTGGCAGACCCCAATCGTCATCCAAAGGACTCCAGACATGGGGATTGGGCATCCCGAGAACCTCAACCTTTTCGGGCTTTGCTGGATAACAGTAAATACCCGGCTTGATTACAGTAGGAATGTCCATCCAATCCCGATTTGGGGGGGTTAGGTCAATCCTCAACATTTCTTGGGGTGTTAATTCTTTAGCCATGATACCTTTCCCTTTTAATTATTCTCTCTCAAGCGGTAGTCCTGCCTCTTTCATATAATCTCTATACATGTCTTCATATTCTTCATAGGAATGGAATTTGGGCGGCTTTCTCCATGGATTCTCATGATAGGCCATCCTATTTGTATTGGCCAGATTCCTGGTTGGACTCATGAATACGCCTCCCATATGCATAAGCTTGCTAAATGGGAAATAGGCAATAAGCGTAGATACCAGTGCAATGTGTACGAAGAATATTGCGCCAATTCCTTTTGGCACCACTGGATGCAAGCTGACTATTCCATTTGCAAGGGCCTTAACCGCAGTGATGTCTACCCTGAAAACAAACCTCATGAGAAGACCGCTTATAACTATTCCGAGGATCAAAAACAGGGGGAAATAATCGGCTGCCAAGGAAATAAAACGCACCTTAGGCAAACAAAGCCTGCGAATCAAAAGCCCGGAGACGGCAAGTAGTATTATAATATCTGTAAGATAGATGGGAGGGATGCCAATCTGGAACATTCCGTCAACAGCATCCAAGGTTTCAACAAAACCTGGTATGGGCTGAACAAAAAGCCTCAAGTGACGCAAGGCGATTATCAGGAAGGAATAATGAAATCCCAAGGCCAACAGCCATAACCATTTTGTTGGTGAATGTATGAGCCAGCCAGAGCGAAGGTCGGTCCGCATGTTTCTGAAAAGGGAACGAAAGAGGCAGACCTCAAAAAACATCCTCAGAAGGACCCCGCCAGTAGTACTTGGATTGTCAATCTTTGACCACTTTATCCAAGGAAGGGAAAACTCTTGACCGGCTGTAGTAGGAATACGAAAAGGCACTGGTGACTTTGCCCAGTTTATCACCTTTGCCATGAAACCAAAAAAGAATATGGCAAAGGCAACGTAGAGCAGGGCCACGCTGAATAGGGGCTGCAGAAAGGAGATGGACCCTCCAATCAGAGCCACTGCCACAATTGCCAATACTACCGCTAGTGGAAACAATATACGCGCTGCCATACCTACTCCTTAAAAAATTAGTGTTGGGTTATTTCTTTTTTCAGTTTTTCTAAATGCTTTATGCCTCGCTTCATCATATAGGAAGGACACATACCGCCTGCCAACAGATATGGTCTCTTCAAAAGGTCGTTACGTTTAATCTCCCAGACTCTCTCCCTGCACTCCATGAAAACATCGAATGCAAGAAGCCCGAATCTGTCTATTTCAGATTCAAACTTAAGATACTCCTTCACCAACCCCTTTTTCTCTACAAGAGAAAAGATCTCTTTTCGTATGATTGGCTTTAATGCAAAGATTATCTGCACTGCACTGGCTGGGGTGAAATCTTGAACAGCCCGCACCCTCACAATATTGTCCAACAGTTTTTTGGTTAATACGGCATCCGCTTCACCAATGAGCTGATCAAACAAAGGCCAGATGGTTTCTTCAATTGATGAGCCAATGGGATTTGAGAATTTGTTCTTTTCTCTCTTAAGGAATTGAGCCGTTTCAGGTGGATAGGATTTGTGGATTTGATCCCGCCACTTTTCAACTATTGGGCCCTTTTTTTGCTCCAGGATCTCCCTAAGCCCTTTATGCAATTTTCTCCCCACAAATGCCTCCTTATAAAAAGAGATTCAGGGACAAATGCAACCCGTCTTTCCTCCCCAGTTGGCCCAAACCATTAATGAATGGCCATTCAGCCAACAGTTTCTATCTATAGACAAAAAGAGCTTGTGTGTCAAGTCACTAATTAAGTTCTACATGTGAAGACCATAAATCACCTTGAAAAACCAGGCAGTTGGCCGTAACTTGACAGGCGAAGAGCCATGAAAAAATTTTCATAAACGATAAAAGCAAGGCAAAAAGGTTTGAAGATAGTCTTTGTGAATCCATACTGTCTGGACCCCAGACTCCAAGATTACGATATCAAGGTTGTTCCTATTGGTGTTTACTATATGGCTGCCTGCCTGATAGAGGCGGGCCACAGCTGTGAAATCCTAAACTGGTACGATATGAAAGGAAGAGACGAAGATATGGCCAAAATCTTGAGGGATCTTCGTCCAGATATCCTTGCTGTCTCCATTCTTCACGCTAACAGATGGGGAGGCATAGATATTGCCAAAATCGCCAAGAAAATCTCTTCAGAAACATTCGTAATCTTTGGGGGGCCAGGGGCTACATTTTTATGGGAACACCTTCTTAACCACTTTCCAGAGATAGATGCCATTGTGGTTGGCGAAGGAGAAGAAACCATGATGGAGCTTGTTTCTGAGATGGATGGTGGGAATATATCAGAATGGAGAAATATCCCCGGTCTTGCCCTAAGACATAACCAAAAACCAATGCTTACGGCAAAAAGAGATTTTATAAAAGACTTGGACACCCTTGCCGATCCTGCCAAACACTTTTCCTTCAACCATGTGATCTCGTCCCGAGGTTGCCCCTGGAACTGTTATTTCTGCGGCTCCCCAAGGATATGGGAAAGGAAGGTTCGATTTCACTCACCAAGTTATTTTGTCAGCCAACTACGGCGCCTTAACAAAAAGGGGCAAAGATTCTTTTTCGTATCTGATGATACCTTCACCCTTAAAAAAGATAGGGTTATTTCCATTTGCAAGGAAATTATATCATCAAAGATGGACATAGAGTGGGTTGCCATATCAAGGGTCAACATTGTTGATGATGAGATACTGTATTGGATGAGAAGGGCAGGGTGCATCCAGATTAGTTACGGTGTTGAAAGCGGATCTTCGAGGATCAGAAAGAGGCTAAACAAAAACATATCCGATGATGAGATAACAAGGGCCTTTGAAGCAACGCGTAGCTACGGCATCATGCCGCGGGCCTATTTCATCTATGGAAGCCCTGGCGAGACAAAAAAGACCATCTCTGAGTCCATAAGATTGATGAAAAGGATCAAGCCCCTTGGGGCAATATTCTACATCCTTGACATCTTTCCAGGAACAAAGCTCTACGACGATTTTAAAAAAAGAACAGGAAAAAGCGACGATATCTGGCTTAATCGCATAGAGGACATCATGTATTTTGAAACAGATGATGGGCTTGATGAAAAAAAGGTCCTTGAATTTGGCAAAAGGCTGAGAACCGCCTTTTATTCCAATCTTCCCTCCTGGGCCAAGAACATCCAGCTAAAGGATTTACCCGAACTTGCTCCTCATCAATCATCTTTTCTGGCAAGGCTTGGCCTGACCTTTACATATGGAGACTATTCTACAGTAAAGGCGGTCCCCCAAAAAGAACAGACTGCAAAGGGCCTTTTTAAAAGGGCCCTTACCATTTTCCCGAATGAAGTCGCTTACCTTGGACTGGCAATAATGTACCAAAAAAACGATCAACACACGAAGGCAGTTGATCTGTTAGAAGAGGGGCTCAAACATTTTCCAGCCTCTTCCCAATTGCAGGGTTGTCTCGGAGTAAGCCTCATGCAACTGGGAAGGTTGGAAGAGGCACTGGAATTGTTCCTGAGGACCGAACCTTCCGTCAAGAACCTTTCATATGCCTATCGTTGCGCGTATGCCCTTGGAAACATGCATCTTTGTTCCAGGATCGCTAACAAATTAAAATCGCTCGAAAAAACTGTTACCAAGTCTCCTAATTAACAGGCTTAAAATGAATAAGACAAACGAAAACAGTCATTCAAAGGTGCCATCCGTCGTAATTGCTGCCTTACGAGGTGGCTCAGGTAAGACCATTGCAAGCCTTGGAATTATCAGGGCCCTTAACCGCAGGGGTATGGAGGTAGGCTGCTTTAAAAAAGGCCCGGATTACATCGATGCTGCATGGCTTGCTTTAGCTGCCAAAAGAGCCTGCTACAATCTTGACCCCTTTTTGATGGATGAAGAAACCATAAAAAAATCCTTTTCTTTAAGGGCGAAAACGGCCCAATTCTCCGTAATTGAAGGCAACAGAGGCCTTTTTGATGGCTTGGACCTACAGGGAAGCGCAAGCACTGCAAGACTTGCCTCTTTACTTGGAACACCAGTCATACTTGTAGTGGACTGCACCAAGGCCACACGGACCATTGCAGCCATGGTACTTGGCTGTATGAGATTTGACCCTGATGTATCCTTTTTGGGAGTGATTCTTAACCAGGTGGCAGGGCCAAGGCATGAAAAGGTGGTAACAGAGGCTATCGTTTCTTACACGGGCCTACCTGTACTTGGGCACATACCCAGGCTAAGAAAGGACCCTCTGCCAATGAGGCATCTTGGGCTTACCCCCACGGATGAATTTACAGGTGCAACGCAGGCCCTTGACCAACTTGCCGATATTGCTGAAGCCAATATGGATCTTGGCAGGCTGATAGAGCTTGCCAACAAAAAGGCCACAGAAATAGACCCTAACATTACCAAGGAGAAATTATTTAACTGCAATAATAAAAGCTTTTCAGGTATTACTATCGGCATTATCAGGGATGCTGCCTTTCAGTTTTATTATCCTGAAAATATTGAAGCGCTCAGGTGTCTTGGAGCGAAAACCATCTTTTTAAAGGCCACCACTGACTCATCAATACCCTCGGTAGACGGTATCTATATTGGAGGGGGATTTCCTGAGACTCAGGCTTCGCAGCTCAGTAAGAACGAATCCTTCAAAAGGGCCTTGCATTCTCTTTGTGAAAAAGGACTTCCCGTCTATGCTGAGTGCGGTGGACTCATGTATCTCGGGCAGTCAATACACTGGGACAAACAAGACTTTCCAATGGCTGGGATAATTCCATATAAGTTCGAAATGGAAAAAAGACCCGTTGGGCATGGATATACAAGAATCAAGTTCCTAAAAGACAGCCCATTTTTTAAAAAAGGCGCTGAAATTAAGGGGCATGAGTTTCATTATTCAAGGCCCGTGCCCTGTGCAAAAAATAAAAGGGCAGGGAACTTTGCTTGCAGGGTGCTTAGAGGTACTGGTTTTGATGGCAAAAATGAAGGTTATGTGATAGGCAACACATTTTCAACCTATACTCATGTGCATGTCCTTGGAGAACAATCTTGGGCAAGCTCCTTTCTTGAAGGGGTCTCCAGGGCAAAGCAGGCCTAAACAAAAAGCGTTTGGACCATGTGATATTTTGAGCAAAAAACACAAAATGGGCTTGACAATACGTTCGTCTTTTGACTATATGGATTTTGTTTTGAATTGAAGGCATCAGGGATCCGTTCCCGCAAACAAAAACTTAAAGGAGGAAGCCATGTTTCAGATCACAATCGATTATGACAAGTGCCAAGGCGATGAAGAATGCGTGAACGCTTGTCCTGCTGAGGTTTACGACTTCGAAGATGACAAGCCCATTCCTGCACGTGCAGATGATTGCTTAGGGTGTGAGACCTGTGTTGAGGTATGCCCTGTTGGTGCAATCACTGTAGAAGAGGTCTAATCCAAATACCATTTATTTGGATTCGCTAAGGCCCCTTTAAGGGGCCTTTTTGTTTCTCTTCTTGGCGTCCCTTTTTATTTGCCCTGCTTCTAAACCACAGGAAAATTCCTATCAGGAACGGCTCAAATCTGATCACCATTGCATTTACAAAGGCCCAGGAAAACTCCCAAAAGAACTGTTCTGGTTTCCACAAACCCTTTACGCCTGATTTTACAAGGGCATAATAGGTCTGAAGATTACAATAGGTAAATACGTAGATAAAATGAATTATCAACACAAGGAAAAGGGACTCTAAAAGTGCGCGAAATCGCCACTTCACCAACGGAAAAAGGGCAACAATGATGGCCAGGGTCAGCGGCAGATTGTAGGAATATTTGGATACAAAAAGGACGGCACCAAAATGGAGATTGGCAGGGCCTCTTGCCGTAAGTGCCTGATAAATGAAATCCACCGTTGCCTTTTCATCTTGAAAAAACGCCCTTTCAACCACACTTCCTGTAACAAGGGCAGCTGAACGAGCTCCCAAATTGGTCACAAACACACCATACAAGTTCTTGAAATGGAGCCACAAAAAAAGAAACAGGATGTAAGAGACAATGAACAATAAAATAGAAAGTAAAATCCTATTTCTCATTGACGTAACCCAGCCAGAAAAGAAAGGTGGCAAAGGCGATTGCTATCATGATGCCCTGTGCCACATAGATGTGAAAGATGTAGAAATATTTTGAAAAATGTACGCCGCAGTAACCCAGGGCAGCAATCCTGAGGACATTGAAGAACTGGATAACGAGAAATCCTCCCAAGATTCCAATCAACCTCTTTTTCCATGGGGAAGGAAACGCAAGGATTGCCACCGTGTAAATCAAAAAGGCCTCAAGGCCATTGCAGCCAAACTTTACATCAAGTGATATTCCCTTAAGGTGTATGATTGAGCCATCGACGCCTTGAACAAGTTTAAAGGGTCTCAAGACAAATGCCGTGGCCTTTATTATAAAAGTTGTGTAAAGACCATTTATGTCAACGACCTTTTTGACCACCTCAAGGCTCATGGCCAGGGCAATTACCACCATAAGAAAGAGATAGGTTGTCAGAAAACGAATGCCTGAGAATCGTTTTGCAGAACGCCGTTTAGGCGCAAAAGCCCTTTCCCTTGCCTCAATTTGGTGGTTCTTTTTTTTATTTTCTGATTGTTTTGTCCTTTTTTGCCTTTTCATGCTTTAAATACTGGAAAGTATTTGTTTGGCCTTTTCAATGTCCCGTCTTATTTGTGCCGATAGCTCTTTAGGGCCTGAAAAACGTTTCTCATCCCTGATTCTTTCAACTATATTTACCTTTATTTCATGACCATATATTTCCTTATTGAAGTTAAAAATATGCACCTCTGCGCCAAGGCTTCCGTTGCCAAATGTTGGGTTAACACCAATATTTACAACCCCCTCATACAACTTCTCACCATGAATTACCTGAACTGCATATACCCCTGTTTTAGGACAAAGGTCTTCAGGATTGATGGAAAGGTTGGCAGTCGGAAAACCCACCACAGGTCCACCACGCCTTCTTCCCTTTTTTACCACGCCCCTTATCTGATAAAATCTTCCAAGCATCTTCCTGACCATTTTCATATTGCCAGCCTTCACAAATTCCCTGATGACTGTACTGCTGACAACAATACCGTCTATTTTCACTGGTGGGATCACATGAACATTAAAACCAAGCCTTTCTCCCATTTTTTTTAGAAAATTGATGTCTCCTTCCCTGCCTCTACCGCAGGCGTAATCATAGCCAACCACCAGATCTTGAACCCCTATGGTGTTATAAAGGATCTCCTCAACGAACTCTCTGGCAGAGGTCTTAGCAAACTGACGTGTAAAGGGTAGACATATGAGATGCTCTATACCAGATGCCATGATAAGCTCGATCTTTTGCTCAAGGGTACAAATCAACTTTGGAGGGTTGTCTGGCCTTAGTACCTTCATTGGATGAGGATGAAAGGTGAGGGCTACCTTGTCTCCACCTCGTTTGTTAGCAATCTCTACCACCTTTTTGAAAAGGGCCTGATGACCAAGGTGGACTCCATCGAAGTTTCCTATGGTAAGGGCTGGGTTGTTAAATGGTCTTTCTATTTCATCTAATGACGAATATATTTTCATTGGGAATCACCGATAATTTGATGTGGAAACAGTAATATGGGGCCTTGACAAGCGCAACACCTCTTTATTTAATACGCACTTGATTGGCCGAAGTGGCGGAATTGGTAGACGCGCTAGATTCAGGATCTAGTGGGAGTTATTCCCGTGGGAGTTCGAATCTCCCCTTCGGCACCAACATTAGGTTCCAAGCCGATGCATTCCTAGTGCGCTGAACTCGCCCTCTCTTGTGAGACAATTAAAATTTTTATGCCTTGGAAGACAATAGGGCGGCAGCAATTAGGGCCAAAAGTACACCCAAGACCTGCCTGAGGCTCAATCTTTCTTGAAGAACGATAACAGCCAACACCACCGTTACCACGGGATAGAGGGCTGTAAGTGCTGAAATCACTGAGATAGGACCTGTTTTTACTGCACAGAAAAAAAAGTAAAGCCCTATGGTGCCAAAGATGCCTGTTAAAATGGCATAAAAGGCCCCTTCCACGTCTTTGTCGATTCCTGGGCCAAGAAGAAATACCACTAAAATGCTAGTCAGCATGACCCCACACGCCTCATAAAATACGGAGCTTGATGGAGAAATGCGAGAAAGGGAAAGTTTTGGGAAAAAGGCCCAAAGCCCCCAACTCAATAAGGCTGCAAGGGCGTTTCCTAACCAGACATTCATCTTTTCATTTTTGTAACTTTGTTGTCAATCGGGCTTGGCCTGGGATATGTTGGACTTAAGGTCACACCAGCTTAAGATACCGCCTCTTACCAACCTTGAAAACAGCTCCCGGACCTGGATTATCTATTTCTTCCACTTTCAGCTTTGTACCGTCAAGGCTTACTGCACCCTGTTTTATAAGCCTTCTGGCCTCAGAGGTACTTTTTACAAGGCCTGCCTCCTTCAGAATCTTTGGCACAAAGATGCTATGAGAAGAGCCTTTAAGGTGGAATTCTGGTATATCTTCCGGTAACTCTCCCCTTGAAAACTGGGCGTCAAACTGTTGCCTTGCCTTTTTGGCCTTTTCCTCACCGTGAAACCTTGCGACAAGCTCAAAGGCAAGTTGAGCCTTAACCTCTTTGGGATGCACCTTACCCTGTTCAATCTGATTCTTCAGGACCTCTATCTCCTCGAGAGACCTTGAACTCAAAAGCTCATAGTAGCGGAACATCAACTCGTCTGAAATGGACATTAGCTTTCCAAACATGGAATGGGGATCTTCGGTAATACCAACGTAGTTACCAAGGGACTTACTCATCTTGTTGACACCATCTAATCCCTCCAAAAGCGGCATGGTTACAACAACTTGAGGCTCCTGGCCATATTCCTTCTGGATGTGTCTGCCAACAAGAAGATTAAATTTCTGATCCGTACCACCAAGCTCAATGTCTGCCTCAAGGGCAACGGAATCGTATCCTTGAATAAGGGGATATATAAACTCGTGAATGGCTATGGGCCTTTGCTGCTGAAAGCGCTGCTTGAAATCCTCACGTTCTAACATCCTGGCCACTGTATACTTTGCACAAAGACGTATCATGTCGATGGAGGCCATCTTATTCATCCATTTGGAGTTAAATGCGATTTCTGTTTTCTCCTGGTCCAGGATCTTGAATATCTGTTCCTTGTAGGTGGCTGCATTTTCTTGAACTTGTTCAGGAGTCAGAGGAGGCCTTGTTTCTGACTTGCCAGTTGGATCACCAATCAAGCCTGTAAAATCTCCAATGAGGAAAATGACTTGGTGTCCAAGCTCCTGAAAATGCCTCATCTTCTGAATAAGTACCGTATGCCCGAGATGGAGATCAGGAGCAGTGGGATCAAATCCTGCCTTTACCCTAAGCGGCCTGTCTTCTTTTATTGCTTTCTCAAGCTTTCCTCTAAGCTCGTCCTCAGAAATTATCTCAACTGCACCCCGTTTAATGAGATCTAAAGATTTTTCAATATCCCTTTCCATTTTTTTCACACCGGTTCCATCTTACTATTTGGCATAGTCTACTGCCCTGGTCTCCCTTATAACCGTGACCTTTATCTGACCAGGATAGGTCAGCTCTCCCTCTATCTTCTTGGTAATGTCCCTACAGAGCATAGCCGCCTCTGCATCAGATATTGACTCACTATTTACCACTATTCTGATCTCTCTACCGGCCTGAATTGCAAAAGACTTCTCCACCCCCTTAAAGGACGTGGCTATTCGCTCAAGGTCTTCGAGACGTTTTACATAACTTTCGAGCATTTCCCTTCTTGCGCCCGGCCTTGCACCAGAAAGGGCATCCGCTGCCTGTACCAACACAGCTAAGACAGACTCTGGTTTTACATCTTCATGATGAGCTGCAATTGCATGAATAACATCCTTGGGTTCACCATATTTTTTTGCCAGATCGGCACCGATTATTGCGTGTGAACCCTCAACTTCGTGGTCCACTGCCTTTCCAATATCATGAAGAAGCCCCGCCCTCTTTGCCTTTTTGACATCCACACCAAGCTCTGCTGCCATTATCCCACACAAGAACGCCACCTCCACCGAATGTTGTAAGACATTCTGGGCATAGCTCGTGCGGAATTTGAGTTTACCCAAGAGTTTTACCAGCTCAGGATGAATGCCATATACGCCGACATCAAATGTAGCCTGTTCACCAGCCTCCCGTATGGCAGCATCTATCTCTTTCTCAACCTTTTTAACAACCTCTTCAATACGTGCAGGATGAATTCGGCCATCAAGCACCAATCTTTCAAGGGCCACTCTTGCAACCTCACGTCTTACCGGATTGAACCCAGACAGGAGCACTGCCTCTGGCGTATCATCTATTATGATGTCTATTCCAGTGGCAGCCTCGATAGCCTTAATATTGCGTCCTTCCCTGCCTATAATCCTTCCTTTCATCTCTTCATTAGGAAGGGCAACAACCGAAACCGTGCGTTCTGCCACATACTCACCAGCATATCTTGCAATTGCCAGTGCGATAATCTCCCGGGCCCTTTTATCAGCCGCATCCTTTGTCTCACTTTCTATCCTGCGAAGGAGCTTGCCTGCTTCCTGACGCACCTCCTCCTCAAAACTTTTTAGAAGCTGCTCCTTTGCCTCTTCTTTAGACATGCCAGAGATTTGTTCAAGTTTTTCCCTTTGGGCAAGGATAAGGGAATCTATCTGTTTTTCCTTTTCCTTGAGTTGGTTCTCTGTACCCTGAATGCGCTTTTCCTTCTCAAGAAGCTCTATCTCTTTGGCGTCGACCAACTCTTTCTTTTTCTCAATCTGCTGTTCTCTTTGAAGTAGCCTCTTTTCCCTGCTTCTAAGTTCTCCCTGACGTTCACCAATCTCCCTTTCTGCCTCTTTCTTAAGGGTAAGGGCCTCTTCCTTGGCCTGGACTTGAGCCTCTTTCAGAAGGCGTCTGGCCTCTGCCTCTGCCTCTCTGCGAACCCTGGCCGCCTCTTCTATTTCTTGGTCATGCTTCTTTGAATACTTCATCTTGGCGATGACGTATCCTGCGCCAGCACCCAAGCCGGTAAAAAGGACTAAAAGGAAAATAGTCGTAAAATCTATCATGTGTGGCCTCCATTTAGGATAATAGTGCCACACCCCATCTTAAATATAGTAAAAACGGATATTGGAGGAGATTATTTAAGATATGAAATCAACCACAATGCAAGTCTTCAATTATGTCTATATTGAGTCGATTCAAATACGTTGAATAACATGGCACTTAGTCATATATAAAAATCTGCTTGTGCAGATGGTTCACCAACCAAATCTCTCCATTATCCGTTCAATATAAATGACCCAGACGGGGTTATAGCAGCTGAAAAACCCCGCCGTGCCGTGGAGCTGAGTCTATTGAACCTGAGCGAACTCAGGTGGGTGTCATGTCCGCTTCTGACGGAAAAGGCTGTTCTCCCTTTCCACTCTTCCACGGAGGTACGACTCCCTTGTACGGGGTGTTGGCTCAACAAACTTTCAGCCTGCCACGCACACAGCAGGGAACACTATTATTAGAATTATAACATATCAATCGTTCTTTTTCACCAGTCGAGTATCTATTTTTTCACCTAATCGCCTTATCTTTAAATTAAGGGTATCCTCCAGGCTATCAAGTCTTTTTTTCAGGGCAAAACATTCCTTTCCAAGACTCATGGCTATTAAAACCATTATCCTTGCAGGAGGAAGCGAGGGATATTTTTCCTCAATCTCGGCGCTCTTCTTCTCAACAAATGTGGCAACCTCCTGAAGGTCAATATCAGGATCCTCCCCTTTAAGCTCATAAACGTTACCCAAAAACTTAAGTTTGAAGGTCTGTTGCACTTTACTTTTTCTTAGTCGCTATCAGCAAACTGAAGGCCGCTATCCATGGAGCTGCCTTGGTCAATATCACCGCTATCAGGCTCTTGATCAGATTCCACAACACTCTTTTGAGAAAAGCCTTCTATCTTCTCAAGGATTCGCTCGACTCTTCCGCCAACCTCTGCTCGCTCATGCTCTAAAGTCTCTATAATTGAGTTAAGCTCTGAGATCTTTGAATCCCTTTCAGCAAGTTGCTTGAGAAGGCGTCCTTTTTCTTCCTCCAAATCTCCCAAATATGACAACAACCTGTTGATCTTATCCTCTAAACTGTTTATCACATCTGTGTAAGCCATAGATTATCAACTCCTTTTGATCATTTATCCAATACCTTGCCATCCACAACCTTGGAAAAGGCAGAAATATAAACACGAGGTTTTATTACAGAATCTTTGATATAACAGTGAGAATCCAGTTTTACCCCTTCACCCAGCACAGTCTTGCCTTTCAAGATACAAAATGGCCCGATTTGGCAGTCTGGTCCTGCCTCAACGTCTGGTTCAACATAGATGGTTTCAGGCATAGAAAGGGTGACACCAGAATCCATCAGCTCACCTCTTTTCCTGCGCAGTAAAACCGCCTCAGCCCTTGCAAGCTGTGCCCTGGAATTAACACCAAGGGCCTCTTCTTCCTTGGCCAAGGGGAATGCACCCACTTTAAGGCCATTAGATGCTGCCAAGCCAACAATATCAGTGAGATAATACTCCCCTTGGGCATTATTACACTCCAGTTGAGATACAAGCTCAAACAAGAATTGGGCCTCTACCATGTAGGTACCTGTATTTACCTCTTTTATAGCCTTTTCCTCTTCAGTTGCATCCTTTTCCTCTACAATCCTGGAAAAATTTCCAAGCCCATCCCTGACTATTCGGCCATAACCGAAAGGGTTTGCAAAATGGGAAGAAAGTATGGATACTATATTATTTGATTTGTGGTGGGCATCAATAAAGGATTTCAATGTCACTTGTTGAAACAAGGGAGTGTCTCCACATATAATGAGAACAGACTGTTTTACCCCAGCCAGCGCATCCCTGGCACATGCCACCGCGTGTCCGGTCCCTAATTGCTGCTCCTGGTAAACAAATTCAACGTCGTCATTGAAAAAGCGCCGAACTTTATCTGCGCCATGACCAATTACGACCACTATTTGTTCAACTGATACACTTTTAAGAAGGTCTATTACATGGGCAAGAAGTGGTTTGCCAAGGAGGGGGTGAAGGACCTTTGGCAGCCTGGACTTCATCCTGGTACCCTTACCTGCTGCCAAAATTATAGAAACTAAAGATTCTTTTCCCATGACAATATATTGCTATATAAAAAAGAAAAGGCAAGCACAAAGGCTTGCCTTTTCTCCCCTCCCCATGGAATCGTCTTTATTAGCCCATCTTACCTGCTACCTTCAATCTGGCAAGCGCTCTTGCCAATGCAGCCTTGGCCCTGGCTATATCAATATCTTCTCTACCACTGGCGGCCTCTTGAAGGCGTTTTTCCGCTCTCTCTTTTGCTCGTAGTGCGCGATCAACGTCAATTTCCTCTGAAATTTCAGCAGCCTCTGCCAATACCGTCATTCTATTTGAGGAGACCTCGACGAAACCACCGCTAACAGCCACTCTGACCATATCGCCGTCCTTCTCATAATGCATCTCGCCAATGGTCAAGGTGGAAAGAATGGGCGCGTGATTTGCCATTACGCCAAAGGCGCCCTCTGTCCCAGGCACTGTACAAAGGTCTACCTGATCGCTGACTACTAACTTAGTGGGCGTTACCACTTCTAAATTGAGTTTGTTCGCCATTTTTACACCTTTGTTTAGGACTTCTGAGCCTTTTCAACCGCCTCTTCTATCGTTCCAACCATATAAAAGGCCTGCTCGGGTAAATCATCATGCTTTCCGTCAAGGATCTCTCTAAATCCCCGGACGGTTTCTTCAACCTTCACATACTTACCAGGGATACCAGTAAAGGTCTCTGCAACATGGAACGGCTGAGACAAGAATCTCTGAATCTTCCTGGCCCTTTGAACCGTTATCTTGTCCTCGTCAGAAAGTTCGTCCATACCAAGAATTGC
>Ga0256833_1000737_pt1 | contig 25092 bp, 21 predicted proteins | sample 356284metaG_FD_190535 | JGI IMG/M metagenome (GOLD analysis project Ga0256833, IMG submission 190535) | Hydrothermal vent microbial communities from Mid Atlantic Ridge, Atlantic Ocean - 356-284 | ecosystem: Environmental > Aquatic > Marine > Hydrothermal vents | place: Atlantic Ocean: Mid... | reverse complement strand
CACCACTTCGGAAAAAGAGCCCGGTCTCAGAAGCCGCCTTTTCATTGTATCCTCCCGTACGTTTTACTTCTGGATCTCTGGAGTCGTAAATAGCAAAGGGGACCGGTTTGGAAGCGTGGGTTCGCAAGGAAATTGGAGTTAGATGATCGGTAACTACCATCAAACGGTGTTCACCAATTTGGGCGGTGGTTTCTTCAAGCACGGTGCGCACTACATAACGATCGAAATCCTGAATAGCCTTTATTTTGAGCTCTAATGATCCTTCATGGCTGGCTTCATCTGGTGCTTCTACATGGACAAAGACAAAATCTGCTCCTTCTTTCAGGGCTCGAATAGCTGCTAAGGCCTTTCCTTCGTAGTTGGTATCTAGATATCCCGTAGCACCTGGAACATCGATTACTTCAAGGCCTGCAAGTACTCCTAACCCCCTAATAAGATCTACGGCGGCAATTACAGCTCCCTTAAGCCCCCATTTTTCTTCAAAGGGTTCCAATCGTGGTATTCGCCCTTGTCCCCAGGGCCAAAGTGCATTTGCCGGAAGCTTTCCTTCTTCTTTCCGTTTGTGGTTAATGGGGTGCTTATCTAAAAAAGCCATGGCTTTGAGGAGAAAATCACGCAAGATGGGCTCGTTTTCGTAAACTAGCCAAGCTTCATAAATGTCTCTTCCTAGAAGATCATGAGGGGGATAAGTCTTTATCCCTTCTGGTCCTCCTCGCCATACGAGAATATGACGATAACTTTTGCCAGGGTGAAGGAAAAGTTTATCGTTGGCAAGCTCTTTATTGAGATCATTGATAAGAGCGTGGGCCTCTTCGGTGGAAATATGTCCGGCGCTATAATCATACATGATATAACGGTCGTCCTGCTTTTTGATAGTTACCAAATTGCACCGGAAGGCTACATCTTCGGGACGAAGAGAAAGCCCAAGGGCTGCAGCTTCAATAGGCCCTCGACCAGTATACTGCTCTTGGGGCCGGTATCCTAAAAGGGCCATATTGGCCACATCGCTTCCAGGCTCCATTCCAGGAGGAATCGTCTGCACAAGGCCGAGATCACCATGTTGAGAGATGAAATCCATTCCCGGGGTAAGGGCAGCTTCAAGCGGGGTCTTTCCCCCTAGTTCCTTGAGGGGAAAATCTCCCATACCATCACCTACTAAAATAATATATTTCATTCTTCAGCCCTCCCGCTTTCTTGTTCTCCTTCCTTTTTTCTTTTTTTGAGATCCAGGATTTCCACTTCAAAACGTAGAGTTTTACCCGCCAAAGGATGGTTGAAATCTACCACTGCTAAACCTTCTTCTACTTTTTTTAAAACGGCTGGATGGACTACACCGTATTCGTCCTGAAGCTTAATTACGCTGCCCGGGCTTGCACCTTCGGGGACCCGTTCTGCCGGAACCACCTGAAGTTTTTTGGGATCATAAGGTCCATAGTGTTCTTCAGGAGGGACCCATATTACTACTAATTCTCCTGGCCGGTGCCCTACTAAGGCCTTTTCCACTGCAGGCATAAATTCTCCGCTGCCAATCTTTACCCAAAAGGGTTCTTTAGAAGCATCAACTACGTTTTTTTCCGCAATTACCCGGTAACGAATTAAGGCCTTGTCTTCTGGCTCTATGGTTGGAAGTTGGGGGTCTTTTACTTCTTCCAAAGGCAACACCTCCCTCAGCCCAAGAGGAAAATAATGCTCAGTGGGCTTTAGTCAATCGTTGAGGGGTTTTTTTAGTAGCAATTTGGAGAGGAAGGACGAAGAAAAAATTATTACCAAGAGGAGTAGGCTCGTAACCCACTACTCCGCCGTGGAGTTCTATGACCTTTTTTACAAAATGAAGCCCTCTTCCCGAGCCTGGCTGGTTATTGGTATTGCTTCCGCGCCATCCTTCTTCAAACACCTTTTGGGCCTCTTCAGGCGAGAGGTGTGGGCCAGTACTAAAGACATTGAACTTGACCCCCGGCCGCCCTGGCCCGAAAAAGTTTGGGATAATTTCACGCCCGAAAGAGATAAATTTTACCCGGCGTCCTTCCTCATCTGTTACTTCTTGGGTGTATTTAAGGGCGTTACTAAAAAGATTGGCATATACTTGGGAAAGGAGTCCTACATCCACGGCCATAATGAATTCTTCATCAGGGACCCCTCCCAGGCGGTTATCGATGGCAATACCTGCTTTTTCAAACCTTTTGCGGTAACGTTCGAGTTGGGCTTCGATAACTTCTTTGGCGAAACGGCAGGGGCGCTTTCTTATTACGAAACGCCCCTTTTCAAAGTGTTCCTTTCTTAAAAGGCTTTCCAGGAAAAGGCTTACAGTTTCGTAATGTTTTTCAATCTGTTGATAATGATTAGTGAGCTCCCGGTATAAGTGTTCCAAGGCGCCAGCAATCTTTTCGCGTGAAAAACTCCTACTTTTTATATTTTCTTCGAGTTCGCGGAGAAAATCTATTTTTCGCCGCAAAGTTCGGAAAAGATAGCGATAATACATGTTCGGGATAATGACATTGTGTTCTATGTCAGCCACCAATTCGTTTACGAATTTGATGTGTTCCAAGGTGTGGGACATAAGAAGCTTGATGTGTAGATTGTAGCCAATACGGTTGGCATATTTTTGGAAGAAGAGAATGTCATGTTCGGCAAGGGGTGTGGGAGAAATGATTTCTAATACCCCTAAGACTGGTTTTTCTTGGGGAAGGGCAAGGAGACTTAAAAGCTTACGATTTCCTTTAAAAGGGAAAAAATAAGAGCCGTTACGAGCAGAAGTTTCTTCACCCAAGGGTATATTTTCAACTGGTTTAGGAGGTTCGGCTAAACCCGTTTTACTAGTGGCTACCAAAGTGACCTGGCCCTGCTCTCCCACCAGATAGAGGTTACTCTCACAATTTAAAAACTCTTTGGGCACAAGAACACAGACCCGGTAAAAATTTTCAAGAGTGGTGTATTCTTGAGCAAGATCAAAAAAAGCCCAAAGAGCATTTATTTGGGCCTTGGAAAAGGCATATTCTTCATATTGTTTTTTCTTGGTGCGGAGACGCTCTCCAATGACCTCCAGATTGACATCCATGAATTAAATTTAACATAATTTGTCTCTTTTTTTGAAGTTCGGCTTAAATGTTTTGGTTGTCTAACAAAAAAATATATTATATTAAACTTTCAAAGAAAAACATTAAAAACGAGAGGAATTTTCAATGAAAATTACGACTAGAAGCAGATATGGTACCAGGATGATGGTAGAGCTTGCAGCTCATTATCAAAAGGGCCCCCTCCAGATAGGAGAAATTTCGCGTAAGCAAAATCTCTCGGTGAAGTATTTGGAGCAGTTAATTATTCCCCTCAAGCGGGCCGGGCTGGTAAAAAGTGTACGGGGTCCAAAGGGAGGACACATTCTAGCTCGCCCTCCTGAGGAGATTACTGTTTGGGATGTGGTCTCTATTCTTGAAGGCACAAAAGGAGTGACCATTTGTGTTTCAAGGCCTGAAATTTGTGAACGAAGCGAAATTTGCCCCACCAGAGATGTATGGAGTACTGTTACTAAAGCGATCAGGGAAACCCTCTCCCAAATTACTTTGGCAGACCTGGTAAAAAAAGCCGGAGAAATGGAAAAATTATTTCAAGAAAAAGGCTGTCCTCTGGAGCAAGAAGGGCAAATTTCTACTGGTTGACAGTTTTTATCCTTCGGGTTAACTTTTCTCAAGTTTAAGAAGTGGGGCCGTAGCTCAGTTGGGAGAGCGCGTGAATGGCATTCACGAGGTCGAGGGTTCGAGTCCCTCCGGCTCCACCAAATATAGAGCATAAAAATGGCCCGTCCAGAATTGGTAAAAAATATTTCGCGTGAAGAAAGGCTCCCACGCCTTACCCCTGAAAACGAAGTTATTCTCAAGACTACTAAAGAAATCGTGGTAAAGTTTATTGAAATGGGCCGGTGTTCACCGGCATCTTTTGACGAAGTCTTCAAACAAGTTTTTAAAACCATCAAAGAAACAGTATCTTCCACTTAATTTCTTCTATTCTTGAAAGACTCCTTCCAAATCATTTTAGGAAGACCTTGCTAAACATAAATCTTAACATAGTATGCAAGGTCTATAAGGATTTAATGGGAAACGAAAGATGAAAGGGGAGTTTTATGCCAAAGATTACGTTTTTGCCTGCCGGGGTTTCTATTGAGATTTCCTCCGAAGACACCATCATCAGGGCAGCTATGAAGGCTGGAGTCCACATTAACGCCTCCTGCGGTGGGGCTGGTGTGTGTGGGAAATGTCGGGTTTTTGTGGAAGAAGGCGAAGTTTCTGGAGAACCTTTACCTGAGGGGGGGTATAAGGCCTGTACCCTCTTTCCGAAAAGTGATGTCGTTATAAGGGTGCCGGTGGAGAGCGAGGTGGATCGTCGGGCCCTTTTGCGTCCGGCGAAAAAGGTTGCTACTTCCTGGCTTGAGGCCCGTGGGGTAGCGGAGTTTCCAGTGGATCCTGCAGCTAAAAAACATTTCGTAAGGCTTGAGCCCCCAAGTCTCGAAAATAATATGCCGGATTTCCCAAGGCTTGAGATGGCTTTGCTTCCAGAGCTTAAGGCCTCAAGGCTTGAGCTTGACTGGCAAGTTTTAAGAGAACTCCCTTATGTTTTACGCCAGGAAGATTTTTCCATTACCGCTTTGGTGCTAGAAGATGGTCTTCCGCATCTGCTGGCGGTAGAGCCTGGAGATCAAAGAAAAAGACATTTTGCCGTGGCCTTTGATATTGGTACCACTACTCTTTGTGCGCAATTGATTGATCTTTCAAAGGGCAAAGTCCTGGCTGAAACCTCTGATTACAATCCTCAAATAAGCTACGGCGAAGATGTTATCAGCCGGATCGAATACGCACGTCGGGAAGGAGGACTCCAGCTTCTTCAGAGCAAGGTGCTAGAAACTTTAGCAAAACTGGTACGGGAGCTTTGTGAAAGAAAATCCTTATCTCCGGATGAGGTCTCTTTTTATAGTATGGCGGGAAATACGGTGATGAGCCATTTTTTGCTGGGGCTTGAGCCCCGGTTCTTGCGCGAGGCCCCTTATGTGCCTGTAACTACACGTTTCCCCTATGTACCTGCTGAAGAACTTGGGCTTCCAGGAGGCCGGAAGGCCAGGATCTTCTTGGCTCCTTGTGTGGCAAGCTATGTTGGGGGTGATATTGTTTCGGGGGTTGTAGCAGCAGGTATTGCCCGGGAAGAACCTCTCACTCTCTTTATAGATATTGGAACTAATGGAGAAATCGTAGTGGGTAACAGAGACTTTCTGGCCTGTGCTGCTTGTTCGGCAGGTCCAGCTTTCGAAGGCGGTGGCATTAAACATGGCATGCGGGCTACTCTGGGGGCCATTGAGGCCGTCCATATTGATCCTGGCAGTTTAGAACCCATGATCCTTACTATTGGCAATAGAAAGCCAAAAGGTATTTGCGGATCAGGTATTATTTCACTTTTGGCCAACCTTTTCCTAGAAGGGCTTATTGATCAGTCTGGAAAATATCGCCGCGATCTTGACCATCCCCGTCTGCGAGAAGGGCGTGATGGGTGGGAATATGTCTTAGTTTGGGGCAAAGACTCAGCAACAGGAGAAGATATCGTATTTACCGAGGCTGATATTGATAATCTCATAAGGGCCAAAGGAGCTATGTTTGCCGGGTATCAAACTTTACTTGAGTCTGTGGGGCTAGAAATCAGCCTAATAGAGCGAGTAATCCTTGCTGGTAACTTTGGAAGTTTTCTCGACTTAGAACAGGCGATCGTTATTGGCCTTCTTCCTGATCTTCCACGCGAAAGGTTTTTCTTTATCGGAAATGCAAGCCTTTTGGGAGCCAGATTGGCAGCTACCTCTCTTGAGGCTATTAGAGAGATGGCCAAAGTAGCTGATATGATGACTCATTTTGAACTTTCTGCTCATCCCGGGTACATGGATTATTATGTTTCTGCCCTTTTTCTTCCCCACACTAATATTGATTTATTTCCTACGGTGAAGGAGCTTTTGACGAGCCGTGAGGCCTGAAGACGAAATTTTTATGCGTTTGGCCATACGCGAAGGCCGTAAAGGTCTGGGACGCACTTCCCCTAATCCTCCAGTAGGGGCGGTGGTGGTAAAAGAGGGGAAGGTGGTCGGCAGGGGTTATCATCGCCGGGCTGGTACTCCTCACGCCGAAATTCATGCCCTGCGTGAGGCCGGGGAAGCGGCCCGTGGAGCTACACTTTATGTAACCTTGGAACCCTGTAATCATTATGGTCGTACTCCTCCTTGCACAGAGGCCATCTTAACAGCGGGTATAAAACGTGTAGTGATAGGTTGTCAGGATCCAAATCCCAAAGCACGAGGAGGGGCAGAATATCTCGCCTCAAAGGGTTTAGAAGTAGAAACAGGGGTCCTTTTAGAAGAATGCGCCATCCTCTGTCGGTTTTTCCTAAAAGCTATCAAAAGCGGGCTTCCATGGGTCCTTTCTAAGGCAGCCATGAGTCTTGACGGTCGTATTGCTACCCGGAGCGGAGATTCTAAGTGGATTACCGGGGAAAGGGCCAGGCGCTATGGTCATCGCCTCCGAAATATCTATGATGCTATTTTGGTAGGGAAGGGCACGATTCTTGCCGATAATCCGGCCCTTACTTGCCGCTTACGGGGTGGGAGAAATCCTATACGCATCATTTTAGATACCAGCCTGAGTCTCCCTTTAGAAGCCAAAGTCTTCCAAGAAGAAGGACGGGTTATCGTATGGTGTGGAGAGGAGGCCTTAGCCTCAAAAGAGGCCCTTTTGAGGGAATGGGGTGTAGAAATTTGGCGGCTTCCTCTAAAAAATGGCTGGGTGGACCTTAAAGCCGGGCTTTTTTGCGCTGTAAAGGCAGGGATTTTGAGCGTCCTAGTAGAAGGTGGAGCTAAAGTTCACGGTTCCTTTTTTGATGCCTCTTTGGTAGACGAAATAGCTTTCTTTTACGGGTCCTTAATTATCGGAGGAGAAGGGGCCCCAACAGCTGTGGGAGGTCAGGGGCCCTTAAAACTTTCAGAGGCCAAACGCCTCCAAAATTATCGTGTAAGACGTTTTGGTGATTCTTTTTTGGTGGAAGGGTTTTTGACCCCTCCTGCTACTCTTCAATGAAAGGTCTTTCGGTTTGAATTTCGATTTCATGACATTCTGTTTCTTCGGGCCGGGTCTCCAAAATCAAAGCCTCGTAGCGCTCTTCAAAATCTGCCTCCATGGGAAGGGCGGCATGAAAAGAAAGTTTTCCTGGAAGTCTTGGCCCGTGAGGGAGCCTTCCTTCCAGCAAAGCCGCTTCAAGCTCTTGTAAGAAGAGGGGTTGTCTCTCTGGTGGTATACGCCTTAGTTCCTGCTTTAAAAAAGGGAGAACCAAAGAAATATCTTCATGACAGTAAAAAAATCCTACAAGAAGGGCCTCGGCTCCACAGAAATCTCCAAAATCAAAGACCAAAGGGATGAGCCTTTCTAGTTTGAGCTCTTCTTTGCTCCAAGGAAAAATAAAGCGAGCAGCAAATTCTTCGTTGCTAATACAGTAGCGCTTGAAAAGCAAAAGATCTCCGCGCCTAGGAGCATTAAAAGGCAAGATCACAGCTCGTTTTTTAATTTCTCCCACCTCGGTCCCCAAAATACTCGGGCCTTCAAAATCTTTTAGAGATTCAAAGTCTACCCCAAATTCTTCAAAATAATCGTTAAAATCAAAGATACTCTTTCCTCCTACTCCTTCATCTAAATCAATTTCTTCTTTGAGCAAAATTTCTCCTTTCTCTTCTGGAGTAAGCCTTCCCGCCTGAAGCTTCACGGGTTTGCCTATTGCAAATAGCACGCTTTGCATCGTTCTCACCTCTTCTCTTTTTGAAAAAACTGATAAGTCCTCCAGCTCGAAGCACAAGATTGGAAAAATTTTCTTTTTCAAAAGTCCAAATTAATCTTAACAAGGATTTAAAATTAGTTTAAACTTAGAAAAACTTTTTAGGGAGGCTTTTATGTCTAAGAAGGTTCGCAAAAGGTGGCTTACGGATTGGTGGCCTTGGAGACTAAACTTAAAAATTTTGCGTCAAAATGGTTCGGAATCTCGCCCTTATGGCCCGGGCTATGATTATCGCAAAGAGGTCCAAGATCTTGAAGTCGATAAGGTTTTAGCAGATTTGAGGGCCTTGATGAAGGAATCTCAGGACTGGTGGCCGGCGGATTTTGGGCATTACGGTCCCCTTTTTGTTCGACTGGCGTGGCACAGTGCGGGGAGTTATCGGGTCTTTGATGGTCGGGGTGGGGCGCGTGATGGGAGTTTGCGTTTTCCTCCGCGTTTGAACTGGCCTGATAACATCGGTTTGGACAAGGCTTTGAGGCTTCTTTGGCCTATTAAGAAGAAGTATGGCAGAAAGCTTTCGTGGGCAGATCTGATTATCCTGGCTGGGAACGCCGCACTTGAAGACATGGGGGTAAAATTGCTCGGTTTTTCTCTGGGGCGGGAAGATATTTACGAGCCTGATGAAAGCCCGGACTGGGGTCCAGAAGAAGAGATGCTCGCAGCTCAAGGACGTTTTGAAGGGAAGAAGCTACGAGAGCCCTATTCAGCTACCGAAATGGGTCTTATATATGTGAATCCGGCAGGGCCTGGTGGAGTTCCCGATCCTAAAAGGTCAGCCCAAGAGATAAGATTTGTTTTTGCCAAAATGGGGATGGATGACGAAGATACAGTGGCCTTAATTGCTGGAGGTCATGCTTTTGGTAAATGTCACGGTGCCGGCCCGGAGGACTCTTTGGGGCCGGATCCTTCTTCATCTCCCATCGAGCAACAAGGTCTAGGGTGGAAATACCACTATAAGACGGGTAAAGGCCCGGACACTTTTGTTTCTGGTTTTGAATTAGTATGGTCTCCTACACCAACCCAATTCGGAATCCATTATTTGCGACTTCTCTTCAATTATGAATGGGAAATCGAGACCAGCCCTGCAGGTAAGCCCCAATGGGTGGCTAAAGATGCCCCTGAAGTTATTCCAGATGCACATGATCCCCATAAAAAGCACAAACCCCGGATGTTAACCGCAGATTTGGCCTTGAGATACGACGAAAGATATGCGGCCATTGCCAAAAGGTTTTTGGAAAATCCCCAAGAATTTGAAAAGGCCTTTGCGAGGGCCTGGTTCAAGCTTACCCACCGAGATATGGGCCCTAAGGCCTGTTATGTAGGGCCTTATGTGCCGAAAGAAGAATTTATATGGCAGGATCCTTTACCTGAGAGAGATTATGAGCTTGTAAAAGAGCAAGATTTAGAAAATTTGAAAAAACAAATCCTTAAAAGCGGCCTTAGTATTTCACAAATGGTTTATACTGCCTGGTCTTCGGCGGCGACTTACCGTCATTCTGACCGCCGTGGCGGGGCCAATGGAGCTCGTCTAAGGCTTTATCCTTTAAACCAGTGGGAAGTCAATCATCCTGAAGATCTTGTAAAGATTATCGAAGTTTACCAAGGTATCCAGGAAGATTTCTCGCGCGGGCAGGAAGAAAGGGGCTCTAAGAAAAGGATATCCCTTGCAGATTTGATTATTCTTGGTGGCTGTGCTGCTATAGAAGAAGCCGCCCGAAAGGCGGGTTTTGAAATTAAAGTTCCTTTTGATCCGGGAAGGGTTGACGCCTTCCAAGAACAAATTGAGATAGAATTTTACCGTACCATAGAGCCCAAGGCCGACGGTTTTCGCAATTATTTTGCTAACCCGCACCGCATAGACGAAAAAGATCCTTTTAGCACCCCGGAATATTTTTTGATAGACCGTGCTCAGCTTCTTACCCTTACCGTACCCGAACTGGTGGTTCTAATTGGTGGTTTACGGGTCCTTGGAGCTACTTACCGGTATCAACCCTACGGGGTTTTGACCGAAAACCCCGGCGTTCTTGACAACGCCTTTTTTGTGAATCTTCTAAACATGAATATTCAGTGGGAGCCTGCAGATGAATTCCGCTATCTTTTCAGGGGGTGTGATCGTAAAACAGGCCAACAAAAATGGATGGCTACCCGGGTAGATTTGATTTTCGGGCATCATGATGAGTTGCGAGCCATAGCCGAAGTCTATGCTGCAGATGATGCTCGCGAAAAATTTGTAAAAGATTTTGTTTCTGCCTGGCACAAAGTAATGAATCTGGATCGCTTCGATTTGAAATAAAAGAAACTCAAAGGCGTGCCCAACCCACGGGCACGCCTTTTAAAAAGAACAAATTTGCAAGGATAAATCCCTTGCAGTTGTGCTTGTAAAAGTGATCTCCATAATTTTGCAAAGGTCTCTTTTAAGGAAGATAGCTGATCAATTTTCCTTTAGCATAAAGGCCACAACCCCAAATTTTTTTTTCACACTTTATTATTACGTAGCCTTCTTCTAAATCAGCTTCAAATTCAAGCCGCTTCTCACGGCGAAGACGATCAAGTTCTAGCGGGCCAAGTTCTACTATGTTTTTGGTGGCCAGATGCCCAAAACGCTGGAGTGCTGTAGAAGTGGGCTTGAGCCACTTGGAAACCCGGCGCGTAAAGAGAAGCCCTACAGTTTGAACCTGGAGATTTTGCAATGGACGAAGTTCTGGGGGTTTTACAAAAAGCCAATAATTTTTGGCGGTTGAGAGGAGAAGATAATTTTCAAAGGTCTCGGGTGGAATACCAAAACGTTCTTCCCAAAAGGAAAGAACTTCTTCTCTTTCTTCAAAGCTTATCACCCGCGGCCACTTGGCCTCTTTGTGTATTTTTTTACGTCTTTTCTTTTTCATCAAAAAAGCCTCTTTATCTTGGCTACGAAAAAGCCCACCGATTCCGTCTCGTGAGGGTAAAATCTTGCTGCTTTAATAAGTTCTGGGTGGAAAACACGCCCTTCCCATTCTGTTATTCCGGGGTGATGTGGTAGTGGATATTGGCAAGAAATGATTTGGGCCTGTCTTTTGCGTAAAAGATAATCAACTACCATTTCATTTTCTTCCGGATTGATAGTGCAGGTGGAATAGACTACAATCCCACCAACTTTTACTAGGTCAAAGGCGCGCACTAAAAGCCCCTTTTGAATAGCGGGAAGATTAGTATGCCCCTCTTTCTGGTAAAGGAGTTCTCCCTCGTATCCTTGGCGATACCTTCCTTCTCCAGAACAAGGAGCATCTACTAAGATCTTGTCAAAAGGGACTCCAAAGGGAAAGACCTCACCCCGATAAAGGGTGGTGAGAGCTGAAGCTACTCCCAGGCGTTTAAGGTTAGCGACTAGGGCTGTCAAGCGATCCAACCGACGATCATTGGCCACGATTACAGCCTGGTCATTAGCTGCTTGAGCGATCTGGGTAGTTTTGCTCCCCGGGGCTGCACACATATCCAGGATATATTCTCCTGGTTGAGGCTCTAAGGCCATCACAGGGAGTGCACTACTCAGAGTCATAGGATAGATATAGCCCAAGTAATATTCTTCGGTGTTGCCAAGGGGAAAATCCCTGGGTTCTACCCGGAAAAACCGGGGAAGATTTGGTACCGGAAAGACCTTGGCCCCTTGTCTTTCAAGCCCTTTGAGTACAATCTCTTCCTGTGGGCACTTCAATTCGTTTAAACGAAAATAAAGGGGGAGGGGTCTTTTTAAATGTTCTAAGAATTCCTCAAACCGGGGGATAATCTTTCTATAGCGTTCAAAATAAGCTGGAGCCTCCGATAGCTCAAGCATTTTTGTACCCATTAGTAAGGAAACGATAAAGTTCCCGGTGTGAAGGTAAGATAAGATCTGCTTCTTGGAGGTGTTTGGCCGGCAAAGTGGTCATAAGGGCGATACAAAAAAGCCCTGCTCCTTTAGCGCTTTTGATACCAGCTGGGGCGTTTTCTATTGCCAGGGTAGTCTCGTGAGGAGCCGCAAGCCTTTCACGTGCCAGAAGATAAGGCTCTGGATGAGGTTTGCGTCTTTTTACTTGATCTCCGGTGAGGACAAAATGAAAAAGCTTTCTCAGAGAAGGGGGTAAGATTTCTTCCAAAATTTCCCTGTGGGAACTAGTGACCAAGGCCAAACGTCGACCTTCTCGACGAAGGTCTGCTAGAAGGTCGGGAATTTCGGGGAAAGGCTTTACAAAAGACCAGTATTTTTGCCGAAAGAGCTCGCGTTGTCTTTTAAGGACCTTACGAAAGAGTTCCTCTGTAGGTGAAACCCCCTGATCTTCAAAGATTTTACGGGAGGTTTCAACCTCAATTGCTCCTTCGTGCAAGTAAAGTGCTTCTTCTGGCACGACGAGACCAAATTCCCGAAAGGCTTCCTGCCAGGCTTTAACGTGCCAGGGCATACTATCAAGCACTACACCGTCCATATCGAACAAAAAAGCTTCTGGCTCTTTATTAGACATTTTAGAATCCGAGGCGCTTTCGAATTTCATCTGCCGTAAGTCCTACAATATATATGCTTTTGCGCCGAGCCGTAAACCCGGAAACAATTTTGAGATTTCGACGCGGAAGATCAAGTCTTCGGGCCAAAAATTTGAGGAGGGCCTCGTTAGCTTTTCCATCCACCGGAGGAGCCTTAAGGGATATCTTCAAAGCTTCGTCATGGAGGCCCAGAATTTCGTCTTTTTTGGCCCTCGGCTTAAGGTAAACTTTAAGAAGGAGCCCGTTCTGATACGGCTTTAACATTACTTCTTAAGGGCTTTTTCCAGATATTCCTGCCAGGTTTGAAGAAAAGTACGCAATTCAAGAAAAATTTTTTCTCTTTCGGACTTAAGAGTCTCAATTTCGAAAAGAATCTGGTCTCGTTTATCTTTGGCCTCTTTAATAAGCTTGTCAGCCTCTTCACGTGCCTGAAGGAGAAATTCTTTGGCCTCCGCCTCAGCCTGTCTTTTAATGCTTTCGGCAAGCTCTTGAGCCTTAAGCAGGGCTTCTTTAATGTTTTTTTCCTCTTGCCGGAGCCTTTCAAGCTCTTTTTCTAGCTTTACAACCTGATCCCGCAAGGTATTATTTTCGCGCTGGCATTCCTTAAGGGTTTCGGCTACATCTTCTAGAAATTCGTCTACCTCGGCCTTTTTATAACCAAAAAGCCCGGTTCCAAACTCTTTTTCTTGGATGTCGAGAGGGGTGAGGGCCATTTTTTACCTCAGTTGATAGGAGAGTTCATAAAGTACTGGAATTAGAAACTGTTTTAAAAAAACGATTCCTAAAATAGCCACCAGTGGTGAAAGATCAATTCCCCCTAAAGGTGGGAGCACACGTCGGATGCGAGAAAGGACTGGTTCGGTAATATTGTAGAGAAATCTTACAATAGGATTATAAGGGTCAGGGTTTACCCAAGAAAGTAAGGCCCGGATAATAATGATCCACATGTAAAGAGAAAGTACCATATCCAGCACTGTAGCTAGAGCTTTAAGAAAATAAGCAATTATAAACATTTGTTCTCTCCTTTATGTTCCTCGTCCAAAAGGGCAAACTGGAAAACGGCATTCTTTACAACCGAAACAAAAACCGCCATGACCCATGCGAGCGATATCTTCTTTTGTAACTCTCTCTCCACAAATAAGCCGGGGAAGAACCAAGTCAAGCACAGTAATACGAAAATACATCCCGCAGGCTGGGATGCCAAGGATGGGAATGTTATGATAATAGGCTATCAAAAACATGGCACCCGGGAGGACCGGGCTTCCGTAAACAAGCCCCTTAACCCCCAGGGAGGCAATGGCGTATCTCGTTACGTCGTCAGGATCTACCGACATACCTCCGGTAACCAATACCAAGTCTACCCCGGAGGCCAATATTTCCTTTAAGGCCCCCGCGATAAAGGTCTTATCGTCTGGGCAGAAGCGTACTCCGGTTACCTCTAGGCCAAAAGACTTTAATTTTGGTGCCAGGGCCGGGAAAAAGGCGTCTTTTACTCGCCCGTAATAAACTTCATTCCCGGTGATTACGAGCCCTGCCTTTTTAAGACAAGGCTCTTTGACGCTAAGGATACCGTCTGAAGCGGCTATTTTTTCAACCTTTTCTAAAAGGTCCTTCTTTACTACTAGGGGTATAGCCCTTCCGGCAGCAATAGCTTCTCCCTTTCGTACAAAAAAATTTGTATGTTTGGTGGAAAGAATAATCTCTCCCAAAAGATTTAAATGGTAGAGCTTTTCGATGTTTACTTTTAAGAGTCCGTTACAAGTCGCATAAAAAGTTACTTTACCTTCTTTAATTTCGCGAGAATAAGTGACTCCAGGGCCTGTAACCACCTTTGCTAGCCAAAGTGCGGCCTCATCTTCATGGAGTTCTCCCGGCTCAAGTTCCAGGGCGTAAATGTGATCTTTGCCCATTTTTTTAAGCCGGGGGATATCTTCTTTGCGGATAATATGCCCCTTTTTGAAGGCCCGCCCTTTAAATTCTCCGGGCCGTATCTCTGTTAAGTCGTGGGGAATGACCATCCCCACGGCTTCTTCTACCGGGATAAGGCGGGCCTTCATTGCGTAAGACCTTTCCTAGAAGTCGTCTTACCTTCGTAGGCTTCGATAATGCGTTGTACGAGAGGATGCCGCACTACATCTTGTTTATCGAAGAAAACAAAGGCTATGCCTTCGATTCCCTGCAGCAGTTCTACAGCTTCCACCAAACCACTTTTCTTTACCTCTGGAAGGTCAATCTGGGTAATATCTCCAGTAATCACGGCCCGCGAACTATAACCTAAACGGGTCAGAAACATCTTCATCTGTTCTGAAGTGGTATTCTGCGCCTCGTCAAGAATAATGAAGGCTTCATTTAAGGTGCGCCCTCTCATAAAGGCTAGAGGAGCAACCTCAATAGCACCTTTTTGAATGAGGCGCGAGGCCTTATCATAAGGGAGCATGTCGTAGAGGGCATCATAAAGAGGTCGAAGATAAGGATTCACTTTCTCTACCATGTCGCCAGGTAGAAATCCGAGCTTTTCACCGGCCTCAACTGCTGGCCGTACTAGTACGATGCGCTGAATTTCTCCGCGCATGAAATAGGAAATAGCCATTGCCATGGCAAGATAGGTCTTCCCAGTGCCTGCAGGCCCTACCCCAAAGACGATATCGTGGCTACGGATAGCGTCGATGTAAATTTTTTGATTAATGGTTTTAGGAGTAATGATTTTGCGTCCCGAGCTCACAAAAACCGTTTCAAGGAAAATATCTTTCAGGTTAGCCATGGGGTTTTGGCTAATAATTCGGGTGGCATATTCAACATCGCTGGGATAAAGAGTGTAGCCGGCCTTTAAGAGCCCGTAGAGCTGTTCGCAGGTGCGGTCTGCAAGTTCGGTGTCAAACCTCTCTCCTGTAATCTGCATTTCGTTTCCGCGCACCTGGATGTGGACATTAAAGGCCCTCTCAATGGTTTTAAGATGAGCCCCCTTTTCTCCGTAAAGCCAGCGGGCCAAAGAGTTGTCTTCAAAAGTGCGCTGAAGAGTAATGATTTCTGCTGTTGGAGCCATTCTTTCTTTCATACGCCTTGTTACTTCACCTCTCCTGAATTTTTTATCTAATTTTTAAAATTTTTCTAAATTATAATCTACTTTTGTCCTCTGCCAACGGGTTAGATGGAAATGGGGCTTCTTTCTTGCCGGATTTGAGAAAGTCGGCGATTGTAAAAGGCGATAACTTCTCGCCGGCTAAGCATTCCTAAGAAGCGGCGCGGGTCATCATCGGCTACCACCGGGAGCTGGTCGATGTTACGGATGGTAAATTTTTGCAGTGCCGCGTGAATGTCTTCTGAGGGTGTAACGGTGATAACGTTAGGGCGGGCTACATCTTTGATAATAAGTAGATCCCACACCCCTTCTTCGTTGAGGAAAGGTCTCACGTCGTTGATGGAGAAAATTCCACAAAGCTTTCCTTCCTTATCTACTACCGGGAAGTAATGTTGTTCGGTTTTGTGAAAGAGCTTTACAAATTCCCGAAAAGGCATATCTTCCGGGATCACCTCCCATTTTTTAAGTTTAGGATCAAAAACATCTTTTACCTTTATCCCGTAGAGGATATCAGAGAAAAATTCTCCCCGGTGGGCTGGAGAGTCAAATTTCGTGGGTACCTGGCCTTCGTAAAGGCTCTGATATTTGAAAGCACCGGCAAAAAATTTCTGAATTACGTAAGAAATAGTTACGGAAAGAGCTGCAGCCCCCAACATATGGAAGGCCCCGGTCATTTCAATTACCATAAAAAGACTGGCAAGGGGTACTCTTGCGGCTGCTCCGAAAACTGAAAGCATTCCTACCACCACGTAAGGATGGGGGCTTTGTTGAAAAACGTGGGCCAAAACGCCCCCTAACATAGCCCCGATAAAAAGACTAGGAGCAAAGACACCTCCCGAGCCCCCAGAACCAACGGTAAGAGAGAGGGCAAGCATTTTGGCGATAATGAGGACGAGCATAAGACCTATCGGGATTTTGCCGTCAATAGCGGCCTGAATCCAGGGATAGCCTCCTCCTAAAACATGAGGTAATTCAAGAGCCATAAGCCCTACGGCAAGGCCTCCAATTGCCGGCTTAAAAACATTTGGAAGTGGTAAACTCCGAAAAAGATCTCGCGTTCGATAGAATATTTCTGGAAGAACCGAAGCGACAAGACCCGCGCAAAGGCCTAAGCTTGCAAAGGCCAAATACTGAGAAAGATCGGTAATAAGAAAGTCTGGTACTTTAAAAAGGGGTTCCCAACTTACTAGGAAACCATTTAAGGCGTAAGCGGTTACAGAGGCCAAAAGAGAAAATAAAACCGCATGGGCCTCGATATCTACTTCACTGTAAAGGATTCCTACCGAAAACATGGCTGCTCCGATAGGGGAGCGGAAAACAGCAGCAAGCCCGGCAGCCATTCCTATGAGTAAGAGGAGGCGTCTTTCTGGTACGGAACGCTTGGTAAGGGTGGCATAAATGGAAGCCACCCCCGCGCTTATTTGGACTACCGGGCCTTCACGTCCGGCAGAACCTCCAGAGCCGATGGTAATGGCGGAGGCAAGCATTTTTATGAAGGGGACCCGGGGCCTGATTTTACCTTCTGAGAAATGAAAGGCCTTTATTGCGGCATCTGTACCGTGGCCTTCAGCCTCTGGGGCAAGGGTATAGACGATGAGACCTGAAAGCAACCCTCCCAAAGCTGTGACTAACGGGATAAGATGGGCCGAAAAATTGGCCCCTGGAACCCCGTTTTTTATGCCCACCAGGCGTTCTAGGAAAAGATGAGCCGCAAAATTTACCAGGAAGGTAAAAACTTGAGCGGCAGCAACCCCTATAAGGCCTAAAAAAACGGCATCGATAAAAAGTTTGGTATATTCTTTTTTCACGAAGCCCTTCGGGAAGCCCTTTTAAGTTCGTTAAGTCGACGATTGTAAAAGTCAATAACTTCTCGCCGGCTAATCATTCCCAGAAAACGGCGCGGGTCATCATCAGCTACTACCGGGAGCTGATCGATGTTACGGATAGTAAATTTGCGGAGTACAGTATTGATGTCTTCTGAAGGCGTAGTGGTAATGATGTCTTGACGCGCAATGTCTTTGATAATAAGGATGTCTTTTATATCTTCGTTAAAAAGAAAGGGCCTGATATCGTTGATGGAAAAAATTCCCACAAGATTTCCTTCTTTATCCACTACTGGAAAGTAATGTTGTTCGGTGCGTCCGAAGAAATCCAAAAATTGTCTGAAGGTCATATCTTCTGGAATAAGGGTCCAAACCTTCTGGGGCTTAAAAATATCTTTTACTTTTATGTCCGCTAAGATGTCGGTGAAGAATTCTCCCCGGTGGGCAGGAGAATGAACCGGAGTGGGCACTTGTGATTCGTAAAGGCTCCGATAGGGAAGATAGTTGGCAAGAGTGGTCTGGATAAGGTAGGAGAGCATCACCGAGAGGCCGGCAGCAGGGAGGAGATGGAAACCTCCAGTGATTTCTACTACAATGAGACTGTTGGCAATGGGAGCACGAGCCGCGGCTCCAAAGACTGAAGCCATTCCCACTACCACGTAAGCGGCTGGGGGCTGATCAAAAAGACTTGCCACAAACCCTCCAAGCATCCCACCTACATAAAGGCTAGGAGCAAAATCACCTCCCGAACCTCCAGAACCAACGCTTAAAGAGAAAGCTACCGCCTTTGCCAGAGATAAGATGAGCATCAATTGACCGGGAAGATCGCCATCAATGGCCTTTTGAAGCCAACCATAGCCAATTCCTAAGACCTGAGGAAGAAAAAGGGCCATTATACCAAGCAGAAGCCCTCCGATTCCTGGTTTTACAAAAAAGGGTAAGGGCATTTTGTCAAAGAAAGAATGAATGGTACCGAAGACCACTGGTAGGGCCGCAGCCATAAGCCCGCTTAGGACACCCAAGACAGCAAAAAAAAGATATTCGTGGCTGGCTGTGATCCCAAGATTTTCGGGAAGAGAAAAAAGTGGTTTCCAGCCGGTAAAAAATCCGGTAAAGACATACGCCACTACCGCAGAGATTAAACAATAAAGAAGGGCACGCGATTCAAACTCTATCTGACTGTAAAGTACTTCTATTGCAAAAAAGGCACAGCCAATTGGGGAACGGAAAATGGCTGAAAGCCCTGCAGCCATACCCATTAAAAGGAGAATTCTTCTTTCGTGAGGTGGCCTTTTAGTAAGATGGGCATAAATGGCCCCGATGCCTGAGCCAATCTGCGCCGTTGGCCCTTCACGCCCTGCAGAACCACCGGAACCCAAAGTTATCGCAGAAGCAATCATCTTTACGAAAGGTACCCGAAAACGTACTTTTCCTTCGCCAAAATGGAAGGCTCGGATTGCGGCATCCGTGCCATGACCTTTGGCTTCTGGAGCTAAAAGTTGCACGATGAGCCCGGAGAGCACTCCTCCGAAAGTGGTTACGACAGGTATGAGAAGAAGCCCGTAAGGACCGATCCATTCTTTAAGACTTCCTCCTTCATTTGGAAGGCCAGGGGGTTTGTATTGGGCAAGTTTTAGAAGGAAAAAGTCTTGAGAAATATCAACCAGATGAGCAAAGATAAAGGCGGCAATGGCGCCAACTAATCCTAAAAGGATAGTATCAAATAAGAGCCATAAGTGTCGCCTTTCCAAAGGCCTTCACCTACGTGTAGAGTCTTTTGGCGTTATAGCGTGTTACTTAAACCCCTGCAACAGTTGATCGTAAATCCCTTGATTTGTTTAAATTTTATCTTCTCAGGAAGATTAGGTCTCCCCCTCTTTAGAAGAAAGATCCTTCCCAAATTCTCCCTCCCTATTAGGAGGTTGGTGGGTTACCACATTTAGGTCCCCTAAGAAAGTGTGGATTGCAAAGTGCTCTTTTGAGTTTTGGTACTCGTGATTAACTTATGGAAACGCAAATTTTGAAAGAGGTGCGACACCGTGTGGCAGAAGCTCTGGTTAGCGGTAGCCCTTTTTGGGCTCTTTTTAGTTTTAGGAACGATCGGCTATGTTTTTATTGAAGGCTGGGCCCCTTTTGAAGCCTTCTACATGACCATCATTACTCTCTCTACCGTGGGTTTTGGAGAAATCCGGGATCTTTCCCCCTTGGGACGTCTTTTTACGAGTTTTCTCATCTTGGGTGGTATAGGCAGTGCCTGTTACCTTTTTTCTCTCCTAACTGAAGCGGTAATCTCCGGGCAATTGGCTCAGGCCTTAGGAGAGAGAAAGAACCGAAAGGCTTTAGAAGGTCTTGATAACCATTACATCGTCTGTGGTTATGGCAAGGTTGGTAGACGCATATGTGAATTTTTACGCGCAGAAGGGCGGCCTTTTGCGGTGATTGACGCCGATGAGACTTATCTTGAAGAGCTGAGGGAGGAAAAAATTCCCTATGTGATTGGAGATGCTATTTCTCGTCAAAACTTGGAAGCTTTAAAGATAAAAAAAGCCAAAGGATTATTTGCGACTTTAGGAGATTCCTCTAAAAATCTTTATCTTTGCCTTTTGGCCAAGGAACTTAACCCAAAGATCAGACTTGTGGCTCGCAGCGAAGATGAAGAAGCGGCTTTGGTCTTTGAAGGTTCCAAGATTGACGCTTTGGTTCAGCCCAGCAAAGTTGGTGCTCTTCGAATGTTTTTGGCCATGATGAGACCACATGTAGTGGATCTTATCGAAGAGACGATGGTAGATCGGGTCGACCTTCGGGACGAGATTTTGATAGAGGATTTTCACATTACGACAGAAAGGTCTTTGAAGGACCTTGGGCTCAAAATTATAGATGGCGTTTACGCTGTACTTATTAAACGGCGAGAGGGTCACCGCGACTTTGCTCTCAAAGCCGATGATAAGATTTTCCCCGGAGACGTCTTGGTGGTAATCGGGCATGAGAAAGATCTTCAAGATTTAGCCGGTCGTATTCGGGAGGACAGGACTTCTTAGTCTCGTCAAAGACTTTGAAAAATGATAAGCTTGCCGCCATGAAGGAGAAAAGAGAATTGCAAATTGCTTCTATTCAGCCTTCCTTAAACGCTCCTCTCCTTTCCCTTAAAGAATTAGCTAAAAGATGGGGTTTTTCCGCCAACCTGGAGGAATTGCGCCAGAACGAGAAAGCCCTTTCTCTCGCACCTCTGGCGCTTCTGGTAGATCTTGATAGTGAAACTCCTTTTTACAAATTTCTCGAAGGCCAGCCCTGTCGGGTAAATATCGATAAGCTTGAACGCAAGCGTTATCTTATTTCAGGCTCAGTGCGGGCTTTTCGGGAACTTTATTTAGAACTCAAAGAGCAAAAGGTTTCCAAGGCCCTTTTAATTTTCCTCTGTCAACATTTTGCAGAGCTCTTCGAAGATCTTTGGCCCAAACACGGGATTGTGCCACCTGTAGGAATCAATTTTAGGATGATTACGGTGGGAGAACTCGAGGAGCTTGCGCTTCCTATAAGGATGCGCCATCAGTATCTTTTAAGCCAATTCTTTTTGCCTCTTGAGGAGGTACTTGAACTTTACGAACTTGAGATAAGGCCTGTCCTCTGGCAGAAGGAGACTTCTGGGGTGAGAGGTTTTCTTCCTCTCACACTTATTCAGTACATGGCTTTTCTTTCTCATTTTTTGACCCAAGATCATCCTTTAAAAGAACTTTCTCGTGTGCTTTTGTACGAATTGCGGAAGCGTTTTCCCGAACCATTCGGACTTCTTCCAGACTAAACAATAAGGAGGAATAAATGGGGCTTACGGTTGCCGAAAAGTTGATTGAATCCCACTTGGTTTCAGGATCTCTCAAAAAGGGGGAACCCATTGCTATCAAGATTGATCAGACACTCACCCAGGATGCTACTGGTACGATGGCTTATCTCGAATTTGAAGTTATTGGCATTCCCCGAGTACGAACGGAACTTTCTGTCTCTTATGTGGATCACAACCTCTTACAAACAGATTTTCGCAATGCCGATGATCACCGTTTTCTTCAAAGCATTGCAGCCCGTTATGGGCTCTGGTTTTCCCGTCCCGGAAACGGTATTTGCCATCAGGTTCATTTGGAGCGTTTTGCCCGTCCTGGAAAGACCTTACTGGGTTCTGATTCTCATACCCCCACGGCAGGAGGGTGCGCCATGTTGGCGATAGGGGCAGGGGGGCTTGATGTGGCCATGGCTATGGCTGGCAAGCCTTTTCATCTTCTGATGCCCAAAATCATCGGTATTCATCTTACCGGAAAACTTCCTCCTTGGGTTTCGGCAAGGGATGTAGCTCTCTGGATGTTAAAGAAGCTCACGGTAAAAGGGGGGCTTGGCAAAATTCTCGAATATTTTGGCCCCGGAGTGAAAGAGCTTTCTGTGCCAGACCGGGCCACTATTGCTAATTTGGGCACGGAAATGGGGGCCACGACGAGTATTTTTCCCTCTGATGAAATAACTCTAGCTTGGCTCAAAGCCCAAGGTCGCGATGAAGAATGGCAAGAGATCTTACCCGATCCCGAGGCTCATTATGACGAGATTATCGAACTTGATCTTTCTTCTCTTGAGCCCATGGCGGCCTGTCCTTCTTCTCCTGATAACGTAAAACTCGTTTCCGAATTAGAAGGTCGGTCTGTAGCGCAGGTGATTGTGGGCTCCTGTGCCAACTCTTCATTAAGAGACCTTTTGGTAGTGGCCAAAGCCCTTAGGGGTAAAAAAGTTCATCCCCATGTTTCTTTCGAGATCAATCCCGGTTCTCTCCAGGTTCTCGAAAATTTGGACGCCTTGGGTGCTCTGCAGGATCTAATTCACGCCGGGGCGCGTATTCACCAGTCAGGTTGTTTGGGTTGTATCGGGATGGGGCAGGCTCCGGCCACGGGGACTATTTCTTTGCGTACTTTTACACGTAATTTCCCTGGCCGTTCCGGCACTAAAAACGACCAGGTCTATCTCGTAAGCCCTGAGGTAGCAGTGGCAGCAGCTCTTACCGGAGAAATTACAGACCCTCGTAAGCTTGGTGCTTACCCTGAAATAGAACTTCCCGAACACTTTGTTTTGAACGATGCCCTTCTCCTGCCTCCTCTTCCGGAAGAAAAGGCCCAGAAGGTAGAAATTATCCGTGGGCCCAATATTGTTCCCCTTCCTCAATTTGATCCCCTTCCGGAAGATTTGCGTTGCAGGGTACTCCTAAAGGTAGGAGACAACATCACTACCGATCATATTATGCCTGCAGGGGCAAAAATTCTTCCTCTACGAAGCAATCTTCCAGCTATTAGTGAGTACGTTTTTTCTGCCCTTGATCCTGAGTTTTCTAAAAAGGCCCTTCAGGTGAAAGAAGCGGGTGGCTTTGTGGCAATAGTGGGGGGAGAAAATTATGGCCAGGGATCCTCTCGTGAACACGCAGCTCTTGCCCCACGGTATCTAGGGGTAAGACTCAAGCTCGCCAAAAGTTTTGCTCGCATCCATAAGGCCAATCTCATTAATTTTGGTATCTTGCCTGTTACGTTTGTAGATCCTGCAGATTACGAAAAGATTTCACCGGGAGACGAACTTTTTCTGCCTGGCATAAGAAAAGCCCTTAAGGAGGGGGCTCAAGAAGTGAAAATGGAGATTGTAGGCAAGGAGATTATTCGGGGCAGGGTAGATCTTACGGCCCGTGATCGTGAAATCATTCTTGCTGGTACCCTGCTTAACCTAGCACGGGAGCAAACATGACCCTTATAAATCGTCTTTTTTGGCTATTTTTAGCCCTTTTAGGGCTCTTTGTGTTGGTAGGCAATCCTTTTGTGGCTTATTATACAGATTTCCTTTGGTATCAAGATCTCGGTTTTACGAGGGTCTTTCTCATCAAGTTCTGGGTGCAGGCAGCTCTTTTTCTATTTATTGGTGGTCTTTCTGCAGGTCTTTTTTATTTGAACGGCTATTTGGTCCACAAGATTGCTGCAAGCACCGGAGCCTTTTCTAGCTTTCTTGATCCCCGTTTTAGACACTGGCTGGGAGGTAAGTTCCGCTTTTTGTTGAAGATTATATCTCTTGTTTTGGGTATTTTTACCGGTCTTGCGGCGGTTCCTTTCTGGGAAGATGCCCTTCTTTTTTGGTTTGCTACTCCCTTTGGCGAGAAGGATCCTCTCTTGGGGCTTGATGTTGGTTTTTACGTCTTTAAGTTGCCCTTTTTGCGTTACATAGCTAACTGGACTTTTGGGCTTTGGGTACTTTGTGCCGGCTTTGGGGCTTTTCTTTTCTTGGCCTTGGGACATATCGAAAATCGGGGTCGCAGGCTTTCTCTTACCCGACCATTCAGGAGTTACTTGGCCGTAGTTTTAGTCCTCTTTTTTTTACGTCTGGCCTTTGATCTTTGGCTTGACCGGGCTGATCTCCTTTTTGACGAGAGTGGAGCGGTTTTTGGGGCCGGTTTTACCGAGGCTAAAGTGATTCTTCCGGCTCTTACAGCCCTTTCGCTCCTTTCAATAGTGGCTGCAGGGCTTTCGGCCCTCTTTGTAATGCGACCTCGTAAAGAAATCCTCTTTGGCCTTGTAGGGCTTTATGCCCTACTTTATTTTGTAGGGCTTAAGTTTTTACCGGGGCTTGTACATCGGTATATCGTTCAGCCCAATGAATTAGAAAAAGAAAAAAAGTATCTGGCTTACGAAATAGAGGCTACGCGGAAGGCCTTTGGGCTCTCGAGGGTAAATGAGCAGGAATTTCAATTTGGCCCGCCTCTTACTTGGAAAGTATTGGCCCGCAACGAAGACACCATCAAAAACATACGGCTTTGGGATCATGAACCACTTCTTGAAACTTATAGCCAGATCCAAGAAATCCGTACCTATTATAAATTTGTCTCGGTAGATAACGATCGTTATCTTTTGAACCATAACCTTCGCCAGGTGATGCTTTCGGCCCGAGAACTTTCTTATGAAGATCTCCCTAGTAGGTCTTGGATCAACGAACACCTTATTTACACCCATGGCTACGGCCTTACTTTGGGAGTCGTAAATGAGGTTACTGAAGAAGGTCTTCCCAAGCTTCTTATTAAAGATATCCCACCAGTTTCGGAATGTGACATAGAGATCACGCGTCCGGAAATTTATTTCGGAGAACTTGCCAATGAGTACGTGATTGTGCGGACAAAGGCGCGGGAGTTTGATTATCCGGCCGGAGAGAGCAATGTCTACACTACTTACGCAGGAAGAACCGGTGTCAAAGTAGGGGGCCTTTTGCGACGTTTACTTTTTAGTTTCCGTTTTGGCTCGAGCAAAATTTTTCTTTCAAGCGATATTACGTCGGAGAGCAAGATTTTATTTTATCGAAGTGTGGGAGAACGTGTTAGGAAAGCCGCTCCCTTTCTCCATTTTGATACCGATCCCTATCTGGTGATCAACAAAGAGGGGAGACTTTTCTGGCTGGTAGACGCCTACACTATCTCAGATCGTTATCCTTATTCTCGTCGTGTAGAAGGTCTTGGAAACTACATTCGGAATGCGGTTTTGGCGGTGGTAGATGCTTATCATGGTGAGATTTCTTTTTACCTTAAAGATCCAGAAGATCCTATTATTAAAACTTATCAGAAGATTTTTCCTTCGATGTTCAGACCTCTTAAGGATCTTCCAGAAGACATACGGATCCACATTCGTTATCCACATCGTCTTTTCTTTTTACAGGCCAAGCTTTTTGGGGCTTATCATATGCGCAACCCGCGGGTTTTTTATAATCAGGAAGATCTTTGGGAAATCCCTCGTAGTCTTAAGACCGAGCGACGATATATGAAGCCCTATTACACCATTATGAAACTTCCTGGAGAAGCCCGAG
>Ga0256833_1000736_pt1 | contig 25106 bp, 30 predicted proteins | sample 356284metaG_FD_190535 | JGI IMG/M metagenome (GOLD analysis project Ga0256833, IMG submission 190535) | Hydrothermal vent microbial communities from Mid Atlantic Ridge, Atlantic Ocean - 356-284 | ecosystem: Environmental > Aquatic > Marine > Hydrothermal vents | place: Atlantic Ocean: Mid... | reverse complement strand
AGCCACGCCGGGGGGTTCCTTGACGTTGCAAAGGAGGAGGGAATCAAGACAGTTTTCCTCGCGGCACCCAACACTCCAGATGGAAGGCTCTCCGAGATATGCAGGGCCTCAACGGGATTCGTTTATTTGATCTCGCTCTACGGTACAACTGGTGCGAGGGAAACCATGGCCAACACCGCATTTGAGCTGTTGGAAAGGGCGAGGAAGATATGCGGTAAAAAACTTGCGGTTGGTTTTGGAGTCTCAAAAAGGGAGCACGTGGAAACACTCCTCCAGTGGGGGGCAGACGGGGTTGTGGTCGGGAGCTCACTGATAAAGCTGATCGCAGAATACGGGAAAGATGCAACGCCCCATCTGAGGAAAAGGATGAAGGAGCTTTCAGGGCTCTAACGCCCGATAGAACCGTCTGTACGCATCTTTTATTTCATTCTCGTCAAGCTCCCTAGCCAAAAATCCAACGTCAGGAACATTCCGGAGACCCTCAATGAATTCCCGTATCTGGGGCATTGATCTTTCTATCACCTCCTCTATGAATTCCTGGGAGTCGTTGAGCACCGCCTTGCCGTAGATGGTGAGAAAACGAGAAGATGTCCCACCAAACCTCTCCAGCTCCTTTTCAACGGCGAGCTCAAGATACTTTAGCCCAAGGAAGTAGGGGACACCTATGGCAAACCCCATTAGCCTGTCGTGTTCCTCACTGCTCACGAACTCAACCCTGGCTCCCAAAGACTCCAGAAAGGCGGCAACCTCCATCGCGTCGTTCTCCCTATCCCCAACAGGAACAACGAGGAAAAGCTGATCCTCAAAGCAGTTCACGCCGGGGCCAAACATGGGGTGCACGCTCGCAACGATGACCTCGGGTGGAAACCGGGAGTACAACTCCACTATCCCACCTTTAAAGGAGGCTATGTCAAATATCATGACCCTCCGTGGATTCTCCATCGACACCTCCAAGAGCTCCTTGAGCTGGGAACGGGTGGCATCCATTGACGAGGCCAATATGACAACGTCTGCCCAGGCGTAGAGCTCCCCAATGTTCCCAAAGTCCATCGGTCCGTGCCTTGAGTAGAACCTCACTTCCCCGCCGACACACCGCTGGAAGAGCCTTCCCATTTTTCCATAACCCGCGATTCCAACGCGCATTTTACCTCATCCCTGATGATCCTCAGACCCTCCTCAAGTCCGGAGCCTGAGAGGGAAATCCTGACGAAGTTTGGATAATCCCCGAAAGCGACGCCGGGGAAAACCGAAACCCCCCTCAAAAGGAGTCTCTCCGCGAAGGCGAGTCCATCGTAGGGCACTCTCAAGAAGACGTAGAAGGCCCCCTCAGGCTTCCGGAAATCGAGGCCCGAGAGCAGGCGAGAGGCCAGTTTTGCCCTCCGTTGGTATTCCTTCCGAATAGAACCCATAAGTTCCTCCCTGAGTTCTAAAGCCTTTATGCCTGCCCTCTGAACAAAGATCGGGACACAGGTTACGGTTGATTCTATGAACCTCCTTATTCTCGAAACTTCCTGAGGATCGGCTATGGCATAGCCGAGCCTGAAGCCGGTCATGGAGAATAGTTTTGAAAACCCTTTGACGGTAACCGTTTTCTCATATAGATCCCTTACTGGGGTAAATTCCACGAAGGAAAGCTCAGCGTAAATCTCGTCGGACAGTATCTTCGCCCCCGTGTCCTCTGCAATCTCGACGATTTCCCGGAGATTTTTCCTCGGAAGAACCCTCCCCGTAGGATTGTTGGGATAGTTAAGGATTATCAGATCCGCCTCCGTCCCCTTGAGATCAGGAATCCAGTCCTCTTCAAGACTCGTGGGGAAGACCTCCACCTCCTTTCCGAACTGGCGGGCGATTAGGAGGTAGGCGTTCCAGTGGGGGGCAACAACGGCTATTCTATTGGCCATGGCTATTTCAGCCGCGATCAACAACTTCGCCCCGGGGCCGATTATCACCTCCTCCGGGGAGACGCCTTCGACTTCGGCTATTGCCTCCCTGAGCTCACGTATTCCATTAGTGGATGTGTAGCCAGTTTCGCCCCTTCTGAGAGAATTCACGGTCTCCTCAATCACTTCCCGTCTAACGGGAATGTCCGGCTGACCAACGTCGAGCCTTATTTTTGGGCCAACTTCATTTATCCTGTTGAAAAACTCGTAAGCGTTGAACATCCCTGCTCACCTCAAGGATTGCCTCAAAAACGGATCTGAATTCACCGGCCCTCTCAAGGACGACCCTTTCCCGGCCATCGTCCTTTACGGGTAGCCCAAGTTCCATCTTCACGAGCCCTATCCTACGGGCAACTTCAAGCCGTCTCCTGAGAAGCTCCAGAATCTCACCGTCTATCTCATCTATCTCCTTCCTGAGGTCGTCTATGCAGAGAGAGCCTTTGTAGGGGGTTACGGATATTGGCGTTGCATCACCATCACCTTGGAGAGGTTGAAACCGGGAATTTAAGGGTTTGGACAGGCTCATCTGACCACCCCCTCCCAGGCTTTTCTTCTCAGTAGGTGATCCGCCAGCACGAAAGCGACCATACCCTCAACGACGGGTAGCGCCTTTGGAACTATGCAGGAATCAAAGCGTCCCCTGAGCCTCATCTCAACACCCTCCATCCTTGAGAGGTCAACCGTCCTCTGTGGGAGATAAATGGAGGGTGTAGGCTTGAAGGCGGTCCTAACGACCAGGGGCATCCCCGTGGTTATACCCCCCAAAACACCTCCGTGATTGTTGGTTTCGGTAACAACTCTTCCTCCCCTAATGGAGAAGGGGTCGTTTGCCTCACTTCCCCTCATGCGGGAGAAAGAGAAGCCGAGGCCAAACTCCACACCCTTTACCGCAGGGATCCTGAAGAGGGCGGATGCTATGTCCGCCTCAATGTCCTCCCCCCATGGCCCTCCAAGACCCGGGGGAACGTTAAAGACTATGGTCTCGACAATCCCACCAACGCTGTCACCAGATTTCCTTGCGCTCTCCATTTCCTCAATCATCTTAGAAAACGCATCCTCGTTGGGACAGTACTGATTCGGGGATTTGAGCAACTCCTCTGGATCGAAGGGCGGACATTCGACGGAGCCTATTCGCTTGAGGTAGGCCCTAACTATTACACCCTCCCTCTCAAGGAGTTTTTTGGCAAAGTATCCCGCTATCACAACGGCAACCGTTAGTCTGCCAGAGAAGTGACCCCCACCCCTGTAATCGTTGTAGCCAAAGTACTTGATCCTGGCTGGAAAGTCCGCATGACCCGGTCGAGGGGTGTTCTTGATCTCCTCGTAGTATGACGAATCAACGTCCCGGTTCCATACCACAACGGCAACCGGTGTTCCGGTCGTGAAACCCTTAAACACTCCAGAGAGTATTTCAGGGGTATCCTCCTCCTTCCTCTTCGTGGAAAACCTTGGAATGCCCTTTCTCCTCTTAAGTTCCCCAATGAGTTCATCCAACTCAACGCGTATTCCCGGTGGAATCCCCTCTACCAAGACTCCAACGGCCTTTCCATGGCTCTCCCCGAAGGGCGTGAATCTAATGAGCTTACCCTTCATCCGAGGACCCTCCTTAAATCTTTGAAAAAAGAAGGATAAGACTTTGAAACACTCCGAAAGTCGGTTATAATCGTTTTACCTCTTGCACCCAGGGCCGCTATTGCCATTGCCATCGTTATTCTGTGATCGTTGAAGCCCTCAACCATTGCCCCCTTGGGCGCTCCACCCCGTATCTCAAGTCCATCGGGCAGCTCTCTAACATTCACACCCATCCTCGAAAGGTTAATTGCCATCGCCCTCACCCTGTCGCTCTCCTTGTATCTAAGCTGTTTTCCCCTGATCACACTCCTTCCAGGTGCATATGCTGCAAGAACACTTAAAACGGGGAAGAGATCTGGAAAAGGGGAGCAATCTATCTCAAATGGCCTAAGGTCTTTTCTCTCAACCTCCACGTAGTCCACTCCAACCCGGACCTCCGCACCGACTTCCCGCAGGATCTCAATTAACGCCATGTCAGCCTGCACGTCCCTCGGATCGAGGTTTCTAACCCGGATTTTACCGTAGAGCGCGCCCGCCACGAGGAAGAAAGACGCACTGGAGTAATCCCCAGGGATCTTGAAGACGGTACCCTTAACCCCAGGATAGACCATTATCCCCTCGTCCCTTTCGAACTCAACCCCAAAGGCCTCCATGGTTCGAAGCGTCATCTCTACGTAAGGGCCCGACACAATCCCATTCCACCTCACCCTGAGACCCACCTTTGAGGCCAAGAGAAGGAGCGCAGTCACAAACTGAGAAGAGACTGATGCATCAACTTCAACGGAATTCCCACTAACCCTACCGCCAATCACCTCAATGGGGAGCCTTGTGCCCTCAACTCTCACCCCCAAAGAGTTAAGGGCCCTAACGAGGGGGGCCATAGGTCTCTCCCTTAGTCTCCCCTTCCCGTTGATAACGCTCCTGCCCCCTGCAAGAGAGGCCAGAGCAATGGCGATTCTCGCGGTTGTCCCAGACTCCCGGGCATCAATGTTTCCGGGAGCGAGCTCTTCGGGGGGAACAACTACCTCCCAGCTCGCTTCTGCCCCAAAGGTCCTAATAGCTCCCAGCGTGGCCCTCGTATCGTCACACTTAAGCGCTTCGAGTACCTTACTCCTGCCCTCTGCAAGCAGGGAGAGAAAGAAAGCTCTATGAGTGTAGCTTTTGGAAGGAGGCGCCTTAACCTCCCCGCGGATTTCACCAACGGGTTCTATCTCCAACATCCTCACCTCAGGGATGTTATCTCAACCGCTCCAAAATTGGCCCACTCTTCGGCAACCCTCTCCGGCTCTGAGGTTATGGCAAAGAAAGCCGGCCCTTTGCCGCTCAGACCGGCATGTCCGTAGGGGAGGGCGGCAAGTATGGGCTCAACACCGTGTCCAAGGAACGAAGCATACAGCAGGCCGTTTAACGTCAATGCCCTCTTCCATTTCCCCCTCAATGCCATCAAAAACACTTCCTCCACGTACTCTGCAATAGGGGAAAAATCCCTACCCCTTAGCTCTTCCGTAAGCAGTGTCTCATCAGGGAGTAACAGCACAGCGGGTTCCGCCTCGACCTCCTCTCTCTTCAGTAGTTCGTCCCTTTTGTTGTCCGTGATGCAGAGACCCCCGAGGAGAGATGCGGCGGCATCATCAAAGGCCCCCGTTAAGGTAACTCCTGCCTTCCTCGAAGCCTCAACGCCGAGCCTAATTACCTCAAGGGGCTCCAGCTCCATCTTGAATGCATCAAGTATCGCAAGCACGAGGGCGTTTGAAGCGGCAGAACTGCTCTTAAGGCCCTTTCCCAGGGGTATTTCGGAGGTTATCTCGAAATCTATACCAAACTCCTCCCCTATGAACTCCCTCATGACCTCAAGGGTTGCCCTAATCAGCCTAAAGTCCGAGAGTTCTTTACCCCTAACGAATATTCTGCCACGAATCCCATCGGAAGTTACCCTCACCCTCGCTTCCGTCCACAGTTCAATGCCAACGGCCGCCCCCTTTCCGGTCGCAAAGGCGTTCACAACCGTGAGCGCACTACTCGCCCTTCCGTAACCCTTCAAGGGCAGCCCTCCTCATAAGTTCTGGATCAACCCTCCGCCCAGTCCAGAGGTAGAAGCTCTCAGCGCCCTGGTAAACCAGTGTCCAGAGCCCGTCCACCACGACACAGCCAGCCTCTTCGGCATCTTTCAAAAGGCGTGTTTTTAAGGGTCTGTAAACGATGTCCATCACCACGAGGTCTTCGCGGAGGAGTGACCCCGGCACAAGGCTCTCATCGGAATTCATACCCACTGAGGTCGCGTTTATCAAAACGTCCGCCCAGCTTAGGTATCGCCTCAGGTTTTCAAAGTTGAGGGAGTCTCCCTTAACACCAAATCGTTCAAGGGCCTTTGCCTTCTCAACGGTTCTATTTAGAACAACCACTTCCGATGTCTTTGCCATCTCATGGGCTATGGCCTTTCCGGCTCCGCCCGCCCCGATGATAAGGACGTTCTTTCCGTTGAGTTTCGTCACCCTTTCAAGGGCTTTTCTTGCCCCAATGCCGTCGGTGGTGTAGCCCATTAACTCCCCCTCGTTGACGATGGTGTTGACACTCCCTATCTCCTCCGCATCCACCGATAGGGCATCAAGGTAAGGAAGTACACTTTCCTTCAAGGGCATCGTGACGTTCATTCCTGAAATTCCCAGGGCTCTTATTCCCCTGATCGCGTTTTCGACGTTCTCGGGCCTAACGTCGAAAGCTATGTAGACCGCGTTAATGCCCAGCTCTTTAAAAGCGGCGTTTTGCATTGTCGGGCTCAACGAGTGGCCAATAGGGTGCCCCATCACCCCATAGAGCCTCGTTTTAGCGTCCATTCACCATCACCATTAGCCTTCTGAGCTCGTCAACCCTCATCTGCCCGGGAGCCGTTTCCCTACCCAGGGAGGCGTAGGTGAAAGGAGCCACCAGCGCAGAGAACAGCCTCGATATCCTCCCGAGGGGGCCCATACAAAACGCCACAAGGTTTTCTGCTGTATCGTATAGCCTTATGACCCTCGCGTTGTCCTTAAGGGTTTTAGCGGTGGGGACTACCTTTATGATGTCTGCATCCATCTCCTCCATGTCGTCAATGATACCGAGGAGGGAACCGAAAGTCGGGGTCTTCTCAAAGTCGTGGAAGGACAGTATCACGCCGACGCCTGCCCTCTTAGCCTCCTTTACAACCTCCTCCGCTATGCGAGAATAGACCTCCACGTCCACGTAAGCGGGTTCTATCTCCATTGCCGTCCTGTAGAGTTCTAATCGCTCCTCCTCAGGTATAAAACTCAATCCCCCCTCCTCCACCCTCCTAACTGTGATTATCAACCTATCGGAGAACTCCCTTAGCGGTGCTAAATCTCTGGACTGAAAACCGTCGAGGCGTATCTCATAGAGATCCGCACTGGAGGACTCGATAAGCCTAACCGCCTCACGTGCATTTTTTGCCACGACTACACCTGCTATCATCTCACCGCCTCCAGGGCCCTTCGGATAACTTCCTCGTCAACTTCCTCAACGCTCACGTCCCCAATATCGACCGGCACCACGAAAACTATCCGGCCGTACCAGGCTTTTTTATCCAGCTTCATCTCCCCCAAAACATCACTGGGTTCAAAGGGAAGCCTTGTAGGGAGGTTGAATTTCCGAAGGAGTTCCTCGACCTTTCCCGGATCAAAGCCGTAGAGCTCTTCACCCACATTGGCGGCCACCATGAGGCCTATAGCGACGGCAAAACCGTGCTTCAAAGAATAGTCTGACAGTTTTTCTATCGCGTGTCCCGCGGTGTGGCCGAGGTTCAGAACCCTCCTCCGCCCTCCCTCGCGTAAGTCCTCCATGACCACTCTAAGTTTCACGTTTATGCACTCCCTAACGAGTCCCTCCGTGGGAGACGTTCCGTGAAGTCCGGTGAGGAGCTTGTAAACGGACCTATCGAGTATGGCATATTTCACAACCTCCCCCATGCCGTTCATGAGTTCCTCAGGGGGGAGCGTCGAGAGGGTTTCATGGGAAACGAGAACAAAGTCGGGGACGTAAAAAGTCCCGATCATGTTCTTACCGTTGAAGTTCACCCCGGTTTTTCCACCAATGGCGGCATCCACCTGGGCCAAGAGGGTGGTGGGAACCAGACCAAGCAACGTTCCCCTCATATAGGTGGATGCCACAAAGCCAGCTATATCAGTCACAACGCCTCCACCAAGGCCTATCAGGAGAGATTTCCTCGTGAAGCCCATTTTCTGGAGTTTCTCCCACAGGGAGACCACCGTATTAACGTTCTTGTGTTCCTCCCCAGCGGGTATTATCAAAGGCTCCGCACCAGTCACTTCAAGGAGGGGCTCCAGCCAGAGGGGTGCAACGTTGCTGTCGGTGAGCACTGCAACTTTGTAGGGGGAGAGGGCTGAGAGAAGGGGAGGAAGCTCTGAAAAGCCACCGAAGATTACCTTCTCCATCCCAGCCCCCCCAGCTCGAGGAGAAGCACCTCGGTCTCCCAGTCGGTTCTGGACGGCTTAATGGCCTCTGGTATAGCCTCTTTGATGACGGGGTTTAGGGAGCTCTCGGCGAGGACGTTCCCAGGCGAATTCCACCCGAGGGAACGGAGCTCCGTTAGGAGGTCCCTGAAGTCTTCAAAGGTGAGCTGCTGGGAGGAATCCGAAACTGCCTCCTCGGGCCGGGGATGAACCTCCACCATTACACCATCGGCACCAACGGCATAGGCGGCTTTGGCAAGGGGCGTTACGAGGCTCCTCCTACCAGCTGGATGAGAGGGATCCACTATTATCGGAAGGTGGGAAAGCTCCTTCACCACGGGTACGGCGGATATATCCAGTGTAAACCTCGTCGAATTCTCAAAGGTCCTTATCCCCCTCTCGCAGAGTATTACGTTCTCGTTGCCCTCACTCATGACGTACTCAGCTGAGTAAAGGAGTTCCTGAACCGTGTTGCCCATTCCCCTCTTGAGAAGAACAGGATTGTCTACCCTTCCAACTGCCTTCAGCAACTCGAAGTTCTGGGCGTTTCTTGCACCTACCTGAACTATGTCGGAGTACTTGGCAACGAGGGGAACTTGCTTAGTGTCCATTACCTCCGTTACCGTGACGAGTCCGTACTCGTCTGCCGCCTTTCTGAGCCATCGGAGTGCCTTTTCCCCGTGACCCTGGAAGGAGTAGGGACTCGTCCTCGGCTTGAAGGCGCCGCCCCTTAGCACCTTAACACCAACCTCGGCCAAAAATTCGGCAACCTTCGTTATCTGCTCCTCGCTCTCTATCGCGCATGGGCCCGCAATCACCGTAAATCCGTCTCCAATTTTAACGTTTCCCACCTTCACAACGGTTTTGGTACGGTACTCCTTTGTGTACTTCATCTAAACCACCCCCTCAATCTTACGGACGATTCTTTCGTGTGTCAATCCATAACGTTCTAAAAGCGCGAAGTAGTCCCTGCTCGACCTACCGAATTCGCTCGTTCCTATCCTCAGAACCTTTTTAGGAAGCTTTTCGGAAAGCACCTCGGCAACGGCCCCTCCAAGGCCACCGTAAACACTGTGCTCCTCCATCGTTATCACCGTGCCAACGCCCCTTGCCATCCCCAGCAGAGTCCTCTCGTCAAGGGGCTTGACTGTATGCATGTCTATGACCCCCGCGTCGATGCCCCTCCTTTTGAGCTCATCCGCAACTTTGAGGGCCATTGCAACCATCACCCCGTTGGCAACGATGAGGACGTCGTCACCCTCTCTGAGAACACTCGCCCTTCCGAGCTCCAGTTCAGGATCCTCATAGACCCTCAGAGCGTGGTCCCTCCCAAGGCGCATGTATACTGGACCTTCAAGCTCAAGAATCTCCCTCAAGAGGGGCTTTACGGAAGGAGCATCCGCCGGAACCACGACGGTCATGTTGGGGAGTACCCTCATCAAGGCAACGTCCTCAAGGCACTGGTGGGACGAACCGTCCATGTGATCAGAGAACCCTGAATGAGTTGGGACCAACTTCACGTTCAGATTATCCCTCGCAACGGTGTTCCTTATCTGCTCCCAGGCCCGCATCAGGAAGGCCGCGAAAGCCGAGACTACCGGGATTTTTCCAGCTATGGCGAGGCCAGCCGCCGTTGAGACCATGTCCTGTTCGCTTATCCCTACCTGGATGAACCTCTCGGGGAAAGCCCTCTCGAAGTATATCGTCTTGGTGGAGCTCTTGACGTCTGCATCGAGTACTACGAGGTTTCCCATTTCCTCTCCAAGCTCCACAAGCGCCCTTCCAAAGGCCTCACGGAAGCTCTCTATCACCTCTCCCACCTCGCGATTATGACCTTCGGCTTTCCCCTGATTTTCTCAACCTCTCTGAGGGCCCTCTCTATCTCCCCCTCTCTGTTGGGAACCTCAACGACTTCCCATCCGAAGGCCCGCCATTTGTCCGCTATAGGCTCCTTGTTCAGTATCTCCTCCGTTTTTCCGGTCAGCTGGAAGTAGTTCCTGTCCACTATCGCAATAACGTTGTCCAGACCGTGATGTGAAGCCGTCATCGCGGCCTCCCAAATCTGCCCCTCGTCAAGTTCTCCATCTCCGAGTATAACGTAGATCCTTCCCCCCTCCCCGTCCATGCGCTTTGCGAGGGCTATACCGTTCGCCACAGAAAGCCCTTGACCAAGGGAGCCACTCGAGACCTCTATAAGGGGCAGCCCGCGGATAACATGGCTCGGAAGGCCATCGATGTCTGCAAAGCTGTACAGCTCCTCCTCACTGAGCAGTCCAAGCTCGTGAAGCATCACGTAGAACGCAGGTGCCGAATGGCCCTTGCTGAGTATAACCACGTCTTCCTTCCCCTTCCTCCTGAGCACCGCCGCCACTATGCCGAGACACGTCTCGGAGGAGTCGAGGTGGAAGTTCGAAACCGGAGACAACATCTCCCTGAGCTTAACCATAGACCCAACTTCACTCATTGCCGTCCACCCCCAGAATGCTGAGAACGAGCAGACCGTGCTCCGTAAGACGAACGGGCCTGGGATCATCCTTTGTGCCGTAGTCTATTAAACCGAGTTCTTTGAGAATCCGTGCGTTGAGTTTGAGTGTAGATATTGGCTTCCTCTTGCGCCTGCTGAGCTCTTCGAGGAGCGAGTTGAGGGAGCGGTGCCTGCCGTCTATGCTCCTCAGTATCAGCCTCTGGTTCTCGTTCAAGGCCCTCAGAATGAGTTTCCTCATGACCCCCTCACTGGGGCCCATCAATATTGGTGGGGCATCACCCATTGGCGGGACATCACCTGGTTTGACGACCTCGTAAATTGGCGGGACATCACCGATCACCGAAAGTGAGGGATAGAAAGGGCTATTTAAATTCTTCGGCAGGCTGGGCTGTCCATATTGCTTTAAAAGGCTCTAACTCCGGAATTTGTCCAAAAAGAACCCTAAAATTCTTCACTTTTCTGTCGATATGACAAACAAATGTCCAAAAACGTTATCCGGTGATAGATAAATGGACACCGGTGATGCAATGAGGATAGCGGTCATAGGCGCTGGAATGATTGGGGGGGCGGTCGCCAAAGCCCTTAGTGAAGCAGGACACGAGGTAACCGCAACGAGAAGAAACATAGAGAAGGCCACATGGCTCATGGAATACGGCGTAAAACTCGAGAGGAGCAACGTTGAAGCAGCAAAACGGGCGGAAGTTGTATTTCTCGCCGTCAAACCAAACAAAGTCGGAAAAGTTCTCGACGAAATATCTGGGACAATCGAGAACAAAATCCTAATCTCCCTCGCGGCAGGAATTCCGATAGCCCTCCTACGACGGAAAGCACCTACGGCAAAGATAGTACGGGCCATGCCGAACATTGCCATACTCGTCAAAGAATCCTTCACCGCCTACGCGGCCGAGGGGCTTGATGGGGAAGAGATAAAACTCGTGGAAGGGCTGTTCTCCACCTTTGGAAAATGCCTCCGCATCGATGAGGAACACATGGACGCGATAACCGGGCTAAGCGGTTCTGGTCCAGCGTACGTCTCCGTGTTTCTCGAATCCATGGTGTACGGCGGGCTCAAAGTTGGTCTTCCAAGGGAAATAGCGAGAAGAGCCGCCTTACAAACACTCCTTGGGACGGCAAAGCTTTTGATGGAAACGGAGGAACATCCTGCAGAGATAAGGGACATGGTGATAACGCCGGGCGGGACGACCATAGACGGAATATTCGAACTCGAAGAGGGCAGAATACGGACAACGGTAATGAAGGCCATAGATGCCTCAACTAAAAAGTCAAAGATACTGTCGACGAGGCTCTCACCTTGAGAGAGCCTCCACACCCGATTTCGAAACCCCCTTCAATTCTCTCACCGAGCGAAGTTCATCGAGGGCACCCTTTAGAACCTCTATCGCGAGGAGGTACTCCCCCAGGTCAATGTGCTCGTGGGGGGTGTGGTCGAGCCTCGAATCTCCCGGACCGTAGGCGACCGAATCGACGCCGAACCGCGGAGCAAGGATGTTCATGTCAGCAGTTCCGCTCTTTTTCTTGAGTTTGGGCCGCAGGTTTCTTCCTCGTATCGCCCTCACAAAGGCCCTAACGAGCTCGCTTCTCCTGCTCACCTCGTACGCCGGAACGAAGTCGATTATCTCCCCCCCGATGTCAGGTTCGTAACCCGGGGGCGTTCTGATGTTCAAAAGCATCTCCGCGTAGAAGTCAAAATCCCTCTCGTAGGCATGAAACTCGACTATCCTACCGTTCAGGGAGTTGAATCCCTCTGAAAAGCGCGATTTAATCTCAAGCCAGCGGTTTATGAGGGAATCAGCCGCATCAACGCCGAGGCTCCCGTGAACCTTTGGGACGCTCTCCGTAAAACGGATGGTCAGGCTCCCCTTGTAGCCAACTGTCACGCCACTGACACCACTCGGCTCCCCAATCACGATGTAGTCGGGCTTTGGAACCTCAAGGTTCCTGGCCCCCTTGGAGAAGCGCTCTTCGTCAACGAGGCCAGCAAAGATTACGTTGGCGTTCCCCTCAACGGTCGCGAAGAAGAACGTGGCCAAGGGCCCTTTGGCGTCCACGCTACCCCTTCCCCACAGCTGATTGTCCTCGATTCTAACGGGAATCACCCCTGAGACGGTGTCCATGTGCCCAGCAAGGAGAACCAAGGGGCCCTTTCCATTCTTAACCGCTATAGCATTGCCAACATCGTCAATGTACGCCTCAACCCCAAAGCTCTCAAAGGACTCAACTATGAAACGGGAAATTTCCGCTTCCCTTCCACTCGGAGAGTATATTTCAACGAGCTCCTTCAGAAACTCAATCTTTTCTTCAGAGGTAATCATTTAGCACACCCTCCACCTCCTCCCTGACCTCGAGCAGCTTGCCCTCTTCTATTACAAGGGGCGGCAAAAGGCGTATCACCCTCGTTCCAGCTGTGTTCACGAGTATACCCTTCTCCTGAAGGGCTCTGACGTAGTTCCCGGCGGGCCTCTTCATCACTATCCCCATCATGAGGCCCCTCCCCCTCGTCTTAACCACGTGCTCCCCTGAGAAGTTCACGAACTTCCTCCCGGCTTTTTCAACGAGCCGCTCCCTGCGGAGTATCCTGAGAGTCGTTGCGACTGCCCTGCAGGCTAAGGGGTTTCCCCCAAAGGTTGAGCCGTGTTTGCCACGGGGTACCTCCAAGTCCGTGAGGGTAAGGCTCACAGGAAAGCCGTTACCGACGCCCTTGCCCATAGTCACGATGTCTGGCCTTACACCGTAGTGCTCAACGGCGAGGAAGCTACCCGTCCTCAACCCGCTTTGAACCTCGTCCGCTATTAGTAACGCCCCTTTGTCCTCTGTAACGTCCCTCAGTGTTTTCACGAACTCGTCCTTGGCGGGAACCACGCCACCCTCACCCTGTATCGGTTCGAATATAACCGCGGCAGTCTTTTCGCTTACCGCATCCTTTACCGCCTCGGAATCGTTGAAGGGGACGTGCTTAAAACCCGGCAGGAGGGGTCCGAAGCCGTCCCTGTACTTGGGCTTCCAGGTTGCGCTCAGAGAGCCAAGGGTCCTACCGTGGAAGGCGTTCCTCATCGCAACTATCTCCTCCCTGCCCGTGACGAGCCTGGCGAACTTTATCGCAGCTTCAACTGCCTCCGTACCGGAGTTCCCCATGTAGACGTACTCGTAATCAACCCAGTGGGAGAGCTCCTCAAGCATCTCGTACTTCTCATCGTGATCAAACATTGGGCCGGCGGTAACGAGTTTCTCCATCTGCTTGCCCATCTCCAAGACCCACTCGGGGTGGGAATGACCGAGGACGTTGACCCCTATCCCCGCTATCAGGTCGAGGTAACGATTTCCCTCACTGTCCCAAACGTAGATGCCCTCACCCCGAACGAGCCTCAGCCTCTTCCTGTAGAGGGGCATTTCCCTCACGCTATCACCGTCCTGCCGTTCAGCCCCTGGATGACAACCTTGTCTATACCGCTTTCAACGGCCTTCTTGGCCATCAGCAGTTTCTTTCTCATGCCCCCCCTCGCGTGGGGAAGGAACTCCTCAAAATCCTCAAGGGGAAGCCTCCTCACGACCTCGCCGTTGGCCAAAAACGCAGAGTCGGAGACAAAGCGGAGCTCCCTTGCATTCAATGAAAGTGCCATGTGAAGGGCCACCTTATCACCGTCAACGTTGAGGGGAACGTTTTCCATAGGATCGTAGGCTATGGAAGCCACAACCGGAATTCCCAACCGCATGAAACTCCTCAGAGCACCGACGTTGACGCGCTCTATCGTCCCCGAGTAGTCATCCCGTATGGCTATTACCCTGTCCCCGACGAGGGCTTTTACGAGGCGTTTCCTCCTCCCAACTATGAGCTCATTGTCAAGACCGCTTAATCCCACTGCCTTTATTCCCTGAGCCTGGAGGAAGGAAACGAGGTCTCGGTTGGCCTTCATCATGGCGGCAACGTAGACGTCGAGGACTTCCCGCGTGGTCCGCCTGAAAGTCACCCCCGAAGGACTTGTGAGCCTCTCCACCCTAACTCCGAGCCTCTTGGAGAGCTCATCAACGTGCCTCGAACCGCCGTGAACCACCACTGCCTTCCGAAGAACCTCGCTAAGCCCATCACTCCTCCAGAGCTCCTCGAGTCGAAAGAGCGTGGAGCCGCCGATTTTGACAACCCTCATAGCAATCACCTCACACAGGGTAGAGCGGATAGTAGTCAAGCCCAGTTCTCTCATCAAGGCCAAACATGAGGTTCATGTTCTGAATCGCCTGGCCGGAGCCCCCCTTTATCAGGTTGTCTATGGCCGATAGGACTATCGCCCTTGAGTTTTCTTTATCGTAGGCAAAGCCTATGTCCACGAAGTTGCTACCGAGGACGTACTTAGGATCGGGGAAGCGTTGAAGTCCGCCTTTGTCGGTCACAAGACGTATGAACGGCTCATCCCTGTAAACGAGCAGCCTCTTAAGCAGTTCCCTTAGAGAACCCTCAAAGGGGAAATAAACGGTAGAGAGTATTCCCCTGACGATGTCAACGGAGTGAACTGTAAACATTGCCCTGACGCCCGTCTCCTGTATTACCTCACCCTCGTGCCTGTGATGGAAGGGTTTGTAGACCCTAACCACGTGACTCCTCTCGGGATGTATGCTCGCGACGTTTTCCCTCCTTCCCCCGGCAGAGGAGCTGACCTTCAGATCAACTATCGCCTCCTCAGTGACGTCTCTGAATGGGTAAAGGGCGAGTATTGTGGCGGTGGCGTTGCATCCAGGGTTTGCCACGAGTTCCGCTTTTTTTATCTCCTCCCTGTGAAGCTCCGGGAGACCGTAGACGAACTCCTCGATGAGTTCTGGCCGGAGGTGCTCGCCGTAGTACTCCCTGTACAAGTCGCTCCTCAGCCTAAAATCGGCACTCATGTCGATTATCTTTGAGCTCCCAAGGAACTGCTCCACTATCTTCATGGACGTACCATGGGGCACCGCCAGGAAAACTACATCAGCGTCAAACTCATAATCGCTTCTAAAGCGTAAGTCAAGTCCCCTGAGATTGGGGTGTACTTTATGGACCTTCTTTCCTGCAAAGCGCCTTGAGGTTACTGCCGTTATCTCAACCTCAGGATGCATGGCAAGGAGCCTTATCAGCTCTCCGCCTATGTACCCGCTCCCGCCAACAACCGCCGCCTTTATCATGCCTTAGCCACCTCCAGGGCGTACTCTACGAGTTTCTTTGCTATGTCTACGCCCGTAACCCTCGCAGCGTTCTTAAACTCCATGTTGGGGTTGACTTCGTTAACGAGGAGTCCTTCACTGCCCTCAAAAATGTCAATAGCTAAAGCACCCTCCCCAAAAGCTTCCCACGCCCTCAAGGAGAGTTCCCTCACTTCTTCATCATAACAGGGTTCTGCCTTTCCTCCTCGGGCGGTGTTAGTTATCCAGTGCTCCGAGTAGCGGTATATTGCCGTGACGAACTCGCCCCCTATCACATAGCTCCTGATATCTCTTCCCGGTTTCTCAACGAACTTCTGAACGTAGTGTATCCCATAGAGGGGATTCCTAAGCCATTTTCTGTGTTCAAGAACAGCTTCCAACGCGTCCCTGTCATTAACCTTGGCCAGTAAACGCCCCCAACTACCAAACACAGGCTTTAACACAACCGGATAACCGAGTTCCTCGACCGCTTTCTCAGAGGCTTTTTCGCTAACTCCCGCCCTCCAATCGGGCACGGGAACCCTATCTTTGAGCCTTAAGGTAGCCAGGAGTTTATCTCCGGCTTCAAGCATCACGGTAAATGGATTGACTACAGGGATCCCCTCACTCTCAAAGAGTCTCGCGAGGTAAAGGGCCTTGAAGTGTCCAACGTTCCTTATTATGACAACGTCGAGGTCGAGGTTGGATGGAAAGACCATGTCATCCTCGTGGAGCATGAAAACTTCCCCAAAGTCACCGGCCCTTTCTTTTATTTCCAGCTCCTCTCTTCTCAGTATAGTGTAGGTTATGCCTATCCTCATTTCCCTCACCAAAAAAGTGAAAGGTCACTCCCCCCAGTCCTCCTCGACCTCGGGGAGTTCCTCAAGGACGATGGGGTTCAGGCTCACGACCTCAAGTTCGGCCCCACACACAGGGCATTCAACCACCTGGTGGAGCTCAACATCGCCGATATCGATCTCCGAACCGCAGACAGGACATTCAACCATATCGACCACCTCCGCCTTTTCCATTCCGCATGCAGGCAGTTTAAATCGCTTTTGTAATGAATAAAGCCCGAAAGCAACTTTTTGTTTCGAATGCAACTTAACCCACACGACTTATATCCGTAGGAATTCGGCCCACCCTTATTTCCTCCACCCACAGCTCCTCTTCAATTGCCCCAATCAACTCCGAGATGATGCCGCGCGTTACTTCACCCGTGGTGGCAGTTCCCCCCATGTCGGGAGTCAGGTTTCCTCTCAGGACGTACCTCCTCGTTGCCTCCCTAACGGGAGAACCATCGAGACCAAGGTAGTCGAGCATCATTGAGGCACTCAGTATTGCACCTATCGGATTGGCTATACCCCTACCCGCTATATCCGGGGCGGAACCGTGGACGGGTTCAAAGAGGGCTATATCTTCGCCGTAGTTTCCGCTTGGAACGACGCCGAGTGAGGTGTGAACCGTGGCAAGGTCGCTGAGAATGTCACCGAATAGGTTCTCACTGAGGATTACTCCATGGCTCCACGGGTCTCTGACGAGCTTTATTGTAAAGGAGTCCACTATTGCCTCCTTGACATCAACACCGTACTCCCCCGCCACGTCAAAGACTACCCTCCTGAAGAATCTGTCGCCTATGAGGACGTTGGCCTTGTGGACGAAGGTCAGGAAAGTGCCCCTCCTAAGAGCCTCCCCGGCGGCAAAGCGGGCTATCCTCTCTGCGCCCTCGCGAGTAATCAGTCTGACGTCAACCGCCCTGCCCTCGACAACCGAACCTATCCCAGAGTAAAGGCCCTCGCTGTTCTCCCTGACGATGACGATTTCCCTTCCGTCATTGAAGTCGGGGATTACCCTGAGGTTGGCGTAGAGGCCGAGTTCCCTTCTGAGGGTGAGGATTAAACTCCTGTAACCTGGCAAATCGAAGGGAGTCGTGGTGGCACCGAAGAGAACCGCGTCACTCTTCCTTATTTCCTCAAGGTCTTCCTCCAGTACGGGCACACCGTGCCTCTTAAATGTCTCCACGCCACCCTCGTAGTATTCAAAACTTATCCTTCCGGTTACTGCATTCACCACCTCGATGGCAGCGTCAATAACCTCGGGTCCAATCCCGTCCCCCTTGATAACAGCTACTCGATACACAAGTCTCCCCTCCGCCGTATGTATTCGATTATCCCCCCAGAGCGAACAACATCAAGGAGAAAACCGTCCAGGGGTTTGAACTGAAAGACCTCTTTTCCCCTCCTAACTTCTCCAGTTTCCCAATTAACCTCTACGATGTCACCATCCCTCAGTGGGCTCGTGTCTCCGATGAGGAGGGGAAGGCCAAGATTGACGGCGTTCCTGAAGAATATCCTACCAAAGGACTGTGCTATAACGCCGGAGACTCCAGCGGCCTTGAGGGAAAGGGGTGCGGATTCTCTGGAGGAGCCTATCCCGAAGTTCCTGCCCCCAACGACAACGTCACCGGGCACGACTTCACGCGCAAACTCGGGCCTCGCCTCGATGAAAGCTATCTTTGCAAGCTCGGCAGGATCCTTAGTCAGGTTGTACCTGCCGGGGGTTATGGCATCGGTCGAGACGTTGTCCCCAAAGCGCCAAACCCTGCTCATGCCCCTCCCTCCGGGCTGGTTATCTCGCCGTAGAGGGCGCTTGTGGCAGCTGTTATGGGACTTGAGAGGTAAATTTCGGCATTAGGAGAACCCATTCTGCCCTGGAAATTCCTGTTCGTTGTGCTCAGAATCCGTTCCCCGTCACCGGCAACACCCATGTGTCTACCGAGACAAGGACCGCAGCCGGGAGGCAGAATTACGGCACCGGCATCTATGAGGACCTTGGCAATCCCCGTCTCAACCATCCTCCTGTAAACGTTTATCGATGCTGGGCCTATTATCGTCCTAACCGCGACCTCTTCTCCTGCGAGTACTTCAGCGGCTCTCATTATGTGCTCAAAGCGCCCGTTGGTGCAGGATCCAATGAACACCTGGTCAACGGGGGTTCCCTCAACATCATCCACAGGAACACCGTTGGAGGGGTGATGGGGCCTGGCAACCATTGGGGGGAGGGAAGGGAGGTCAACGACCAGCTCCTTTACGTGCCCCTCCGAGTAATCCCCTATAATACCGGTTTTTGCGTTTGCCTCGACGCTGAAGTTCGTCAAAGTCAGCCTCTCATCGAGCTCAAAGGGCACGTTGAAGAACTCTATGGCCTTGTAGTTCATCTCGTAATCCCTCAGGGAGGTTATGACCGAAATCATTGCATCTGCCGCCATCACACTCTTCGATGGCCTCCCCTCAAAGGTAACGGCAACGCTTTCGGGAACCCTCAACCACGTCTTCCCGAGTCCGAGGGCGACTGCAGTGTCCGTCGCACCCATCCCAACTGCGAAGACTCCCAGCGCGCCGAGAGTTGGGGTGTGACTGTCGGCCCCGACCACAACCTTGGCATTCTCGGCCAGACCCATCTCAAATACGAGTTGATGACATATTCCCTGGCCCTGAATCACGGGTATGCCGTGTTCCCTTGCAAAATCCCTGATTTCCTTCTGGAGGTTTGCCACCTTAACGGTGGGAGCTGGGAAGACGTGATCGAAGAAAACGTAAGCATTGGCTCTAACTTGAGTGAAGGCTTTTCTAAAGGCCTCAATTATCAGGGGCATTGTGCCATCATGGGCATAGACAAGGTCCACTTTCCTAACCACAGTTTCACCCGTCCTTGCGCCCAAGATATCCTCAACGAGCGTCATGTCATCATCCTCCTTGCCTCTTCTGCAAGGGCCTCCGGAGTGAAGGGCCTCCTTGAGCTCTTCACCTTTCTGAGGAGGGCCTCGACCACACCCTCATCCTCGATCCCAAAACGCCTGAGGTGGAATCTTATGGTGTCCCTCCCCGCAAACCTATCCACGTAGATTACTCTCTCCCTTCCAAAGGTCTCAGCGGGGAGGAATTCGTAAAAACTCGGATCCCTCACTACAGCAGAAACATGAAGGCCGGCCTTGTGGGTGAATGCGTTCCTCCCAACTATTGGAGAGTTATCCTGCACTCCAATTCCCGTGATTTCACTCACGAGCCTGCTGAGGGAATACAGCTTTTCAAGCCGGTACTTCCTGACCCCATAATGGTATGTGAGAACAGCGGCCAGCTGGGCGAGGTCCACGATACCACTCCTCTCCCCAATACCGTTTACTGTGGCGTCCACAAGGCTCGCTCCAGCTTCGATCGCCATCAACGCATTTGCAAGAGCCAGACCGAGATCGTTGTGACAGTGCACGTTTACGGGTATCCCAAAGTCGACGAAACGCTTCACAAGATCGTAGAACTCCAGTGGGTGTGCTGAACCCGTTGTATCGGCGATACTGACCCTGTCCACACGAAGCTCCCTCACGAGGCTCAAAACCGCTTTAAGGTTTTCCCACTCAGTTCGGGTAGTGTCCTCTGGAGTAAATCGAACCCTGAGACCGTGGTCTTTGGCGTAGGTTACCGCCTCCTCTATCCTTTCCATGGCCATCTCAAGGGTTATGCCAAACCTCCTTCGGAGACAGTTATCTGAGACGCAGAGGAATATGCCTATCCACGGCGTCTCTGCCTTGAGCACGAGATCGATGTCGCTTTTGAGGGCCCTGGAATGTGCCAGGAGGTTTGCGTTCAAGCCTTGGTTGACGAGGAGGCGCACCCCCTCGAAAATTTCATCGCTTACCGCTGGATGGCCGGCCTCAATAAAATCAACGCCGACCTCGTCAAGAGCTATGCCAATCCTAAGCCTATCCTCTGGGGAGAAGTTCACCCCCGGCGTTTGTTCCCCTTCTCTGAGAGTTGAATCGAGTATCATTATACCACCGCTTAATACTCATCACCGGCTTCACATCACTGGGAGTGTTATATAAAGTTTTCGGTCATTTAACATGTCTATCGAACAAACTGTTAAAAACTTGGGTTTTCTGAAAAAATTTTCTGAAAAATAGCAAATATACCGTTTAATATTCGGAAAATTGTGAGGACAACACTTCCAGTAAAGGAACTGCTTTACAAAGGTAAAGATACTACGAGAGGAGCTCTGCGAGGATTCTTATTCCGTCATTTATCCTATCTTCACTCTCAAACGTGAAGTTTAGTCTCATCCTGTCCCTCTCTGGTTTCAAGGCATAGAAAACACTCCCCGGCACGTAGGCTACTCCCCGTTCAACGGCCCTCGGTAGAAGAGCATCCGCATCTTTTCCAGTCTTTAACCAGACAAACATGCCACCCTCCGGTTCGGTCCACTCCACACCCTCGGGCATGAACTCATCAAGGGCCTCAAGCATGGCCCTGAGCTTCGGCCAGTACGCCCGCCTCAGCCTTTCCACGTTTTTCCAAAGATACCCACGTCTCATGAACTCAAGGGTAACGTACTGGCCGAAGGTATTGGTGCAAACATCCGAAGTCTGCTTTGAAACCTCAAGCCTCTCAATAGCCCACTTCGGAGCATTGAGCCAAGCTATCCTAAAACCGGGGGCAAAAATCTTGGAAAACGAGCCGAGATATATCGTCCTGTCCGGTGCAAAGGAACGAATCGATCTAACCCTTTTTCCCAGATAGCGGAGTTCACCGTAGGGGTTGTCTTCAAGGATGATGAAATCAAACTCCTCGGCGAGTTTGGCAAGCTTTTTTCTCCTCCTCTCGCTCATGGTAACCCCTGCAGGATTGTGAAAGTTCGGGACCGTGTAGATCATCTTGACTTTCTTTTTCTGAGACTCCAATTCTTGAAGGAGTCCCTCAAGGAGCTCCGTCGAGATACCCCTTGAGTCGAGGGGAACTTCCACAAATTCAGGACCGTATATCTGGAAAGTGTTCAGGGCCACGAAGTAGGTGGGTGCCTCCACGATGATAACGTCTCCGGGATCAATGAGGGCACGAGCAACGACGTCTATCCCCTGCTGAGAACCATGGGTTATCATGATCTCTCCACCAGAGGTCTCAACACTCCAGCTTTTCATATATCCAGCGAGCTCCTCCCTAAGCTCTGGGATTCCCAGGGCAGGGCCGTACTGGAAGGCTTCCCTCATCTTTGAAACATCCATTATCACATCCCCAAGCTCCTCCATTGGAAAGAGCTCCGGGCTCGGAACGCCACCTGCAAACGAGATAACACTTCCACCGCGCACGAGCGCTAAGACCCTCCTCAGAGCGCTCGTATCCACGCCGAGTATTCTTTCCGAAAACATCCAACCACCTAAGGGGAAATCCCAATAACCCTACGATAAAAGTTTCCGCAAAAATTCAGTAAAATAGACGAAAACCTGGAAGAATACCCAACAAAAATCGTCATTCAACCAAACCCATTGAAGGACACAACGTCCTCCAACTTCTTTCTCTCGTATTTGGGCTTTGGATCGGCTGGATAGCCGACGGGCAGTATCGTCTGGAGCTTGTAGTCCTTCGGTGCGTTCAACAGCTCTTCGATTGGCTTCGGGTTCGGGGGGGTGTAAGTTACCGTTCCAAGGCCGAGCTCTTCGAGCGCAAGAAGAAGGTATCCGACGGCTATCCACGTTGATTGGAGCCAGTAAGGAGCCCTGGTGTGTCCGAAAACGAGTATCAGATAAGGCGCTTCGCTCAGGAAGGGCTTCTCCGGTTTGAAGCCCTTCGCGTTCAGCCAGGCCATCAGGTCGCCCTTCGTCCTTGAGTAGAACTTTTCCTCTTCCTCCTCGCAGAGCTCCCTTATCTTCCCCTTGAGCCAGTCATCATCGATTATTACAAATTTCCATGGCTGGGCGTTCATACCGCTCGGGGCTTCCTTTGCCGCCTTGATGGCCTTCATTAAATCATCCTTCGGGGGCCTCTCCGGGAGAAACCGCCTCACTGTCTTCCTCCTCTTCGCCAGCTCAAGAACGCGCATGGCACCACCGGTTCCTCTTGGACAAAAGCCGATAAAAACGTTTAGACGTAGAACACCATCCCGTCGTAAGCCACGAGTACTTTATTCCCCCACCTCTTCCTTACGTACTCGGTCAGCTGGAGGAACGGCAGGTTCTTGTGGGAGATGTGGCTGAGGACGGTTCTCTCGGCGAGCTTGATGCCGATCTCTGCGGCTTCATCAACGTTGTTGTGGTATGGGTCATTAAAGCCCGGCGGATAGGTGGCATCAACTACGGCAAGCCTGAGCGGGGCCTTGGCTTTTAAAAACTCCCACGTCTCCTCTGGAAGGCCCTTGGTGTCGTAGAGTATCGCAACGCTCTTCCCGTCCTCCTCGATGAGGTAGCCGAGGGTCTCGACCTGGTGGTTGAGCTTTAGGGAGGTTATTTTAAGGGTGTCGAGTTCAACCCTCTCGAAGGGCCTTATCGTCCTTGGCTGAAGGTTCTTGGGTTCGTTGAGGATTAACGCGTCTGCGTGTCCCTCCGGAGCGTAGAGCGGCGTTTCCATCGCCATCCATCTGAGCTTGTAGAGGCCGTAGATGTGGTCGTGGTGCCAGTGGGTGAGGAAAATCGCCTCCAGCGGAACGTTCAGGAAGTCCCTTATGTCCGTTCCAACGTCGAAGAGAACCGCTTTTCCCCTTTCGGTTATGATGGCCAGCGTTGAGGGCCTTCTCTGGGCAAAACCGAACTTTCTCGCCTCGCTGCATGTGGAACAGGTGCATAGGTGTGCTGGAATCCCCTCGCTCCCGCCGGTGCCGATGAAGTAAACTATCATTCAACCACCTGTTTTATGGCGTGAAGGGGGGCGTTATAAAAGTTCCTCGACTTTTACCGGGCTGACCTTTAAAACCTCGACGTACCTCTTGAACCCCTTCTCATCAACGATGTGGAACTCGAAGGGATGATAATCCGGCAGATTTGCGAGCTCTTCAATCTTAATTTCAAGTCTTGCCCGCTCTTTCAGGCTCTCGGGGACTTTCTCCACCTTTATCAACAGGTCAACGTCGCTTCCAGCGGTAAATTTCCCGGTCAGAACGCTCCCAAAGACATAGACCTCGCACTCTCCAAAGACCTCTTCACAGGCCCGCTTTATGGGGAGCAAATACTTCCGGTAGTTCTTTATCACGAGGTAGCGTTTTCTTCCCCTTTTCAGCATAGATGCCCTAACATCCCCCATATTACTCCACCAGACTTCGAGCGAATTCAAGTATCATTTCAGCTGTTATTTTTATGGCTTCGGCATCGTAGTCCCTGTATATGACCGCCTCATAGCGTGTGTCGATATGAGCATCTTCAAGAGCTTTTATGTCGTTTCTGTGTTTCCGTATGAAATCCCGCACTACATCTTCCTTGTCAAAGAGCTCTCCAATGGCCTCAAGGAGGTTCCTTATGGAGTGCGTTTTGTATTTTTCGCCTCCGTATTCAAGTAAAATAGCCTTGAGTTCAAGCTGGACCGTCTGTTCAAAATGAAACGCTGCGAGGTCAAACTTGCCCTTTTCCATGAGGTACTCTCCGTTCTCCCAAAAGCCCTCAGCTCTTCTTCTTAGTATCTCAACTTCCTCGTAGTGCATCTCACCACCGGAACTACTTTAATGGTTTTCCCTTAATACCTTTCGATGGCCATGAGGTTCATAGCCGACATGATGCTTGGAAGACTCGCGAGGTGGCTTAGGCTTTATGGCTACGACACCCTCTATGGAGTGGAAGACGACGATGAGATACTCCGGGTTGCCCTCCGGGAGAATCGCATAGTCCTCACCCGGGACTCAGGTTTGGCAGGGAGGGCCGAAAAGCTGGGGATTAAGTCAATCCTCCTCAACTCGAATTCCCTTGAGGGGCAGGTTGAGGAACTCAGACATTTTGGTGTGGAGTTCAGGGAGCTCTTTCCAGCGAATGCACGCTGTCCCAAATGCAACGGGCCGATAAGGCCGGCCTCTAAGGGGGAGGTTAAAGGTAAGATTCCGGAGAGCGTTTACGAGCGCTATGACGAGTTCTACGTCTGCCAGAACTGTGGCCAAATCTACTGGCCCGGAAGGCAGTGGCGGGAGATGCTGAGAATAGACCGGAAATTAAGAAAAAATCAGCGGAGCGGGTGATGGCAGGCAACGAAGTGGTTGTGACTGACCTCGACAAGGGCCGGTTCCTCCTTCTTACATTCCTCAGTCGCGAATGGACACCTGGGATGGAAGCGACAGCCGGGGGGCACGTTGGCGGCGTTGGGAACCTCCCCCGTTATCTTGAGCTTCTTCTCCTTCTTCCTGCGCGCTATCGATGGAACCGCCTGGATGAGGGCCATGGTGTAGGGATGCGCCGGGTTCTTCAGGACCTCGTCGGTCGGTCCGAGCTCGACTATCTTGCCGAGATACATCACCGCTATCCTGTCCGCTATGAGCTTGCCGACCGCTATGTCGTGGGTTATGAAGAGCTGGCTCAGGTTGTACTCCTCCCTGAACGATTCGAGAAGCTCCAGGATTGATGCCCTCATGGAAACGTCTATCATCGAAACAGCTTCATCCGCCACCACGAACTCCGGTTTGAGTATCATCGCCCTGGCTATAACAACGCGCTGTCTCTGGCCGCCGCTCAGGTGGTGGGGATAG
>Ga0256833_1000735_pt1 | contig 25138 bp, 23 predicted proteins | sample 356284metaG_FD_190535 | JGI IMG/M metagenome (GOLD analysis project Ga0256833, IMG submission 190535) | Hydrothermal vent microbial communities from Mid Atlantic Ridge, Atlantic Ocean - 356-284 | ecosystem: Environmental > Aquatic > Marine > Hydrothermal vents | place: Atlantic Ocean: Mid... | reverse complement strand
ATGAACCAGAAGAACCCCGAGGTCATCGCTGTGCTCCTAAAGGCCGGGGCCGACGCCAAGGCCCCCGACCTCTACGGCAAGACCCCGCTTGACTACGCGCTGGAAAACCCAAAGCTCAAGGACTCGCCGGCGATCGCCCTCCTGAAGGCCGCGATGCGGTGATCCGAAGCCGCCAAAACCCGAAGGTCAAGGCCCTCGCCCGGCTCAAGACCGCCAGGGGGCGGAAAGCGGCGGGGGCCTTCCTGGTCGAGGGGGTCCGGGAGATCGCCCGGGCGCTGGCCTCCCCTCGGGTCGAGCCCCGGGAGCTGGTGGTCGCCCCCGAGCGCCTCTCCCGCGAGGAGGCCGGCCTGGTCGAGGCCCACCCTGGGCTGCCCCGCCTCGAGGTCGCCGCCGGGGTAATGGAAAAGCTCGCCTACCGGGAGCACCCGGGCGGGCTCCTCCTGCTCGCCCGGGCCGAGCCCCCGGCGCTCGACGCCCTCGAGCCGGGCGAAAACCCCCTGGTGCTGGTGGCGGCCGGGATCGAGAAACCCGGCAACCTGGGGGCGATCTTCCGGAGCGCCGACGCCGCCGGAGCGACGGTGGTGGTGGCCGACCCCCGGGTCGAGCCCTTCGCCCCCCAGGCCATCCGGGCCAGCCTGGGCACCGTCTTCACGGTGCCCTTCGCGGTGGCCCCGGGAGCGGCGGTGCGGGCCTGGCTCAGGGCCCGGGGGCTCGGCATCCTGGCCGCCAGCCCGGAGGCGGCGACCCTCTACTGGGACGCCGACCTTACCGGACCCACCGCGATCGTGATCGGCTCCGAGGCCCGGGGACTGGCGCCCGCCTGGCGGGAGGCCGCCGACCGGACGGTGCGGGTACCGATGGGGGGCGCCGCCGACAGCCTGAACGCCTCGGTTACCGCCGCCCTCCTGCTCTTCGAGGCCCTCCGCCAGCGGCGGTCCTGAGGCCCCCCGGCTCAACTTTCCCCCAAACCCGCTTGACACGCCCGCGCCCCTCCGGGAATAATGACGGGCGGAAGGTTGACACTCTCCGCTTGAGAGTGTCAAAAACCCCAAAGAGGAGGGAAGCGATGGCGACGGAAACCAAGATCCGGATCAAGCCCCTGGGCGACCGCGTGGTGGTCAAGCCCATCGAGGAGGAAGAGGTCACCAAGAGCGGGATCGTCCTCCCCGACACCGCCAAGGAGAAGCCCCAAAAGGGTGAGGTCCTGGCGGTGGGCACCGGCAAGCTGCTCGACAACGGCGAGCGGGTGCCGCTGGAGGTCAAGGAGGGCGACATCGTCGTCTTCGCCAAGTACGGCGGCACCGAGATCGAGCTCGACGGCGAGGAGTACGTGATCCTCTCGGAGCGCGACCTGCTCGCGGTCATCGAGAAGTAAGGGAGGTGAGGGCAGATGGCGAAGATCCTGGTTTTTGACGAGGAGGCCCGCCGGGCGCTGGAGCGCGGCGTCAACGCGGTGGCCAACGCGGTCAAGGTGACCCTCGGCCCCCGGGGCCGCAACGTGGTCCTGGAGAAGAAGTTCGGCAACCCCACCATCACCAAGGACGGCGTCACCGTCGCCAAGGAGATCGAGCTCGAGGATCACCTCGAGAACATCGGCGCCCAGCTCCTGAAGGAGGTCGCCAGCAAGACCAACGACGTCGCCGGTGACGGCACCACCACCGCCACCGTGCTCGGCCAGGCGATCGTCCGCGAGGGGCTCAAGAACGTGGCCGCCGGCGCCAACCCGCTCTCCCTCAAGCGGGGCATCGACAAGGCGGTCGAGGCCGCGGTGGAGAAGATCAAGGCGATGGCGATCTCGGTCGAGGACCGCAAGGCGATCGAGGAGGTCGCCACCATCTCGGCCAACGACCCCGAGATCGGCAAGCTGATCGCCGACGCCATGGAGAAGGTCGGCAAGGAGGGGATCATCACCGTCGAGGAGTCCAAGGGGCTCGAGACCGAGCTGGAGTTCGTCGAGGGCTACCAGTTCGACCGCGGCTACATCTCCCCCTACTTCATCACCAACCCCGACGCCATGGAGGCGGTCCTCGAGGACCCCTACCTCCTCATCGTCGAGAAGAAGATCTCCAACGTCCGCGAGCTCCTGCCGGTCCTCGAGCAGGTGGCCCAGACCGGTAAGCCCCTCCTGATCATCGCCGAGGACGTCGAGGGCGAGGCGCTGGCCACCCTGGTGGTGAACAAGCTGCGGGGGACCCTGAACGTCGCCGCGGTGAAGGCCCCCGGCTTCGGCGACCGCCGCAAGGAGATGCTCAAGGACATCGCCGCGGTCACCGGCGGCCAGGTGATCAGCGAGGAGCTCGGCATCAAGCTCGAGAACGTCACCCTCTCGATGCTCGGCCAGGCCGAGCGGGTGAAGATCACCAAGGACGAGACCACCATCGTCGGCGGTAAGGGCAAGAAGGAGGACATCGAGGGCCGCATCGCCCAGATCAAGAAGGAGCTCGAGACCACCGACAGCGAGTACGCCAAGGAGAAGCTCCAGGAGCGTCTCGCCAAGCTCTCCGGCGGGGTGGCGGTGATCCGGGTCGGGGCCGCCACCGAGACCGAACTCAAGGAGAAGAAGCACCGCTTCGAGGACGCCCTGAACGCCACCCGGGCGGCGGTCGAGGAAGGCGTGGTTCCCGGCGGCGGCGTCACCTACATCCGGGCGATCGGCGAGGTCGACAAGGTCATCGCCGGGCTCGAGGGCGACGAGGCCACCGGCGCCAAGATCGTCCGCCGGGCGCTGGAGGAGCCCACCCGTCAGATCGCCGAGAACGCCGGATTTGAGGGCTCGGTGGTGGTGAACCAGGTCCTCGCCGAGAAGAAGGAGCGGGTCGGGTTCAACGCCGCCACCGGCGAGTACGTGGACATGATCGAGGCGGGCATCATCGACCCCGCCAAGGTGACCCGGAGCGCCCTGCAGAACGCGGCCTCCATCGGCTCCATGGTGCTCACCACCGAGGCGGTGGTGGCCGAGAAGCCGGAGAAGAAGGAGGCCGCGCCCGCCGGCGGCAGCGCTCCCGACATGGAGTTCTAAACCGAGCCGGCTCGAACGCCCCCGGCCCTAGGGCCGGGGGCGTTTCTTAGAGCTTTTCGCGGAGGTGCTTGGGGAGCTGGAAGAGCGTCGCGTGGCGCTCGGGGTCGTAGTAGCGGAGCTCGAGCGCACGGGCGCGTTCCTGATCGACCCGGGAGAAATCCACCTTCCCCTTCACCCCCACCAAAAACGCCCAGGGCGAGGCGTAGCCGATCACCGGGAAGCTGTAGGCAAAGACCCGATCGAAAACCCTATTCATTCGGCGGTAGGCGGTGAGCAACTCCTCGGTAAAAAGGTACACGCTCCCCGCCTGGGTGACGTAGATCCCGGGGTCCCTTAGAGCCCGGTAGGCGTCCTCGAAAAAGCGCTCGGAAAAGAGTACCGCCGCCGGACCCACGGGGTCGGTGGAGTCCACCACCATGGCGTCGAAGGCCGCTTCCTTGTCTTTTACGTAGTCGGCACCGCTTTCGACGAGGAGCTCCGCCCGGGGCTCCCTGCCCGCAAGGACCCGCTCGAGCACCCCCTTCCCCACATTCAAAAGCTCCACCGAGACCCGGAGCACCGCCTGGTCGAGCTCCACCATCACCGCCCGCTCGACCTCGGGGTGCCGGAGCACCTCGCGAAGGGCCCCGCCGTCGCCGCCCCCGACCACCAGCACGTCCCGGGGCCGGGGGTGGGCGAGGAGGGCGGGGTGCACCAGCGGCTCGTGGTAGCTCGCCTCGCCGTCCTCGACGAGCTGCACCGCGCCGTCGATCACCAGCATCCGGCCAAAGCCCTCGGTGTCGTAGACCTCGATCTTCTGGTAGGGGCTCTGTGCCTCGTAGAGCTTCGCCCGCACCTTGAAGCCCACCCCGTAGCCCCGCGGGTACCACTCGACGAACTCCATGCCGCCTCCTAGTACGGGAACATCACCACCGCCGCCACCGCGGCCACCGGCCGATCCTCGACCCGGGCCTCGGCCACCCCGGCGAAGAACCGGCCGAGCTCCCAGCCCCGCACCGCGAACCCTTCCTCGACCATCGCCCGCACCTGGGCCTCGGCGCAGGCCCGGTCGCCGTGGCCGGCGTACTCGTAGATGAGGCCGCCGGCGTCCCCCGGCCGGAGGCCCACCCCCAGCGCGGCGGCGATCCGCTCGCCCGGCTCACTGGCGGTGGCCTCGGCGTAGACGGTGGGCAGCAGCAACCCGATGGGGATTTCGGGGAGCCGTTCGATCCACTCCACATGGGGCGGGATCACGCTGGAAAGCCGCACCAGGTTGGCGTTTCCGATCCCCATCCGCAACAGGGCGTTGTCGAAGGCGTTCAAGGGGGTGCCCCCCTCGGCGCTCGCCGAGAGCAGGATGGCCCGTCGGGGCGTCGTCCAGCTCATACCGGCCGCCCAGTCTACACCCAGCCGGCGGCCCGGGCCTTGAGCCCGATCAGCCGGTAGACGAGGCTGGCCGCGGTCATCTCGGGGAAAAAGAGCCCGGGGACCGGAGAAAGCTCCACGAAGTCCGCGCCGATCACCTCTCTCTCCGAAAACACCGCCTCCAGAAGCTCCGTCACCTGGCGGTAACCAAGGCCGCCCGGAAGCGGGGTGCCCACCGCCGGCATCTCGGCGGGGTCGAGGACGTCGAAATCGAGGCTGAGGTAGACCCGCTGGGGGAGGGCCTCGAGGATCGCCTGCACCGGCATCCCCCGGCGGTGGATCTCGTGGGCGGGAAAGACCGGGATCCCCGCCTCGCGGGCAAAGCGAAGCGACTCCTCGGCGTAGGCCCGCTGCCCCACCTGCACGACCCTCACCCCGAGCTCGGCAACCCGCCGCATCACCGAGGCGTGGGAAAGCCCCGAGCCCTGCCACTCGGGGTAGAGATCGTCGTGGGCGTCGAGGTGGAGGAGGGCAAAGTCCCCCAACACCTGCCGGTGCGCCCGCAAAAGCGGCAGGGTCACCGAGTGATCCCCTCCCAGGGCGACCAGGAACTTCCCCCGCGCCAGATAGCCCTTCGCAGCCGCCTCGATCCTTTGGTGCGACGCCGCCGCGTCCCCGGCCACGATGGGGACGGGGGGTGCCGCAAAGATCCCCGCCCGGCTCGGGTCGAAGCCGAGCTCGAGGTCGAAGGGCTCGAGCTCCTCGCTCGCCCTTAAAATCGCCTCCGGCCCCCTCCTTGCCCCGGTCAACCAGGAGAGCGAAAGGTCGTAGGGCACCGGCAGCACCACCACCCGAGCCCGGTCAAGGGGCGCGCTTCGCTCGCCGAAGACCATGGCCCAAGCCTAACCCCGGTGGTAAGGATGCCCGGCGAGCAGGGTTTCGACCCGGTAGAGCTGCTCGAGGAGCAAAAGGAGCGCGAGCTCGTGCTGCAGGGTAAGGCGCGAGAGGGCCATCGTCCAGTCGGCCGCCCCCAAGAGCGCCCGGGAATGCCCCTCGGCCCCGCCCACCAGAAAGGCGACCCGCTTCACGCCGGTAAGCCGCCAGCGGCGAACGCGCTCGGCCAGCTCGTCGGTGGTCGGCTCCTCGCCCCGCTCGTCAAGCGCCACCCGGAGCGCCCCCTGGCTCCGGGCCAAGAGCCGGGCCTCGTCGGCCACCGGGTGCCAGGCGAAGTTTGCATACCTTTTCAGACGCTTGGCATATTCCTCGACCCCGGCGCGGACGAACCCAAGCCTTGGCCTCCCGATCGTGAAAACCTCCACTTTCATCCCGCCGGTCCCCCAACCGGTATAATGTTGTGCGAAGGAGCGGTCCGTGGCGGCATGGAGCCTCATTCTACGCGGAGCCGCTGCCCCGGCCCCGGTGCAGCGCACCGGGGCGTTTTCGCCCCCGGGTGCGACCCACCCGCGGGCGAAGGCCGCCCCCACCCGGGGCGGCGCCGCCCGGATCCGGTGACCCCGGACCGGGGAAAGGGGGAAAGGATGATCAAGGACACCTGGAGGTTCGAACCCTTTAACGAAGAGCCCATCCGGCTGATCGACGAAGAGGGCCACTGGATCGGCGAGTTCGACCTCGACCTCTCCGATCAGGAGCTTCAAGAGCTCTACCGCCACCTGGTGCGGGGGCGGCTTTTGGACGAGCGCTACCAGATCATCCTCCGTCAGGGGAAGACGAGCTTCGTGGCCCCCTCGGCGGGCCACGAGGGGGCCCAGGTGGGGCTGGCCAAGGCGGTGCGGCCCGGCTTCGACTGGATCTTCCCCTACTACCGCGACAAAACCCTGCTCGCCACCCTGGGCTACCCCGTCGAGCTGCTCTACGCCCAGATGATGGCGACCCGGCTCGACCCCAACAAGGGCCGTCAGATGCCCGAGCATCCCGGCCTCCGGGAGCTCAACGTCTACACCGTGGCCTCGCCGATCGCCTCCCACGTGCCGCCGGCGGTGGGGGCGGCGATCAGCGCGAAGATCCAGGGCACCGGCCAGGTGGTCCTCACCACCTTCGGCGACGGCGCCACCAGCGAGGGCGACTGGCACGCCGCCCTCAACTTCGCCGGGGCCCAGGGGGCGCCGATCGTCTTCGCCGCCGAGAACAACCGCTACGCCATCAGCGTGAACTTCGAAAAGCAGTCGGGCTCCCCCCGCATCGCCGACAAGGCCCACGCCTACGGCTTCCCCGGCTACCAGGTCGACGGCATGGACGTACTCGCCAGCCTCTACGTCGCCCGGGAGGCGGTGGAACGGGCGCGTCAGGGGCTTGGGCCGAGCCTGGTCGAGTTCCTGGTCTACCGCTACGGCCCCCACTCCTCAGCCGACGACGACCGGGTCTACCGCAGCCGGGAGGAGGTCGAGTTCTGGCGGAAGAAGGACCCGATCCTAAGGTTCGAGCGCTTCCTGGAAAAGCGGGGCCTTTGGACCCCGGAGGCCGGAGAGAAGCTCCGCGAGGAGGTCAAGGCCGAGCTGCTCGCCGCCGAGGAGAAGGCCGAGGCCGCCGGGCCGGTGCCGCCGGAGTGGATGTTCGACGACCTCTACTCGAGCCCCTACTGGCTGCTTGAGGAGCAGCGCGGGATCCTGCTCGCCGAGCTCTGAGGAGGTGGCCGGTGGCGACCCTGAACATCGTACAGGCGGTGAAGCGCGCCCTGGACGAGGAGATGGCCCGCGACGAGCGGGTGGTGGTGCTCGGCGAGGACGTCGGCAAGCGCGGGGGCGTCTTCCTCGCCACCGAGGGGCTCTACCAGAAGTACGGCCCCGACCGGGTGATCGACACCCCGCTGGCGGAAGCCGCGATCATCGGGGCGGCGGTGGGGATGGCGACCCACGGCCTTAGGCCGGTGGCCGAGATCCAGTTCGCCGACTACGTCTTCCCCGGCTTCGACCAGCTGGTAAGCCAGGCGGCCAAGCTCCGCTACCGCTCGGGCGGCCAGTTCTCCGCCCCCATGGTGGTCCGCATGCCCTCCGGAGGCGGGGTCAAGGGCGGCCACCACCACTCCCAGTCGCCCGAGGCCTACTTCACCCACACCGCCGGGCTCAAGGTGGTCGTTCCCTCCACCCCCACCGACACCCTGGGCCTTTTAAAGACCGCGATCCGCGACGACGACCCGGTGGTCTTCATGGAGCCCAAGAGGCTCTACCGGGCGATCAAGGAGGAGGTACCCGACGAGGAGTTCACCATCCCCCTGGGCCAGGCCCGGATCCGGCGGGAGGGGACCGACCTGACCCTGATCGCCTACGGCGGACCCACGGTGGAGGCGCTTAAGGCGGCGGACGAGCTTACCAAGGCGGGGGTCTCCGCCGAGGTCCTCGACCTCCGGAGCCTGGTGCCCTGGGACAAGGAGACCGTGCTCAACTCGGTGGCCAAGACCGGCCGCGCGCTGGTGATCGCCGAGGCCCCCCGGACCGCGAGCTTCGCCAGCGAGGTGGCGGCCACGGTGATGGAGGAGCTCCTCGACCAGCTCATGAGCCCGGTCTACCGGGTCACCGGCTTCGACACCCCCTACCCCTACGTCCCCGACCGGGAGTACATGCCCACCGTGACCCGGATCCTCAACTTCGCCAAGAAGGCGCTCGATTACTAAGGGAGGCCCCATGCCGAAGGAAGTCCTGTTGCCGGAGCTCGCCGAGTCCATCGTCGAGGGCGAGATCCTCAAGTGGCTGGTCGAGGAGGGCGACCCGATCAAGAAGGACCAGCCGATCGTCGAGGTGATGACCGACAAGGTCACCGTCGAGCTGCCCTCGCCGTACGAGGGCGTCCTGGTCAAGAAGCTGGTCCAGGAGGGGGACGTGGTGCCGATCCACACCCCCATCGCCCTGATCGCCGAACCCGGCGAGGAGGCCGCCGTCCCCGCCGCCGCGGTGGCCACAGCCGGAGTCGAGGAAGCCACTCCGGTAGCAGAGAGCGGGGAGGAACGGGTGCTTTTTAAGCCCGACGCCACCGAACCCGAGGTGAAAAGCCCCTTCGCGGTGGCGGCGGAAGCTCCCCCCCGGGCCGCCGTCGCGGCGACCGAGCCCAAGGCCGGCACCAACCGCTTCGGGCGGGTGCTGGCGGTGCCGGCCGCCCGCAAGCTCGCCCGCGAGCTGGGGGTGGCGATCGAGGAGGTGCCGGGCTCGGGACCGGCCGGGAGGGTGCGGGTCGAGGACGTGCGGAGGTACGCCGAGGAACGGGCCCGGACCCCGGCGGCCCCGGCGGCCGCCCCCGGTGGGTTTCCCCCGCCCTACCCCTACCGCACCCCGGCCGGCTACCAGGAGCTGGAGGAGCGCAAACCCCTCCGGGGTCTCCGCCGGGTGATCGCCCAGGGCCTCTGGCAAAGCCACCTCTACACCGTCCGGACCTTGAACGTCGACGAGCTCGACGCCACCGAGCTGGTGCGGCTTCGCGAGATGTTGAAGCCCGAGGCCGAGGCGGCGGGCACCAAGCTCTCCTACCTGCCCTTCATCTTCAAGGCGGTGGTCCAGGCGCTCAAGAAGTTCCCTCAGCTGAACGCCAGCTTCGACTGGGAGCGCGAGGAGATCGTCTACAAGAAGTACTACAACCTGGGGATGGCGGTGGCCACCGACCAGGGCCTGGTGGTTCCGGTGGTCAAGGACGTCGACAAAAAGACCGTGCTCGAGCTCGCCGCCGAGGTGCGGGCCCTCGCCGAGAAAGCCCGCGCCGGCAAGCTCGCCCCCGAGGACGTCACCGGCTCCACCTTCTCGGTCACCAACATCGGCTCGATCGGGGCGGTCTTCAGCTTCCCGATCATCAACGTGCCCGACGCCGCCATCCTGGGGGTGCACTCGATCCAGGACCGCCCGGTGGTGCGCGACGGCCAGATCGCGATCCGCAAGATGATGTACCTCTCGCTTTCCTTCGACCACCGCCTGGTGGACGGCGCCGAGGCGGCGATGTTCCTAAAGGAAGTGATCCGGATCCTCGAGGCCCCCGGCCGGCTTCTCCTGGAGATGCGCTAACGCCATGGACGCGTACGATCTCATCGTCATCGGCACCGGCCCGGGCGGCTACCACGCCGCGATCCGGGCCGCCCAGCTGGGGCTCAAGGTGCTGGCCATCGAGAAGGGCGAGGTCGGCGGGGTCTGCCTCAACGTCGGCTGCATCCCCACCAAGGCGCTCCTGCACGTGGCCCACGTCCTCGAGGCCGGCGCCAAGGCCGCCGAGTTCGGCCTGGTCCTGGAGAAAAAGGCCCTCGACCTCGAGAAGCTGGCCGGCTGGCGGGACCGGGTGGTGAAGAAGCTCACCGGCGGGGTCGAGTTCCTCTTCAAGGGGAACGGCGTCGCGCTCAAGCGGGGCGAGGCCCGGCTCCTCTCCCCCCGCGAGGTCGCGGTGGGGGACGAGCGCTTCCGGGCAAGGCACGTGGTGCTGGCCACCGGCAGCCGCCCGGTCGAGCTCCCTGCCTTTCCCTTCGACGAGGCGCGGGTGGTCAGCTCCACCGGGGCCCTCCGGGTCGAGGCCGGGATCCCCAAGCGGCTCCTGGTGGTCGGGGGCGGGGCGATCGGCCTCGAGTTCGCCAGCATCTACCGGGCCCTGGGCGCGGAGGTCACCGTGGTCGAGCTCATGGACCGGATCCTCCCGGGGGCCGACCGCGAGGCGGTGACCCAGCTGGCGCGGGCCCTTAAGAAGCGGGGAATCGCCCTCAAGACCGGCACCCAGGCCCAGGGCTTCGAGGAGAAGGAGGACGGCCTCCACGTCACGCTCGCCGACGCCGAAGGCAAGGAGGCCGAAGCCCTGGTGGTCGACCGTATCCTGGTGGCGGTGGGGCGGCGGCCGAACCACGAGGGGCTGGGCCTGGAGGCCGCCGGGGTCCGGACCGACGCGCGGGGCTTCGTGCCGGTGGACCAACGGATGCGGACCCAGGTCCCCGGCCTCTACGCCATCGGCGACCTGGTCGGCCCGCCGCTCCTGGCCCACAAGGCGATGAAGCAGGGGGTGGTGGCGGCCGAGGTGGCGGCGGGGAAGAAGAGCGCCTTCGACCAGCAGATCCCCAGCGTCGTCTACACCCACCCGGAGTTCGCCAGCGTCGGCCTCAGCGAGGAGGCGGCCAAGGCACGGGGCCTCGAGGTCCGGGTCGGCCGCTTCCCCTTCACCGCCAACGGGCGGGCCCTCACCCTGCAGGAGACCGCCGGGCTGGTCAAGGTCATCACCGAGGCCGAGTCCGGCGTGCTGCTTGGGGTCCACGCGGTGGGCCCGGGGGCCAGCGAGCTGATCCCCGAGGCCGCCCTGGCGCTGGAGATGGGGGCGCTGGGGGCCGACCTCGAGCTCACCGTCCACCCCCACCCCACCCTCTCGGAGTCGCTGATGGAGGCGGCCGCCAACCTGGAGAAGGCGGCGATCCACATCCTGAACAAGTGACCCCCCATTTGGGGGTAGGCCTCCGGCCGGGCGCGGCCCTAGAGTAGGGTGATGAAGCGCGCCCGCGCCGGAGGCTTTAGCCTCGTCGAAATGCTGATCGTGATCGCGGTGCTCGGTATCCTGCTCGCGATCGGCGCCGACCGCATGGTCGCGCTTCGCACCCAGCTCAAGCTCGACCGGGCCGCCCAGACGCTGGCGCAGGACCTCCAGGCCTGCCGCGGCCAGAGCCTGGCCAAAAGCCGGGTCTGCCGGGTGGCCTTCCTGGGCAACGACCGGTTCGAGGTCGCCCTCAGCAACTCGGACCAGGGAAGCCCCGGCGCGATCGCGAACGTCTGCACCAACACGAACTTTACCCCCCTCCGGGCCCGAAAGCTCCCCGCCGGCGTACGGCTCACCAACGTCCAGGCCGGCGACTGCGTGGCCTTTAGCACCCGGGGCTTCGCCCACTTCGGTGCCTCCACCCCGGGGCAGTTCGTCCTTAGGGACGGCGCCCGCCAGCGGCGGGTCGTCCCCTCGATGGTGGGCTCGGTGAAGGTGACCCGATGAGACGCGCGCAAGGCCTGACCCTGGTCGAAATCCTGATCGCCCTGCTGATCCTCTCCTTCATCGGAGGGGTGATCGCCACCGCGCTGATCTCCAACATCCGCCTCAACGCCGACGGGCGAACCCGAGAGCAGGCGATCGCCGCCGCCAGCACCTGGATCGACCGCTTCAAGGCCAAGACCCTCGACTTCGGACACTTCACCGGCGGGGTCACCTACGACTACGGCTACGCCTACTCCACCGATTCCACCTTCGTCGCCGCCGGCGACCCCGACCCCGCCGCCCTGGACCGGGAGTGGGGGCCGTTTAAGTTCGTGGTGACCACCGAGAAGGTCGTCGAAAACCCCGCCATCTGGCGGGTGAGGGTGGTCACCTACTACCGACGGGCGGGAGGGGGTGAGGGAAGCTTTGCGGTGGAAACCCTCATCAAGCAGTAGGGGCCTCACCCTGATCGAGCTCCTGGTGGCCATGGGGATCCTCGCGATCCTCAGCCTGCTGGTGATCTCCACCCTAAGCTCCGCCCTCCGCAGCAAAGGGCGGGAGGACGCCCGCATCTACGTGCAGCAAAACGTCCGGGCGGCGATGAAGATCCTCACCGAGGACCTCCGCTCGGGCGGCCACCTCCGGGTCTGGAACCAAAGCGCCTGCGACCACAGCGTTCAAAACCCCGACCAAAACCCCACCGGCTACACCGGCCAGGGGCTCCCCTGCAGCAACCACTACCAAATCGCGATCGTAACCCTGACCGGGTACCAGACCCGGGTCCCCGAACCGCCGGGGAACTCGTTCACCAACGCCAGCGAGACCCTGGTCTGCGACGCTCGGCCGTTCTCCGCCGGCGACCTGGCGCTGCTCTATAACGGCAGCACGGTAGAGCTTTTGCGCATCACCCACGTCCAGAAGAACCAGCGCGACTACACCAAGCCCTGCACCGGGCCGGCCAACCCCCCGGTGAACGCCGACAAGGTGCAGCACAACCAGGACAAGATCAGCGGCACCTGGAGCGAGGGCGCCTACCTGCTCCGGGCCCAGCTGGTCACCTACTACCTCGACCAGGACCCCACCGAGCCCGGCGCCCGCGCCCTCTTCCGCCGGGTCGGCTGGAACACCTCGGCCGCCGCCCCCAGCCTCAGCCGGCTGGTGGCCTTTGGAATCGTGGGGCTCAAGGTCGAGTACGGGGTGCCGCTGGACCCCAACGACCCCAGCTCCAAGCTGGTCTTCTACCCCACCCTCGAGCAGGCGGTCGCCAACGTGCTCGGGAGCAGCTACTCGGCGCTGCCCAACGCGTCCGGGAAGACCTACGTGGGCAACGTGCTCCGGGCGGTGCGGATTACCCTCACCGGCGAGAAGAAGGGCCGCGACACGGCCCGGTACACCCTGACCCAGATGGTCAAGTTCAGGAGGTAGACGATGCAGCAAAGGCGGGGATTCGCCCTCGTGCTCGCCCTGGCGGTGATGATGGTCCTGATCGGGGTCATCTTCGCCCTGGCGGTCTCCACCATCGGGGACCTGCGCCAAAGCCGCACCAGCGTCCAGCACCTGCAGGCGCTGGCCGCCGCCGAGGCCGGGGAGACCTACGCCGAGTACGTGCTCTCGGACCTGGCCCAGCCCGAGTTCCGGGCGATCTTCATGCCCTACTCGACCAACTTCCTGGCCCAGGGCGGCAACCCGGCGAACGACTGGGTGATACCGGAGAACAAGTGGGCCACCGTGGCGAACCAGCTGGAAACCCTCCTGAACACCAACCACGGCACGCTGCCCAGCGGCGCCCTGCAAAACGGGGCCTCGGTGGCGATCCACTACCGGGTGCTCGACTTCCGGGGGGCGACCAGGAGCGCCACCGCCCAGACCTACATGGCCGAGTTCCAGGTGCGGTCGGTGGCCAGCCTGAACCGGGCCCGCCGGCGAGTTGCGAGCAAGGGCTACATGAAGATCCAGATCGGCCGGCCCTCGCTCTCGCAATGGCTCTTCCTGGTGGACGACGCCGGCGGCAGCGGGGGCTTCTTCCCCACCGGGTCGGTGTTCAACGGACCGGTGCACGCCAACCACAACTGGGGCTTCTGGGGCCAGCCGATCTTCAAGGGCGTGGCCAGCACCGCCGACGACGGGGCCTGGTACTGGCACCTGGGCGGCGACGGCTGCAGCGGAGCGCAAAGGAAGTGGATCACCGGCGACTCCCGCCCGCCCTGCACCGTTCCCATCTTCCAAAAGGGGTTCGTCCGGAACGCCCCCGAGATCCAGCTCCCTCAGAGTGCGGTCTCCCAGGAGCGGGCCGCCCTCGGCCTCGACCCGATCCAGGACCAGGACCACGACGGGGTTCCCGACCCGGTGACGAATCAGGAACGCTGCCAGGCCCTCTTCGGAACGAGCAGCTGCACGGTGAACCGGGGGGTGTACCTGGTGCACAAAAACGGCCAGGTCACCGGAGGAATCTACGTCAAGGGACCGGTCAGGCGGCTTACCCTTAAGGCCAGCGGCGACGGCAAGCAGATCTACACCTTCAAGATCAAAAAGAACGGCGTCATGCACCGCTGGACGATCACCGTCGACTACCAGGCCAACACCACCGAGATCACCGAGGAGAGAAGGAAGAGCGGCGGCGGTTGGAAGGTGCTGAGCACCGCCAGCTACAGCGGCACCCCCAACGGCCACGCCGCCCTGGGCTCGGGAGGGCCGACCGGCCAGATCTACGTAAACGGCACGGTGGAGAAGCTCACCGGACCGGGCCGCTCGGGCGCCATGCCCTGCGGTTCCGACTACCCCGGTAGCGCCGACGACTGCCCCGACCACCCCCCACCCGACGTCATCCAGCCCGCGCTCAGCCTGGAAACCCAGCTCACCATCACCGCCACCGGCGAGATCGGGCTCTGGGGCGACCTGGTCTACGAGTGCGATCCCACCCAGCTGGCCAATAGCAGCTACCTGAGCCAGCACCCCCGCTGCAACCTGAACGGCCAGCCCTTAAAGACCGTCCTCGGGGTGATGTCGGCGAGCCAGAACGTCACCATCCTGGACGGCGCCCCCGACAACATCTACCTTTGGGGCTCCTACCTCTCGGGGGCCCCGGGGAAGGGGCTCGCGGTGGAGAACTACGGATCCCGGGGACCCCAGGGAAAGATGCGGCTCTTCGGCGGGCTGATCCAAAGCGCCGACAAGCTCCGCGGCACCATCGGCTGGAACGGACAGCTCACCAGCGGGTACATCGAGACCTACGACTACGATCGCCGGTTCGCCGACAGCAAGCTGGTGCCCCCCAACTTCCCGACCGCCCGTTACTTCAGCGTGCAGAAGCTGATCCCCATCCCGCTCAGCTACCGGGAGTACTAGGGCAGGAGCTTGCCGGGGTTTAAAAGCCCCTCGGGGTCGAAGGCGCGTTTCACGGCGCGGAAGGCCTCGAGGGTCGGCCGGTCGACCGCCTCGGCGAGGAAGGCACGCTTCATAAGCCCCACCCCGTGCTCGCCGGTGATGACGCCGCCGGCCGCCAGGGCCACCCGGGCGATCGCGTGGGCGAGCTCGTGGACCTTTTCCACGTCGTCGCCGGGGCCGTAGAGGATGTTGGGGTGGAGGTTTCCGTCGCCGATGTGGCCGAACTGCACCAGGGGAAAGCCAGCGGCCTCGCCCAGGTCGCGGATCCGGTGAACCACCTCGACGAGTTTCGAGCGGGGCACGGCGATGTCCTCGTTGAGCTTAAAGGGCCGAATGCGGCCGAGCGCCGGGCTCACCCCCCGCCGCGCCTGCCAGAGCCTTTCCGCCTCGGCGGCGTCCCGGGCCCTTTGGACCCGGGCGCCGTGGGCCTTGAAGGCGTCGGCCACCAGGGCGAGCTCCTCCTCCACGATCTCCTCGTCGTCTCCGTCGGTATCCACCAGGAGCATCGCCCCCGCCCCGGTGTCGAGGCCGTAGCCGAAGGCCGCCTCCACCGCCCGGATGCAGCCCCGGTCCAAAAACTCCAGCTTCGCCGGCACCGCCCCCCGGCGGATCGCCTCGAAGGCGGCGGCGGCGGCGTCCTCGACCCGCTCAAAAAAAGCGGCCAGCGTGCGCGTGTGCCGGGGAAGCGGTTCGAGCCGGAGAGTGGCCTCGGTGAAGACCGCCAGCGTCCCCTCGCTCCCGATCAGGAGGCCGAGCAGGTCGCAGGCCCGTCGCGAGAGCCGGTGGACCTCGCCGCCGGCGTCGACGAACTCGGCCTCGAGGACGTAGTCGCCGGTCACCCCCTTCTTAAAGCACTGGGGACCCCCGGCGTTCTCGGCCAGGTTGCCGCCGATCGTGCTCATCCGGTAGCTGGCCGGGTCGGGGGGGTAGTAGAGGCGGTGCGGCCGGGCCCGCTCGCTGACCCAGGCGGTGACCACCCCGACCTGGGCCACCGCCACCCTTCGCGAGGGGTCGATCGAAAGCCGGGTCATCCGGTTGGTGGCCAGCACGATCCCCTCCGCGGTGGGCACCGCCCCCCCGGAGAGGCCGCTCGCCCCCCCGCGGACGAAGAGGGGGAGGCCGGCCGCGCGGGCAAACCGCACCGTCCGCACCACGTCCCCGGTGGTCTCGGGGTAGACCACCGCCAGCGGGATCGCCCCCTCGGCGATGGCGTCGTAACGGTGGAGCACCCGGTCGGCGAGGTCGAGCCTGACCTTCCCCTCCCCCAGCTCGGCGACCAGCGCGCGCAGATTCGGCATCCCTGTTAGTCTAGCCGCATGCGGTACTGGCTGGTAAAGTCCGAGCCGGGCGAGTACGCCATCGGCGACTTCGAGGCGGAGAAGCGAGCGGTCTGGGACGGGGTGCGGAACTACCAGGCCAGGAACTTCCTGAAGGCGATGCGGGAGGGGGACCTGGTCCTCTTCTACCACTCGAACGCCAAGCCCCCCGGCGTGGTGGGGCTCGCCCGGGTGGCCCGCGCCGGGATCCCCGACCCCACCCAGTTCGACCCCGACTCCAAGTACTACGACGAAAAGAGCTCCCCGGAAAACCCCCGCTGGATCACGGTGGAGCTGGAGCACCTCGAGACCTTCCCCCGAATGGTTCCGATTACGGAGCTCAGGAACCGGTTTGCCCCCGACGAGCTGGTGCTCCTGAAGCGGGGGAACCGCCTTTCGGTGATGCCGGTCCCCGAAGCGGTCTTCCAGGAGATCGTGCGGCTCGCGAGGCAAAGGTGAGGCCCGCGATCATCGCCCACCGGGGGGCCCGGAGCCTGGCCCCCGAGAACACCCTGGCGGCGGCCCGGCTGGCCTACGAGCTCGGGGCCGACCTCTGGGAGACCGACGTCGGGGTCACCGCCGACGGCGCGCTCATCCTCTTCCACGACGACGCCCTCACCCGCACCACCGACGCCGAGCAACGGTTCCCCGACCGCGCGCCCTGGACGTTCACCGCCTTCACCCTCGAGGAGATCCGCTCCCTCGACGCCGGCAGCCGATTCGTCGAGACCGACCCGTTCGGCGAGATCGCCGCCGGGCACGTCGCCCCCGAGGCCCTGGCCGGCTACCGCGGGGTCCCGGTCCCCACCGTCGAGGAGGCCGTCTCCCTCACCCAGGCGCTCGGCTGGCGGGTCAACCTTGAGCTCAAGCGCCAGCCCCCTCCGATGGACGCCTTTCCCCTGCTGGAGGCGGTGTTCGCCCTCCTCGACCGCCTTAAGGCCGGCCCCGAGACCGTGATCCTCTCCTCCTTCGACCTCGACCTCCTCCGCCGGGCCCGCCGCCTCCGGCCCGAGTTCCGCTACCAGGCGGTGCTGGGGTTTTACCGCGACCGCCCGATCGACTGGCAGGCGGCCGCCGACTTCGACGAGCTGAACCCGCGGGCCGGCCTGACCCCGCCCGCGAAGGTCGCCGAGCTGGCGGCGGCGGGAAAGCGGGTGCACCCGTGGACGGTGAACGACCCCGAGGAGGCCCTCGGCTACCTCGAGGCCGGGGCCGCCGGGCTCTTCACCGACTACCCCCAGCGGCTCGTCCCCCTGGTACGCTAGCGGCATGCGCGTGCTGATCGTGAACGGCTACCCCCGGGCCAGCCGGGCGAACTTCGACCGCCAGGGGGTCACCCACCCCGAGGTCCTCTACCGCCGGCTGCTCGAGCGCCACGCCCCCGAGGCCGAGAGCCAAGTCTTCTACGTCGCCGATCCCGAAAACCCGCTGCCCGACGAGGAAGCGCTCAAGGGCTTGGCCGGGGTGATCTGGACCGGGTCGGACCAGACGATCTACCACGACGACCGCCCGGAGGTCGCCCGCCAGATCGCCCTTGCCCGCACCCTCCTCCGCCTCGGCGTTCCCCAGTTCGGAAGCTGCTGGGGGGCCCAGATGGCGGCGGTGGCGGCGGGCGGCCGGGCCGCCAGGAACCCCAGGGGGCGCGAGTGGGGCTTCGCCAAGGAGATCGCCCTCACCGAGGCCGGCCGGGACCACCCCCTCACCGAGGGCAAGCCCCCCGTCTTCCAGGGCTTCGAGATGCACCTCGACGAGGTGGTCGCGCTCCCCGAGGGGGCGGTCCTCCTCGCCACCGGCGCCCACACCCGGGTGCAGGCGTTGGCGGTGGAGCACGAGGGGGGGAGCTTCTGGGCCACCCAGTACCACCCCGAGTACGATCCCCTGGAGTACGCCAAGCTCCTGGCCGCCCGCAAGGCGGCGATGGTCAAGGAGGGCTTCTTCCCCAGCGAGGAGGCGGTGCTCGCCTACGCCCGCGACCTCGAGGCCCTCGCCGAACGCCCCCACGACCGCGCGCTAAGGAAAAAGCTCGGGGCCGACGCGACCCTCCTCGACCCCGAGATCCGCCAGCGGGAGTTCAGGAACTGGATCGTCCACCGGGTTCGCCGCTAGCCCCCGCGATCGCCTCCCAGACCACCTGGGACAGGTGCTTGACCTCGACCCGGGGCCCGAACTTGCGGGCGCCGAGGTCGAGCTGGAGCAGGCAACCGGGGTTTTCCACCGTGAGCACCTGGGCCCCGCTCGCCCGGACCGCGGCCATCTTCTTTTCCAGGATCCGCATCGAGGTCTCGGTGTGGGTGAGGTTGTAGACCCCCGCCGAGCCGCAGCAGTCGGTGCTCCCCTCCATCGGCCGGTACTCGGCGACGAAGGAAAGCACCCGCTCGGGCTCGTCCTTGACCCCCTGGGCGTGGCAGGCGTGGCAGGCGTGCTGGTGGGTGGTGGGGAAGGGAAAGCGCACCGAGTCGGGCAGCCCGGCCCGGTCCAGGAACTCCGAGAAGAGCCGCACCCGCCGCGAGACCCGTTCCGCCTTGGGGCCGTAGACGGGGTCGTCCCTGAAGTGGCGGGCGTACTTCTTGAGCTCGGCGGCGCAAGCGGCGCAGTCGGTGACGATGAAGTCGGCCTCGAGGTCGGCGTAGAGATCGAGGTTTCTCCGGGCCAGGGACTCAAAGCCGGCCAGGTCCCCCTCCTCGATGTGGGGGGCGCCGCAACAGGTGGTCTCGCGGGGGATCACCACCTCGTAGCCGGCCGCCCGGATCACCCGCACGGTCGCCTCGCTGACCTCGGAGAAGACCAGGTTCATCACGCACCCGAGGAAGAAGGCCACCCGCCCCTTGGGCTCGCCCGCCGGCCGCAGGGCCCGGGGGCCGGTGAGGCGCAGGGCGGGACGAACCGGACGGTCGGGGAGCAGGCTCTCGGCGAAGGCGAGCCTCCCAAGGCCCAGCCTCTCCAAGAGCCGGGTGCCCCGCACCAGCCGCTGCAGCCCGGTGCGCTGGTAGAGGAGCAGAACGAGGTTGGCCAGGTCGATGAGCAAGGGAGAGTGGAAAAACCGAAGGGCCAGGGCGGTGAGCCGATCCTTGGGCCGCCCCCCCTGGAGGGCCACCCGGGCGTCGAGGGCGGCCTCGCCGGGCTTGACCCCGTTCGGGCAGACGGTCTGGCAGGCCCGGCAGTCCAGGCAGTCGTAGGCGGCGGCGAGGACCAGCGCCCTCTCGGTCTCGGGCACCAGCCCCTGGGCGTAGTCGGCGTAGAGCAGCACCCGCCCCCGGGGGCCCTGGATCTCCTCGTGGAAGAGGTTGTAGGTGGGGCAGACCGAGGTGCAGAGCCCGCACCGCACGCAGATCTCGGCGTCGGCGACGAGGCGGTCGAGGTCCATGGCTAAAGATTACCGGGGGTGAGGGGTGGGAAATGGGAGGTAGGAAGGCCCACCCCCTAGGTCACCTTCCCGTGGCAGTGCTTGTACTTCTTCCCGCTGCCGCACCAGCAGGGGTCGTTGGGACCGAGCTTCTTTTCCTTCCTGACCGGCTTGCGCTTGGGAGGCTCCTTCCCCTGGCCGGCCTGAGCCTCCGCCGGCGCCGGCTTCTTGGGCACCGGCACGTAGACCTCGGGCTTCGGGGGCTCGGTGTCGACCTGGAGGCGGAAGAGGAACTTGGTCGACTCCGACTTGATGAAGGCCACCATCTCGTTAAAGAGCCGGGTCGCCTCGAACTTGTACTCCTGGAAGGGGTCCTTCTGGGCGTACGAGCGCAGCCCGATCCCCTGGCGGAGGACGTCCAGGTTGTGGAGCTGCTCCTTCCAGGCCGAGTCGACGATCGAGAGGATCACGAAGCGCTCGACCGCCCGCATGATCGGGGGGGTCAGCTCTTCCTCGCGCCGGGCGTAGGCCTCGAGGGCGAACCGGACCACCGCCTCCTGGGCCTCGGGGGCCTTCATCCCCCGCAGGGCCTCGAAGTCGAAGCCCTCGAAAGCGGGCACGAAGTCGACAAGGGCGGTGCGGAGCCCGGCGAGGTCCCAGTCGTCGGGGTGCACCTCGGGGTTCAGGTAGTTCTCGGCCAGGCCGGCGATGGTGTCCTCGACCATGGCCAAGGCCGCCTCCTTGACCTCCTCGTCCTGGCCCAGGAGGACCTTGCGGCGCTGCTCGTAGATCACCTCGCGCTGGCGGGCCATCACGTCGTCGAACTGGAGGAGCTGCTTGCGGATCGCGAAGTTCCGGTCCTCGACCCGCTTCTGGGCCCGCTCGATGGCGTTGGTGACCATCTTGTGCTCGATCGGTTCGGAATCGTCGAACCCCATGCGGTCGAGCATGGCGATCACCCGGTCGGAGGCGAAAAGCCGCATCAGCTCGTCGTCGAAGGAGACGTAGAACCGGCTGGAACCGGGGTCGCCCTGGCGGCCCGAACGGCCCCGGAGCTGGTTGTCGATCCTGCGGGCCTCGTGGCGCTCGGTGCCCAGGATGTGGAGCCCGCCAAGCTCCTTGACCCTCTGCTCGTCCTCCTCGGTCTCCCGCTTGATCCGCTTAATTTCCTCGATCAGCTCCTCGCCGATCCCGAGCTCGCCGGCCAGGGCCCGGGCCTCGTCCTCCTTGCCCATGAGGAGCTTTTTGACGAAGAGCTCGACCTTCCACTGGTAGCGGTCGAACCCGGCCTTCTCCAAGAGGGCGGCGGCCAGGTACTCGGGGTTGCCGCCCAGCTTGATGTCGGTCCCCCGGCCGGCCATGTTGGTGGCGATGGTGATCGTGCCCGAGCGCCCCGCCTGGGCGACGATCTCGGCCTCGCGCTCGTGGTACTTGGCGTTCAGAACCTGGTGGGGGATCCCCTTGCGAATGATCCCCAGGGTGTGGACCGCGATCTTGAAGTTCTCCCAGGCGTAGGCCAGGTTCCCCTTGGCCCCCTCGAAGAGGGGATCGAAGCGCCGCAGGTCCTCGTCCTTGAGGTTGGCGGGACGCTTTAGGAGCTTTTTCAGCTCGTCCCACTCGCCCCCCGACCGGTTCTTGAGCTCCTTCTTGAGGGCCTCGACCCGTTGCTCCAGCCGGGGCAGGTAGTAGCGGGGCTCCTTGAGCATCGCCGAGAGGCGCTCGGATTTCTCGATCGAGATGGTGCCCACCAGCACCGGCTGGCCGCGCTCGTACTTCTCGGCGATCTCCTCCACCACCGCCAGGAACTTGCCCCGCTCGGTGCGATAGACGAGGTCGGGGTGGTCGACCCGGATGACCGGCCGGTTGGTGGGGACAACGATCACGTCCATCCCGTAGATTTCCTGGAACTCCTTCTCCTCGGTCTTGGCGGTGCCGGTCATGCCGGCGGTCTTGTCGTAGAGGCGGAAGAAGTTCTGGTAGGTGATGGTGGCGAGGGTCTGGTTCTCCCGCTCGATCTTGACCCCCTCCTTGGCCTCGATCGCCTGGTGGAGCCCCTCGCCGAACCGCCGGCCGGGCATCAGGCGGCCGGTGAACTCGTCGACGATGATCACCTGGCCGTCCTTGACGATGTAGTCCTGGTCGCGGTGGTAGAGCTCCTTGGCCCGGATCGCCTGGATCAGCATGTGGGCGATCTCCATGTTCTCCGGGCTGAAGAGCCCCTTGACCCCCAGCATCCGCTCGGCCTTCTCGATCCCCCGCTCGGTGAGCTGAACGTGGCGCTGCTTCTCGTCGATGGTGTAGTCGCCGGTGGGCTCCTTATCGCGCTCGCCGGGCTCGGGCTGCTCGCCGCGCTCGAGCTTCTGGGCGATCTCGGCGAGCTTGTAGTAGAGGTCGGTGGCCTTCTCGGCCGGGCCCGAGATGATCAGCGGGGTGCGGGCCTCGTCGATCAGGATCGAGTCCACCTCGTCGACGATGGCGTAGTGCATCGGGTGGTCGGCCCGGAGCACCAGCTGATCGGGGGAAAGGGCCATGTTGTCGCGGAGGTAGTCGAACCCGAGCTCGGAGTTGGTGACGTAGGTGACGTCGGCCAGGTAGGCCTTCCGGCGCTCGGGGGGCGGGGTGTCGTGCTGGATCGCGGCCACCTCGAGGCCGAGCCCCCGGTACACCGGGCCCATCCACTCGGCGTCGCGGCGGGCGAGGTAGTCGTTCACCGTGACCAGGTGGACGCCCTTGCCGGTGAGGGCGTTCAAGGCCACCGCCAGGGTGGCGACCAGGGTCTTGCCCTCGCCGGTCTTCATCTCGGCGATGCGCCCCTCGTGCAGCACCGCCCCGCCGATCAGCTGAACGTCGTAGTGGCGCATCCCGAGAAAGCGCTTGGCCGACTCCCGGGTGAGGGCGAAGACCCGGGGAAGGAGCTCGTCGAGGGACCGCCCCCCCTCCAGGTGCTCCTTTTTCAACCGCCGGTACTCCGCCGCCAGGTCCTCGATCTTCTCGACCTCGGCCTCGAGGGCGTTGGTCGGCTCGACGACGGTCTTGTAGTAGCGCTGGATCTCGCGCTCGTTGTTGTCGAAGATTTTCTTGAGGATACCAAGCATAAGCCGCTCCTATTCTACGTCCTGGGCATGAGAGAGGGGTGCGTAGGGGGTGGCCTCGAGCGCCCAGGGGGACGCCGGCTGGCCCCGCCGGATCCGCTCCCAGGCGGCCAGGGCCACCATCGCCCCGTTGTCGGTGGCCAGGTCGGGGGGCGGAAAGAACAGGGCCAGACCGGTCTCGGCGAAACGCCGACGGAGCCGGGCGTTGGCCGCCACCCCCCCGGCCACCACCACCCGCGCGCGTCCCAGGTCGCGGGCAGCCCGAACCACCGTCCTGACCAGGCTCTCGACCACCGCCCGCTCGAAGCTGGCGGCCAGGTCCTCGGGAGGGTAGCCCCGCTCCAGGAAGCGGGCGGCGGCGGTCTTGAGGCCCGAGAAGCTGAAGTCGTAGCCGGTCTGCCCCTTGAGCGGCAGGGGGAACGGCACCGCCCGGTCATCGCCCCGCCGGGCGAGCTCGGCGATCCGCGGCCCCCCGGGGTAGCCGAGCCCGAGCATCCGGGCCACCTTGTCGAAGGCCTCGCCGGCGGCGTCGTCGCGGGTGGCGCCGAGCAGCCGGTAGCGGCCCTCCTCGGGGACGTCGAAGAGATGGGTGTGGCCGCCGGAGGCGAGCAGCGCCAGGTAGGGCGGGCGGAGTTCCCCGTCGGCCGGGCGGGCGGCGGCCAGGTGGGCCTCGAGGTGGTGGACCCCGTAGAAGGGGACCCCGAGCCCCAGGGCCAGCCCCTTGGCGTAGGAAAGCCCCACCAGCAACGGCCCCACCAGCCCCGGGCCGTAGGTCGCCGCCACCGCGTCGAGGTCGCCGGGGGCGAGCCCGGCCGCCTCCAGCACCGCCGCCACCAGCGGGTCCAGGACCCGGGTGTGCTCGCGGGAGGCGTACTCCGGCACCACCCCGCCGAACCCAGCGTGCAGCTCGGTCTGGGAGGCCACCCGGTGGACGAGCACCCGCCCGTCGGCCACCAGGCCCACGCCGGTGTCGTCGCAGGAGGTGTCGATGCCCAGGAGGATCACCAAAGGTTTACTTTAGCAAAAGATAGCTTTAAGGAAAACCCGGTACCCTGGAGCCGGTATGGAGCCTTCCGCCTACCACCGCCTCCAGACCGTGCCCACCCCCTGGGGCCCCTTTCGCACCAAGCCGGGGGCCCGTGGCCACGCCGACCCCCGCTACGCCTTCCTGGCCGAGGGCCTCGAGGCCGAGGGCCGGCTGCTCGACGCCAACCCCGGGGTGGGGTGGGTGGCCTGGAGCGCCGCCCGAAAGGGGGCCCGGGTGGTGGCGATCGAGCCCAGCCGGGCGGCCCTCCGGGCGCTCGTCCGAAACGCCGAGGCGGCCGGCTTCGAGGCCCGGCCGGGGCTCCCCTGGGAGGCCCCCGAGGGGGTCTTCGACGCCGCCGCCCTGGTGCTCCCGGCCGAACGAGGGAGCCGCTACACCATGGCGGCGGTGCTCGCCGCCGCCCGGGCCCTGAGGCCCGGCGGGCGGCTCTGGATCGCCGGCGACAAGCGAAGGGGGTTCGACCGCTACTTCAAGGAGGCCCAGGCGGCGGTGGGCTACGGCCGGGTGCTCGCCCGCCGGCGGGGCCTCCGCCTGGCGGTGCTGGAAAAGGAGCGGCACCCCCGGCTCCCCGAGCTCTGGCGCGGCTTCGAGGAGACGCTCCTCGGGAAGAGGCTCCGCTTTCGCACCCTGCCCGGGGTCTTCTCCGAGGGACGGGTCGACCCCGCCAGCCGGATGCTGCTTACGGCCCTCCCCGAGCTTCCCCCGGGGGCCCGGGTGCTCGACCTCGGGGCCGGCTACGGCGCCCTCACCCTGCCGCTCGCCGCCGGCGGGGCCCGGGTGACCGCCCTGGAGGACGACCTCGCCGCCCTCCGCTCGCTCGCCGCCAGCCTGGAGGCGAGCGGCCTGGCCGCCGACTTCCGCCACTCCGACGTCGACGAGGCCTTGCCGGAAGGGGAAACGTTTGCTATAGTGGTTACGAACCCCCCGTTTCACGTTGGGGGGAGCGTTATCTTGGACGTGGCGAAGGCCTTTGTCTGGGCGGCCCACCGGCACCTGGAAACCGGCGGAAGGTTCTACCTGGTGGCCAATCCCTTTCTCAAGTACGAACCCCTGATGGAAGGCGTCTTTGGCAACGTCCGGACGGTGCGGTCCGGCCGGTACAAGGTCCTGCTCAGCGTGCGCTAAGGGGGACGCATGGGCAAAAAGCAAGCGGCAACCATGGAAGTGCACATCCTGGAAAACCAGACGGTCCAAAAGCTCCTTAAAAAGGGCAAGAAGGAGGGCGCCCTCTCGGAGGAGGAGGTCCGCAGCGCCATGGAGGAGGCGATGCCGGACCTCGGGGAGGAGGCCTTCGAGGAATCGTTCGAGGAGGTGCTCGACTACCTCGAGGGCGAGGGGGTCGACGTGGTCCCCGAGGAGGACGCCGACGCCCCCCTCTCCGAGGTCGAGGAGGAGGAGGAGGAGGAGGCCCTCCCCGCCCGGGTCTCGACCTCCGACCCGGTGCGCCAGTACCTCCACGAGATCGGCCAGGTCCCCCTCCTCACCCTGGAGGAGGAGGTCGATCTCGCCCGCCGGGTCGAGGAGGGCGAGGCCGCGATCGAAAAGCTCGCCGAGTTCACCGGCCTCGACCCGGCGGTGATCCGCGAGGTGCTCCGCGCCCAGGTGCGCCACGGCGGCCGGGTGCCCCACATCCCGGGGGTCGACAAGCCGGTCGACGAGGCCCTGATCCGGGAG
>Ga0256833_1000734_pt1 | contig 25149 bp, 18 predicted proteins | sample 356284metaG_FD_190535 | JGI IMG/M metagenome (GOLD analysis project Ga0256833, IMG submission 190535) | Hydrothermal vent microbial communities from Mid Atlantic Ridge, Atlantic Ocean - 356-284 | ecosystem: Environmental > Aquatic > Marine > Hydrothermal vents | place: Atlantic Ocean: Mid... | reverse complement strand
TTACAAAGACAAAATCTGGTATTTGAAACCTGCAAAACAAATGGAAACAATCAAACAGAACGAGTTTTTTATGCTTTCGGAGAAACTGAAATCCATTCATTACCACTACCCCTTAAATGACAGAGTGGTTTTAAAAACAGATGAAAACTGGTTTGTTGAAGATGCAAGGGGAAACGCAATTTTTAAAACAAAGAGTTTCAAGCAACTTTTTAAAGAAAAGGTTGATGAGCCTGACCTTGTTATCCCATACAAAAACAAACTGTATGTGGTTTTCAGGGACAAAAACAACGCACAATGCAGAATATACCGCATTGATATAAAAACCAAAAAAACAGCCATTATCATTGAATTGGGCAAAAGTTATTACCCGGGGATGAGTCCAATAAAAAGGGCTGCTGCATTAAAAGACGAATTTTACAACTTTGTAAAAGAGTATGCCCATTTTAACAAAGGCTGGGCTTTTGAAGACAAACTTGTGCTTTACTATTATCCCAATTACGGAATGTTTTTCGGAAGGGCAATTATAATAAATTTAAAAACAAAGAATGTTGAAAAAATATTGAAGAGGGTGGACAAAGTTTTTGGAGCAAGCAGAAATTACATAGTCTATTCAAAACTAATTGACGAAGATGCAACAACCCCCTCCAGAAAGATATTTGCATACTCAAAAGGCAAAGAAATTCTCATAGATAACTTTGATTACAACGCCGGGGCATCGCTAAACGGAAGTGTTGTTGTTTACCTGAAAAAAAACGCTTTATTCAAATTCAACCTTAAAACGAAAAAGAAAACAATTTTAACTTCAATTAAACTAAAAAAACCAATAGTAATTGCAAACTCAAAAACCGGAAACAGGGTGTTTTTGGGGGAAAGAAGGGACGACAAACACACTGTATTTGTTTACGATTGTTATAAGAAAAAACTGATAAAGATAGTTGACACCCCTTATGGAGGGCTTCCGCCTGCAATCTATTCAAGTTTTGACGGGGAATTTAACTCGTTTGTATGCAATAAAAATATTTACAGACTTTACTTAAACGATAACAGCGCACCCTATCTGATTGTAAAAACAGGCAAACTATACAACGGAAAGACATTTAATCAAAAACTAAACATAAAAATTTATGCAAATGACAGATGCTTTGTCTCCGGGCTTGAAGGGGTATCTTTAAATGGGAAAAAATTAAAGGGGAATGAAATTAACCTTAACCTCAAAGAGGGGGAAAATACATTTGATTTTGAGGCAGGGGATAAAGCCGGCAACATTGCAAAGAGAAAATTTAAAGTTTTCTATCAAAAGCCTATTGAAACAACCATAAAAGAGATAGACAATAACCCTGAAAAATTCAAAGACAAATTCGTTGTTCTTAAAGGTTTTGCCTGGGGATGGGCAGGGATAAAAGATAAAGAAAAGGCAAAAAAATATTCAAAACTGCCTTTTGCAAAGAACAATACAGGATTAACAAGAAGCGACGGGAGTTTTTCAGACGGGAAAATGGTTATACTCCTGCCCCACTTTGGTCTTGGAGAGGGAGAGGTTGAAATCACAGGCATTGTTAAACTGAAAGGGGGGAAATGGTATCTGAAACCGTTAAAGATAAAAAGGAAATAGAAACCCTATTCCTCAATATAAACGATGGTACCCTCTTCAACCATATTGAAAAGCTCAACAATGTCTGAGTTTTTCATTCTTATACATCCATGGGACACGGCCCTCCCTATCATGCCCTCTTCGTCCGTCCCGTGGATGTATATATACCTTTTATATGTGTCAACGACCACACCATCTTTATTCACTCCCCTGTTCTTACCCTCTTCAAGCCCTTCAAGCCATAGGATCCTTGTTGTAATAAAATCTTTGTTAGTTGAAACAGGTTTTCTCTCTATCCCTGCAATCTCCCCTGTAAACTTCCCTGATTTAAAAACGGCACCTATCGGGTAACCGTCTCCGATTTTTTCAGCAATCCTGTGCAACCCTGTTGGTGTTTTGAAACTTCCCTCTTCAAACCCAGCCCCATTCTTCGCAGTTGAAACAGAATACTCTTTCAAAACCCCATACCCTTTAAAAAGATAAAGTTTTTGCTCCTTCAAAGAAACAAAAACCCATCTGTCACTCTCTTTTAACCCTATCCTTTTAGAAACATTTAAAAACAACTTTTTAAAAAAATCCATAACATCATTTTAACCCAAAAGCAGGTTTTTACAAAAAAACGACAGATAATGGAAAATGGAGAAACATAATACCCGATTTTTATTGAAGTGTTTATCTTTGTTGTCTAAAATAACAATGTGAGGGATATTCACAAATCAGGAGGAGGACAGTATGGATTTCTTAAAAGAACTTGGACTTGAAGGTGTTTTAAAAGGCACCTATGCGGGCGAATGGATAGGGGGAGATAACAGGGATAAACTTGTTTCATATAACCCTACAACAGGGGAAGCAATAGGCACGGTTTTGCAGACAAACGAAGAGGATTACGAATTGGTTGTTAAAAGGGCTCAGGAAGCGTGGAAAAAGTGGAGAATGACCCCTGCACCTCAAAGAGGGCTTGTTATAAGAGACCTTGCAGATGAATTGAGAAAACACAAAGAGGCACTTGGAAGGCTTGTTTCCCTTGAAATGGGCAAAATTTTACAGGAAGGGCTCGGAGAGGTTCAGGAGATGATTGACATCTGCGACTTTGCGGTTGGATTGTCAAGGCAGTTGTATGGTAAAACAATGCCGTCTGAAAGGCCTGAGCACAGGATTATGGAGCAATGGCATCCCCTCGGGGTAATAGGCATTGTAACAGCATTTAACTTCCCTGTTGCAGTGTGGTCCTGGAATGCTGCAATTGCAGCGGTTTGCGGTGATGTTATGATATGGAAACCCTCTTCAAAAACACCTCTCTGTGCAATTGCAGTTCAGAACATCGTGAACAAAGTTGCAAAGAGACACAACTGCGAGGGTGTTTTCAACCTTATCATTGGCAAAGGCTCAACTGTAGGAGAGAGAATGCTTCAGGATAAGAGAATCCCGCTTATCTCATTTACAGGCTCTGTTGCAATGGGCAAACATGTTGCTGAAACAGTTGGAAGAAGGCTTGGAAGAACAATACTTGAGCTTGGAGGCAACAACGCTGTTGTTGTTATGGAAGACGCAGACATTGATATGGCTGTAAACTCAATATTCTTCGGTGCAATAGGCACAAGCGGGCAGAGATGCACCTCAACAAGAAGGGTAATTGTTCATGAAAGTGTAAAAGATGAGGTTGTTAAAAAACTCATCGAAAAGTACAACAAGATCAGGATTGGAGACCCGCTAAATGAAAAAACAACAATGGGGCCTCTTGTTGACGAGCAGGCAATAATTGCATACGAAAGGGCAATAGAAGAGGTTAAAAAGGAAGGCGGAAAAATTATCTATGAAGGTGGAAGAATTGAGGGAATGAAGGGGCACTTTGTCAAACCAACAATTGCAGAGGTTAAAAACGAATTTAAGATAGTGCAGGAAGAAACTTTTGCTCCTCTCCTTTACATAATCACATTCAAGGATATTGACGAGGCAATTGAGATACACAATAATGTTCCTCAGGGGCTCTCATCTTCAATCTTTACCCGGAACTTTCACTATGCGGAAAAATTCATATCACCTGAAGGATCCGACTGCGGTATGGCAAACATTAACCTTGGCACAAGCGGTGCAGAGATCGGCGGGGCATTCGGAGGAGAGAAAGAAACAGGCGGCGGAAGGGAATCAGGCTCTGATTCATGGAAACTCTATATGAGAAGATTAACCTCTGCAATAAATTACGGCAAAGGTTTTATACTTGCGCAGGGTATTAAATTTGGAGACGATGAATAATTAAGTCTCAAACTACTGGGAGGTAAAAAATGGCAAACGGATTGTTCAAGGTTCCCGTCCCAAAAAACGAGCCTATTAAAGCATACAGAGAGGGAAGCGAGGAGAAAAAGAGTTTAAAGGCCAAACTTAAAGAGTTGAAAAGCGAGCAGATTGAAATCCCCTTGGTCATTGGCGGGAAAGAGGTAAGAACAGGTGATTTGGGAAAATGTGTAATGCCACACAACCATCAGCATGTGCTTGCAACATACCACAAAGCAGGGGAAAAAGAAGTGCAGATGGCAATTGAGGCAGCGCTGAAAGCAAGAGAGGAATGGTCAAGAACACCGTGGGAGCACAGGGTATCAGTGTTTTTAAGAATGGCAGAGCTTCTTGCAGGCCCTTACAGAGATGTATTGAATGCAGCAACAATGCTGAATCAGTCTAAAAATGTATTTCAGGCAGAGATTGATTCAGCTTGCGAATTAACAGACTTTTACAGGTTCAACTCTTACTATGCTTATAAGATCTACACAGACCAGCCCCTTTACTCCCCAAATCCTACATGGAACAGGATTGAACACAGGGGGCTTGAAGGGTTTATATTTGCAGTAACCCCGTTTAACTTCACATCGATTGCAGGAAACCTTCCAACAGCACCGGTATTGATGGGCAATGTGTCATTGTGGAAACCTGCTTCAAGTGCGGTTTTCTCAGCATACAAATTGATGCAGCTTTTCAAAGAGGCTGGATTGCCTGATGGAGTTATAAACTTTATTCCAGGCTCAGGCGGAAAGGTTGGAAACCCTGTGTTAAACAGCAAGCACCTTGCAGGCATACACTTTACAGGCTCAACCGCAACATTTCAGCATATGTGGAAAACAGTCGGGGCAAACATTGAAAAGTATAAATACTATCCAAGGATTGTTGGCGAAACAGGCGGTAAAGACTTTATATTCGCCCACGCATCAGCAGATATTGACGCACTTGTTGCCGCAACAGTAAGGGGTGCATTTGAATATCAGGGACAGAAATGCTCGGCAGCATCGAGAATGTATGTGCCGGAATCAATATGGCCAAAATTCAAGGAGCAGTTGCTTGACGAAATCAAAACAATAAAGATGGGTGATGTTGAAGACTTTACTAACTTTATGAATGCTGTAATTGACAGGGGAGCATTCGAAACAATCAAAGGATACATTGACTTTGCAAAGAATGCATCAGATGCAGAGATTTTAATCGGCGGAAAATGTGACGATTCAGTAGGTTACTTTATAGAGCCAACTGTTATACTCACAGACAACCCTCACTTTAAAACAATGGAAGAGGAGATATTCGGGCCGGTACTTACAATCTATGTCTATGATGACAACAAATACGAAGAAACACTTGAACTCTGTAATTCAACCTCTCCTTACGCTTTGACCGGCTCAATATTTGCCAATGATAGAAAGGCAATTGTACTGGCTGAAGAGAAACTGACAAATGCAGCAGGAAACTTCTACATAAACGACAAACCGACCGGTGCTGTTGTCGGACAGCAGCCGTTTGGCGGTGGAAGGGCATCAGGAACAAACGATAAGGCAGGCTCAATGCTCAACCTTTTAAGGTGGGTATCCCAGAGAACAATAAAAGAAAACTTCCTTCCTCCAAAAAATTACAGATACCCGTTTATGGAAGCAGAGTAAAAAATCGATAATACACAAAAAATGCCCCCTCAAAAGGGGGCTTTTTTTATTCAAAAAGAACTTTTAAATTATCATTTCGCTTAGCCAGAAATCGTGGAGGTTGCAAAAGGAGGTGGCAACAATTTTTCCTTTATAGCCTTCAGGCAAAGTGTATTCAGAGATTGGTTTGTCTTTGTAAGTGAATGTTTTTGCCCCAAGAACTGTGCCGTCTTTTAAAACAAGGGTATGCCTTACAATAAAATGCCCTTCACTCATTGGGTGTTTTGTCTCAACCTTTACCTTTCTTCCCTTTACTTCAATAACAGGGGCATGGGAGCCTGCTTTCTTTGCCCATCTCCCTGGATTTTTTCTTGTATAAATTATATTGGTAAGCTTTTTATCTACCCATTTTCCTTCATAGCCCATTACTTCAGTCCCTTTAATTACAGCCAAACCTGTAGCACCCAGTAAAGACATTTTTATAAAATCCCTTCTTTTCATAATCCCTCCTTTTTTATGAAACTGATAACAATTTAATCTTTAATTGAAAAAAATCAATGTTTTTATTCCTTGCTTTGTTATATCCATACATTAAAATATTGATAGTAATAAAATTAAAGGAGATTCCATGGGATATAGAGGGATTTCTGATTTCAGAAGCGATACGGTTACAAGGCCAACAGAGGAGATGAGAAAGGCAATGTACAATGCAGAAGTTGGGGATGATGTTTTGGGAGACGACCCTACTGTCAAAAAACTTGAAGAAATAGCAGCAGAAACAACGGGTATGGAAGCAGCCCTCTTTGTGCCGTCAGGGACAATGGGAAACACAATTGCGGTAATTCTCGGCTCAAAAGAGGGGACAGAGATTATTCTTGAAGAAAAATGCCATATATACAACTTTGAGGCGGCAAATATGGCAAGGTATGCCTCTGCAATGCCAAGGCCGATTAAATCCAAAAACGGAGAAATTCCCGTTGAAGAAATTAAGGCAAACATAAAAACTGTTTTAAGGGAGCATATTCCGGGAACCTCAATGATCTGCCTTGAGAATACTCACAATTTCTGGGGTGGTTCGGTTTTAAGTATGGATTACATTAAAGAGGTGAAAGAGATTGCAAAAGAAAACAATCTTCACTTCCATCTTGACGGGGCAAGGGTTTTCAATGCGGCAACTTATTTAAACACAGAGGTAAAAAACATAACAAAACACTTTGACTCTGTAATGTTCTGCCTCTCAAAGGGATTGTGCGCACCTGTGGGTTCAATGCTCGCCGGCAATAAAGATTTTATAAGTAAGGCAAGGTTTATCAGAAAAAGCCTTGGCGGGGGAATGAGACAGGCAGGAATACTGGCAGCAGCAGGGATTGTATCAATTGAAAAGATGAGCAAAAGGCTTGAAGAAGACCATATAAGGGCAAAAAAACTTGCAGAAGGTATTGCAGATTTAAAGGGAATAAAAGTTGATTTAGATTCTGTACAGACAAACTTTGTAATGGTTGAACTTGAAGAAATGACCTCATTTCGCTTCCTTGAAGAATTGAAAAAAGAAAGTGTCCTTGCACTTCCATTTTCCGAAAAAAGAGTGAGGTTTGTAACCCATAACGACATTGATGACAGAGACATTGAAAGGGCTGTAAAGTCAATCAGAAAAATATTGCTGGAAAGGTAAATGGATGTTTTGAAAAAATTTGTTCAAAAAGAGATAATTTTAATAACCTTCCTCATCCCGATGCCATTTCTCATATCCCTTACCAATACCCCTTTAACCATTCTCCCAAAACTTGTTCACTGGGAAACAATTATGACATTAACAGGGCTTTTCTTTGTAACAAAGGGGATTGAAGAGAGTAATATGCTTGAAGGTTTTATTGCAATTTCTGTTAAAAGGTTTAAAACAGAAAGAAACCTTGCCCTGTTTATTGTTTTTTTAACAGCATTGCTTTCCACAATTCTAACAAACGATATTGCATTGTTTATAATAGTCCCATTCTCCCTCACCCTATTTTCAATGGTTGAGAATGACCTATCAAAACTCCTTGTGCTTGAAGCAATTGCAGCAAATGCAGGCTCTGTTTTAACCCCCATAGGCAACCCCCAAAATATCTTTTTATGGCACAAAATGGATATTTCTTTCTTTGAGTTTATAAAAAAAATGCTGCCCCTTTTTTCCATTTTAATTCTGGTTTTAATCATCTTTACCATACTGCTTTTCAAAAAAAAGGCAATTGTTAAAGGAAAGGTTGAACCTTTAAAAAAAGAAAAGGATCTATTTTACTTTTCATTGATCTTGCTTGTTCTTTTCATTACTGCAGTACAGTTTGACAGAACACACATTGCCCTGCCGATTGTAATTGTGCTTTATCTTATTTTTTTCAATAAAGTAAGCCGCAGGGTGGATTACCTTTTCATTGTCCTTTTTATCGTTGTTTACATTGATATGAATCTCCTTTACACTTTAAAAGGAATAAAAAACCTCTTTTCCCTGTTTAATGTTGGAAACAGCATACAGGTTTTCATTGCATCTACTTTAAGTTCACAGATATTGAGCAATGTCCCGGCAACAGTTCTTATGACAAGGTTTTCAAAACTTTTAATCCCTATTGCATACGGGGTTAACCTGGGGGGATGCGGTATATTTTTATCCTCATTCGCCAACCTTATAGTGTTGAGGCTTGCCAATAAAAAAGGTTTGCTAAAAGAGTTCCATTTAATCTCAATACCTTTTTTTATAATCTGTTTTTTGGTGGGATTGTTTTTTCTATTCTAAAAAGCAATTGCAGAGAGGTAGGATTTTATCCTATCTTTCAAAAGGTAATACTTCTCCTTTTCCTCGCTTGTTTCACCCTTTTTAAACTGCTCAAAAAGGGTATTCCAGTCAACATACCTGTTTTGAACAAACTGCTGGTGGGCATTTTGATAGTAAAACTTGTTTATTGACTCTCTCCTTGTTATCTCACCCATAGCGTAGAGGTATTTCCCCCTGTCTATAAACTCTGACACAATATTGGAAGGCATATCAACATTGTCCCTTGCAATTGCGTAATAACCGTCAAGCACTGTGTAATAGGCTTCAAGGTATGACAGAATCATAGATGCAATGTGTTTTAAAATAGGGATAGCATGGGAACGCACAGTGATAATGCCATCTTTAACATCAACAAGCCTGTGTTCCTTTAAACTGTTTAATTCCTTAATTAAGTTTTCTTTTGTCAACTCATCCTTATCATAGAGAAATTCTTTTCTAAACAATTCAAAAAGAAAATTAGCATCATCAAATATCTCCTCAACAGAAATCCTGTTCTTCTTTTTTACAAGAATGGCATCTGAGACAAAAGCAACCTTTAAAAACAGATGGATTATGTTATTTTTATAGTATTCAAGGTAATTTCTCCAGTCCTCATCAACAATATAAACCTTTCTCCCCCCTAACTCCTTTATCTCAACAACACCCTTCTCAACAAAGTAATCAACAACCTTTTTTATTAGCCTCTCATCATCTTCAAGTTCAAAAACATCGGCAAGGGGAGCACCTGTGCCTTTCACATAGGTTAAGGCGTAAGCAATCCTTCTCTGCAATCCGCTTTCAAGCAAGCCTTTTTTTATGTTTGAAAGCAAAATCAGGGATGTAAGCGCAATGGGGGTAACTATTGTTTCCTTTTCAATATCCCTTAATACCCTGTATGCAAGCAGAGAATTAAACCTTCTAAACTCTTTTTCGTCAAGGGATTCCAGATCAACCCCAACCTCGTCTGCAAACTCTTTAACGGAAAAAGGCCTGGCAAAGTTCATATAGATCTTACCGAAGTTTTTTCCTAAAAACTTTGTGGTTTTCAAAACAGCGGCAGCACTTTCTTTCTCTTTCTTCTTCCCCTCCATTTCTCTCAAATATGCCCCTGACTCAAAGAGTTTCCCATAAACAATGGAGGTTGGAAGTATTACAATGTCTTTTACTCTTTTCTCTTTAACTTCTTTTGTGTTAAATGAAAGCAAGCCCATCTTTGGATGGAGCAATTTTCCTGTCCTGCTCCTTGTGCCTTCTAAAAAAAACTCCTGAGGAAGCCCGTCGAGAAGCAATCTCCTAATGTAAGCCTGTAATATTACAGGGTAAAGTTTGTCACCTTTTATTGTTCTTCTTATAAAGTATGCACCGGAGTTTCTGAAGATATAGCCCATTGGGAAGAATGAAAGGTTTATCCCTGCTGCAACGTAGGGCATTCTAAGGTTGTTTTTATAAAAAAGGTAAGAAACAATGAGGTAATCCGCATGGGATTTGTGGCAGGGCAAAACAAGGGCAGGGTATTCCCCCGCAAGTCTTCTGTACTCTTCAAGCCTTTCTTCATTTATCCAGAATCCCTCAATAATCTTCGGCCATGCCCAGTCAAGCACCTTTTCAAACTTAAACACAACGCTTTCTTTATAGTTTGCAGCCATTTCGTCAAGTATTTTCAAAGCCTTTTTTATAAGTTTTCTCTTCTTTCTTTTATCCCCCTCTGAAAGCTCTTCTATCCTTTTTTGAACATCAGGGTCTTTTAAAACAAGGTGAATTATTTTATCCCTGTGTTTAAGAGGAGGCCCTATAACAATCCTTTCAAGTTTATTTAACTCATCGTCAAGCTGTTTCCCCAACTCATCAATTGTTTTTGTATCATCAATCTCAAAAGGCTCTCCAAAGTCTATCACGGCCTTTTTGCAACCGGTTATCAATTGCCACAAACGAACAAAACCCCGTGGATTATCAGGCTCCCCAATCAGAAAATTCCATCTGCTGTACTCCCTTCTTGCAACCTTTTTCCATAAGATAAATGTTGGAATAACAACAGGCTTTTTATCAAACCTTTTGCAAAGGGAGAAAATTTTTTCAACAAAGTCCTTTCTCAATGCAATCTCATTGTCTTTCTTTAAAAAAAGCGCAATGGGATTGCCTTTTTTAACGCAATGCTCCAATTGGGTTTCAAAATCCTTAAAAAATGAAAAAGCATTCTCACTGTAACATAGAATTCTGTCTGCCTTCTCTTCAAGAACATACTTTAAAAAATAGTTGTCAATCCTGCTTCTGTGCTCAATTGCAAAGATAGGGAAAACACTTTCATCTTCAAAAAAAGCGTTGAGTTTCTGTAAAGTCAGGTTCGGTATATTTACTTTCTTAAAAAAGTGCTTTAATGCAAATGCCATAAATAAATTATAGCATATTCTGATAGAATAAACTGGACGTGGAGGATTAAATGATAAAAATAGTGCTTACAAACCTTATCCCTGACAGAAAAGAACAGGAAAAACACGATTTAAAAATACTTGAATGGGCGTGTAAAGATTGTAAGGATGGAGAAAGTTGCACAACTGTTTTAGAGTTATCAAAGATCTTAATGGCTGAAGAAAAGATTTCACCTGAAAAGATTATGGATGCACTTATAAATTACCTTCGAATAAATAAAAAGGATATTGTTTTGGTTGACACAAGCAGAGACCATTACTGGAGAGACACATTTGAAGATGCTGTTGAGGGAATAGAGGTTATTCACAATCCCTATCCAGAAACACTTTTTCAATAAAATTATTTATTCTGTCAATATGTGTACCCTGCCAGTAAACCTTTCCGCAAGATGCACATTTAAAAAAAATTTCATTGGTCTTAAAAACATAAGGGGGAACAGTATCCTTTACGCTCTCTTTTGATACCTTAATTAATTCTCCGTTGCAAACAGAGCACCGTGATTCCTGTTTTTTAAGGCAAAACCTGTTAACCACCTCAATCAATTGCCCCTTTACTTCCTTTGAATTAACAAGGTATGAATTCAGGCACTTTTCAAAAAGCTCCCTGTCCTTTGTAAGCAAAATTCTTTCCTCTTTTTCAGAAAGTGATTTTAAAAAATCATCCTCTGCAAACTTAAAGTAAAGGGTATCGTATCCCAATATCCTCAACCACTTTGCAAGGGTTCCAAGCATGCAATCGCATAAAAATCTCATAGATAGAATATAGTGTTTAACATTATGTTTTTCAAACTATACCCTGCTGTTCACTTCATCTTGACATAGTAGTAAAATGTCCATTTCACATGTATTCTGTCATTTTTTATAAAGGACGGAAGAGGCGGAAAGGGGTTTGAATACTTTATTGCGTAAAAGGCTGACATATCAAGGGGATCTATCCCTGTTTTTTTCAAGAATTTCAGATTCTCAATCTCCCCGTTTTTCTTTATATCAAACTCAACCTTAACAACCCCCTTTAAAAACAGATTCTCAACAACAGGGGGAATTATCCAGTTTGACTTGACCTTTCTTTGAATAATCTTTGCATAGGGGCCTAAATCAAAACCCTGGGTATCTATCGAAAAGTTACCCGGAATTGTTAACCCTCCGTTTTCATTGTTGTAAATTTCAGGCTTTGTTACTGAAAAAAGGTTCTCTGTGTTTATATACGGGCTTTTTTTCATCTGCTTTGCAAGTTTTTTGTTTTCCCTCTGGCCACTTAACGGATTTTCTTCGCTCAATCCGTTATCTTTCTTCTTTTCCGCCTGTTTACCCTTATTCTTCACAATCTTTTTTAATTCCTCTTCAGGTTGAGGCAATGTGTTCATTCTCCTTGATTTACTCAAACTTCCTTTCTTTATAACAACTTCAGGGGTGTTCCCTTTTGAATAAGGGGTGTTTGACTTTTTCCCTCTTCCCCCTGATGCCTTTCTTGAAATGTCTGAATACAATTTTGCATTTTTGTTTTCTTTAACAGGGGTTTCCTCCGGCAGGTCAACAAAGGTAAACTTAATCTCCCTGCTTTTATCGACAGATTGAGCGAGAATCTTATTTATCTTTTTTACAAAAGGGGCAAAGAAAACCCTGTCAGATGCAAAGTAAAGCAAAAGGGTGAGCAAAATTGCAATCATCAAACTTTCAAACAGGGTTATTTCTCTTTTAGGCCTCATAGAAATTCCCTGAAAAGAGATTCAAAAATATAATGCCTTAAAGAGGAAAAATCGATATCCCTTACTATCGGACAGATCCTGTTTGAAAGAAAAACAATAAAAATGTCTCTTCTTTTATGAATTGCAATACCTGTGCCTGTAAATCCAAGATGATAAAAATAATTATCCTTTTCAAAAAGTGGCAAAGTCCAGTTATCGCTTTTTAAGAGGGTTTGCGTAAGTTTTATAACACCTGAAATATTTGCAAAAAGGCCTGAATTTCCTGCAATCCCGTTTGAATAATGAGAGTTCAAATCGTGGGTTTCCCCCTTTATAACCCTGTTAAACCTGAATTTTCTTTTATCCGGATCTTTGACAAACCTTTTTGCAATTTTATACTCGTAAACATTTCCCCTCTCAGTTGGGGCAACACTTATGCACCTTACAGGGGGAAGAAAACAATTTTCAAAACTTTGCAGAAATATTTTTACAATGGTTTTAAAATCTTTATTGCAAACCCTCTCCACAACCTCTTTTAAAAGAATGTAATTAAGGCAGGAATAAACCTTTTCCCCTTTTTCCCCTTTGAAACCTTTTTTTAGGATAGTGTCAATGTAACTATCTTTAAAGAGGTAAAGTGGAAGCCAGGGGATAAGCCCGGAAGTATGATTTATAAGCTCACTCATCTTTAACGAATATGGAAGCTGCGGGATAAAATCTCTAACATCGGCATTTAAATCAACATTAACCTCAACAACAGGAAAGGTTAAAAGCGGTTTGGTTGTGGAAGCACAATCGTAAATCAAATAATCTGGATGGCAATCCTTAAAAATCAATTTCCCTTTTTTAACAACAGCAAGGGAGTAAGAGGGGGTTGCCCCCCTTAAATTCAAATCCCTTAAAATTCTTTGAACCATTCCCTTTTTTCAATCATTTTTGATATTGTTTTTGTTAACTCCAGTGCCTTTACCCCGTCTTCTCCAGTTACAGGGACTTCAATATTATTGATTATTGAATAAAGGAAAGCCCCGTCTTCTGCCTCTAACTGGTCTCTGTTTACAACCCCAACCTGCTCAACCTTTATTTTTTCACCCTGATAATTGACTTTTTTCAGGGTTCGGTTATTTAAGTTAGCCGAGTAATAGGAATCCCTGTCGTAAACCCTCACCGTCCTGTCCCTTTCCTCGGAAACCCTTGATACACTCAATTCAGCAATAGCCCCGTTTTCAAACTCAATTAAGGCAAAACCAATATCCGTTTTTTCAGTCAAAACAGGACTCCCTTTAACAGTGAGTCTTTTAGGCTTTGAGTTTACAAGTGTTAAAACAAGGTCTATGTCGTGAATCATAAGGTCAAGTACAACATCAATGTCAACACTTCTCCCTGTGAATGGTGAGAGCCTTGATGTTTTAACAAACCTAACCTCTTTTACATTTTTTTTCAATGAAACAAAAGCGGGGTTAAACCTCTCAATGTGGCCAACCTGCAATTTCAAACCCTTTTCTTTTGCAAGTGTTATAAGTTTTTCACCATCTTCCACCCTGTCGGTTATAGGTTTTTCAACAAGAACATTAACACCATTTTCAAGGAAAAATTTTGCAATCTCATAGTGCAACACGGTTGGGGTTGCAATTATCACTGCATCAACTTTGTCTGCAATCTCTCTAAAATCTCTGACAAAATCAGCCCCGCACTTTTCCGCTATCTCTCTTCCGGTTTTCTCGTCAATGTCAACAACATACCTGAAATCGGAATTTTCAAGTTCAGACAGAACCCTTGCATGAAACTTTCCTAAATGTCCGCTCCCTATAACGGCGGTTTTTACCTTGCTCATTTACCCTCTCCATTGTAATTAAAGTAATCTTTAAAAGGGGTGTGTTTGATCTTATCCCTGTTTTTCTCCATTAAATAATCCCAGTATCCGCTCTCTCCTTTAAGGTATTTATCAAACCAGGCAACAAGGAAGTTTTCCTGGGCAATCCAGTTTGAGAATTTTCCTTTCATTCCATGGTCTTCATTGAAAAACCTTATATAAACACAGTCTTTTCCAAGCACTTTTAAAGCAGTAAAAAACTGGTCTGATTCAATTGTGGGAACATTTACATCGCTTGTGCCGTGCATAAGCAACAAGGGTGTTTTAACCTTATCTGCATTGAAAAGAGGTGATTTGTCAACATAAACACTTTTAGCATTCCAGGGGTATGAGCCGTGAAGTGCGGTCATTCCGTAAAGGTAACCCCAGTATCCGCCACCCCAGTATGATGCTATGTTAGAAATACCGTATTCAGATACAAGTGCTTTGAACAAAGTGGTTTTGTATGCAAGGGTGTTTGCAAGGAATCCGCCGTAACTCCCGCTGTATGCCCCAAGTTTTTCTTTATCAATGCTTTTTACCTGACTGCATATCCATTCCGTTGCCTCAATTAAATCGGCAGCACTCTTTTCCCCCCATTCATTGCAATGCTCTGCTGCAAACTTTTCTCCCTTTCCAACCGCACCCCGCGGGGTTGTAAGAAAAACAAAGTACCCGTTGTTTGAAAGGTACTGAAAAACAGGGTGAAACGGATTTCCGCAGGGAACAACCCCCCCGTAATAGAAAACAATTAAAGGGTATTTTTTGTTTTTGTCGTAGTTTGCAGGATAAATCAGGTAATTGTTTATCTCGTAACCTGTTTTTGATTTAAATTTGTAAAAATCGTAAGGGGAAAGCACTATTCTCTTTTGAAGGGACTGCGGTTCAAACACAAATAATCTTTTATCCCCTCTGTAAAGAGCGGGAAAGTGGTTGAAGTCTGATGCAATAAAGTAATTGCCGTTGTCTGTTATTTTGAATCCTGTGGTTAAAAGGTTTTTAGGTTTTTCTATTTTTTTAATTTCAGAGTTTTCAACATTGTAAACATAAACCTCACCTTTACCCTCTTCCGTTGCAATGAAGGCAATTGAGTTATCCAGCTTTTGAAGGGTATTTGATGTTTGATATGCGTAAATTATGTCAATCCCGGTTGTAAACTTTTTATCCTTTGCAATTGGGGTTAATTTCCCACTTTCAAGGCTCAAAGAATAGAGGCAATTGTCGTAGTAGTTTGCAGGCTTTTTTTCATTGTACTCTTCTTTTTGTGCCGTGAAGAAAACGGTGTTTTTATCAAAAAATACAGGATTGCCCACCGGATTTTCGGAGCCAATATTGTACTCTCCTATCTTTCTCTCTTTTAAATATGTCAAATCCTTCTCAATAACAACCGTTTTTGCCCAGGGGTATGAATCAATTAATTTTGATTTAAAAATCACAACCTTGTTAAATCCGACTGTGTAAGCGTCAATGTATGCAGGGTCTTCAATCTTTCTCAATGTTTTCCCGTCAATTGAAACTGAAAATAAAGCCTTTTTTGTTTTGTAAAATGGGGTTTTTTCGTAAAGGTGGGTTAAGATCTCATAATCCCTTTTCTTTCCTTTAAAAGTATCCGATACAAGGAAGTAAATTATGTTCCCATCTTCAGAAACAGAAAGGTTGGATACAGGTTTTTCAGAGGAAAAAACCTTTTTTAATTCAAGGGAATCCAGATCAAGTGAATAAATATCTTTGCCTTTAAGCATTATTAAACAATCGTTTCCTGAAAAAACAGGGTTTTTAAATCCCTCAAATGCCAAAAAATGCGAAAAATCATTGTTTAAAAACAAGTCTGTCTCAACCTTTCTTTTACCCTTTTTATCCCTTTTTGAAACAACAACTGCAACATTTTCTCCATCATCGGATACAGTAAAATAGTACGGATACCAGAAATCTATGTAATCATTGTGGTCAATGTGTTTTTTAATGTCAGAGGTTATTGTGCAGTCTATATCCTTTAATTCTATCTTCACATTTGCACTTACCCCTGCTTTTACAAAAAATACAAGCAAAAACCTGTGTTTCCCTGTGGTCAATGCAATGTCAGAGTTGTTTTTAACCTCTTTGCCGTCAAGGTAAATCTTTAAGTCTTTGTAATTTTCAACCTTTACCTTCCCCTTTTGAAACGAATCCACCTTTGCATAGAAAAAAACAGCCTTTGTGTATGGGTGTTTCGCCTCTGGAAGAGATATGTTAGAAGTTTCAAACGGGTGAACCTCTCCATTTTCAGTTATAAACACACTATCTTTTGAAAGGTAAGTCTCAGTGTTAAGGGTATAACCATCCGGAAGAATTACCTCTAAAGCCCTGCCAACCTCAGTGGCATAAATGCTCAACACAAATGAAAAAAGAACAAAAAGCAAAGACAAAAACCTTCTCATAACCCACCCCTTAAATTTCATTTCAACCTTGATTATAGCAAGTAATGGAAGAAAAAATGACAAAAACAGGGATTGAACTTTTTAACTTAATAAAAAAAGATTTTAGTATAATTAAATGGAATACTCATATTTTTAAAAATAAGGAGGGGGAAAATGAATTACCCTGTATGGTTTTTACCCGCAATAGGGGGCGGGACATTGATAGCATTCATTGCTATTGTCCATGTCTTTGTCTCTCACTTTGCGGTTGGAGGAGGAGCATTCCTTATTGCACTTGAAAAAAAGGCATACAAAGAAGAAAACAAGGAGATGCTTGAAATTGTAAAGAGGTTTGCAAGGTTTTTTATCCTTTTAACAATGGTGTTCGGCTCAATCACAGGAGTTGGAATATGGTTTATCACTGCACTCGTTAACCCCGGGGGGATATCCTTTCTTATTCACAACTTTGTTTTCGGATGGGCGGCAGAGTGGGTGTTTTTTGTTTTAGAGATTATTGCCGCATTTGTCTATTATTACACTTTCGGGAAGATGGATAGAAAAACTCACTTAAAGGTTGGCTGGATTTACTTTATATCTGCGTGGATGAGTTTGTTTCTTATTACAGGGATAATTGACTTTATGCTAACGCCGGGCAAATGGCTTGAAAGCCACACATTCTGGACAGGGTTTTTCAACCCTTCTCTGTTCCCGTCAGTTTTTTTCAGAACATTTATGAGTTTTTTAATGGCAGGGGTTTTCGGTTTATTTGTCCTTTCTTTCTATGAAAAAAGCGCGGCTAAAGAAAAATTTGTGAAGTACTCTTCTTTATGGGTCATAATTTCAATAATTTTAATGATACCATTTGCTTTGTGGTATGTATCGGTACTTCCTGTTGAAGCAAAATCCCTCGTTATGGGAAAATCCCCGACAATAGTAATTACAAAACAGGTTTTGACATACAGTTCAATAGCGGGAATTTTGCTTGGAGCAATTGTTTATTTGAAACCGGATTTCAACAAATTCTTTGTCTCTTTAATAATTTTCCTTGCGGGATTCTTAATAATAGGCTCATTTGAATGGACAAGGGAGGCTGCAAGAAGGCCTTATGTTATAAACAAAGTAATGTACTCAAATATGATCTTTGAAAACGAGGTTGAATCTTTAAAAAGTGAAGGATTTTTGAAAAAGGCAAAGTGGGTATCAATTAGAAATATAACTGACGAAAATAAAATTCAGGCAGGAAAAGAAATATTTATTCATCAATGTTACGCTTGCCACACAATTGGCGGCTTCAACAATGACATCAAGGAGAGGGCAAAATCAATGAGTTACACTGCACTGGCCAGATACATTGAAAAGATACACAAAGTCAGATACTTTATGCCACCGTTTGCAGGGACAAAAGAGGAGGCAAAGGCTCTTGCCGCATTTATAGCAGGTGATTTGCTTGGAAAAGAGGTGAAAGAGCCTGAATCACAGAAACTTGACGGAAAGACAATCTTTGAAAACAACTGCTCATCATGTCATGAAGTGGAAGATTTTGAGGATTTAATATCCGGATGGAGCAAAGAAAAGGTTAGAAAAGCACTTGATATGCTTGATAAGTTAAACGAGGAGATGCCACCATTTGAGGGCACTCCCAAAGAAAAGGATACATTAACCGAATATCTCCTTAAAATTTCAGGGGGTGAGAAATGATTAACAACCTGATTCCAAACCCTGATACAATTCAGGTTTCCTGGATATACTTTCAAATCCTTCTCCTGTTAACCACTCCAATTCATTTTTTCTTTATGAATGCAGTGCTTGGCTCTGCCGGGATTGCCTCTTACCTTCACTTTAAAAAGGATGAGAAAGCAAAAAAGCTTGCGCATCACATAGCGATCTTTCTTCCCCTTGCAGTTGCCTTTGCAGTGAACTTCGGGGTTGCGCCATTATTGTTTGCACAGGTTTTGTACGGGCAATTCCTTTACACATCCTCGGTTTTAATGGCTGTTTTCTGGATTTCAATTATAGCAATTCTCATAATTGCCTATTACCTTGCCTATTACTATGACTTTTCTTTTGAAAAATTAGGGGAAAAGGGGAAGTGGATAATACTTTTGTCCTTTGTGCTGTTTATAATAATTGCATACTTTTTCACAAACAATATGCTTTTAATGCTTTTGCCTGAAACATTCCCGAAGTGGTTTAAAAACATGGGGGGAACAATTCTTGCCTCTTCTGACAGAGTGTTTCTTCCAAAATACTTCCACAATTTAGCAGGTGCAATGGCAATAGGGGGGCTTTTTGTTGCTTTAATTTCCTGTTTCAAAAGCAAAAAAGACAAAGAAATTGCCGATTACGGCAAAGAAGTAGGACTTAAAACATTTTTCTATTTCACCTTAATTAACATTGAATTTGGCCTGTGGCAATTTTTAACAATACCGGGAAGTATAAGAAGAGGCTTAATAGGTGGAAGCACATCAGGGACGGTTGTTTTTGTAATTGCCCTTTTGTCCATATTGCTTGCCCTTGTTTTCTCATGGAAGAAAAACCTAAAACTCACAGCAATATTCGGCTTAACAGCCCTTTTGTTTATGTCCTTTGTAAGGGATTTTGTAAGACAGGGGTATTTAAAAGATTACTTCTCACCTTCCAGTTTAAAGGTTGTAAACGATTACTCTCCATTAGTTTTCTTCCTTGTTATCTTTTTAATAGGCATATTTGTTGCTTACTGGCTTATCAAAAAGGCAATTGAGGCCTTCAATTAAAAAAGGGGGGATAGATCCCCCCTTTTGTTTTATCTATTAAAAAGTGTTAATAAACCTTTTCCCCAAGGTATTCATCAAGTATTGAAACAAGGGTTTTGCTTGGCATCATTGCCTTCTGCAACTTGTCTTCATCCGGGAAGTAGTACCCGTTTATATCAACAGGTTTTCCTTCTGCATCAGCAATCTCTTTGATAATAGTGTCTATGCTCTCCCTCATCCTCTCTGCAAGAGGCTTGAAGGCTTCTTTTAATTCAACATCTTCGTCCTGCCCGGCAAGTGCCTCTGCCCAGTAAAGCATAAAGTAAGCCTGACTTCCCCTGTTGTCCAGTTGTCCAACCTTTCTTCCCGGCCACTTTTCATTTTCAAGCAATTTAGCAACTGCCTTTTCAACAGCCTTACCCATTACACCTGCCTTTTTATGCCCTTCCTTTTGAGCCATAAACTCCAGTGTTGCACCAAGGGCATTGAATTCAGCGGTTGAATCCCACCTTAAATGGCCCTGCTCAAGAAACTGCTGAACATGTTTTGGAGCTGAACCGCCTGCGCCTGTTTCAAAAAGGCCACCGCCTGCAAGAAGGGGAACAATTGAGAGAACCTTTGCGCTTGTGCCTATTTCAATAATAGGGAAGAGGTCTGTGAGATAATCCCTTAAAACATTACCAGTAACAGCAATTGTGTCTTCCCCCGCCCTGAACCTCTTTAATGTGTAAGCCATTGCATCAACAGGCCTCATAATCTTTATTTCAAGCCCGTCTGTATCAAGCTCTGCAAGGTACTTTTCAACCTTCTTTATCAATTCAGCATCGTGTGCCCTGTCTTTATCAAGCCAGAATATTGCAGGGAAACCGCTAACCCTTGCCCTGTAAACCGCAAGTTCAACCCAGTCCTTAATTGCAATGTCCTTAGCCTGAAATGCTCTCCAAATATCGTTTTGCTCAACCTTGTGCTCCGTTAAAACATTGCCTTCTTCATCAACTATTCTAAAAACACCGTTTTCAGGGGCAATAAATGTTTTGTCATGCGAGCCGTACTCCTCAGCTTTCATTGCCATCAAGCCTATGTTCTGGACAGTGCCTATCTTTGTTCTGTCAAACTTCCCGTTTTTCTTGCAGTCTTCAACGATCTCTTTGTACATTGTTGCATAGGTTCTGTCAGGTATCATTGCTTTTGTGTCTTTCAAATCACCCTTTTTATCCCACATTCTGCCGCCTTCTCTTATAACAACAGGCATTGAAGCGTCCACAATTATAAGGTTTGGTGCATGAAGGTTTGTTATCCCTTTATCGGAATCAACCATTGCAAGGTCAGGGTTTTTCTCATAAACCTCTTCAATTGCCTTCTTTATCTCCTGCTGTTTTTCTTCGGGAAGTTTCTCAATCTTTTTGTAAAGGTCAACAAGCCCGTTGTTGGGGTTAACACCAATCTCTTTGAACTCTTTTTCAAATTTTTCAAAAACTTCTTTGAAGAATGTTTTAACAGCATATCCGAAAATAGGTGGGTCTGAAACCTTCATCATTGTTGCTTTAAGGTGAAGGGAAAGCAACTGGCCTTTATCCTTTGCATCCTTTATCTCATTCTCAAAGTATTTAACAAGCTCTTTAACATTCATAAAAGTTGAGCTTAAAACCTCTCCTTCGGTTAAATTTAGCTCCTTCAAAACACTTGATTTTCCGCTTTCTCCAAGAAACTCAATTTTCACCTTCATATCTTTTGGTGCAGTAAAAGACTTCTCGTTTTCAAAGAAATCACCCCGCTCCATGTGGGCAACCTCTGCCTTTGAGTTTTCAGGCCAGTCTTTCAAAGGCAAGCCTGCAGCTTTTGGATTCTTCTTAACATACTCTTTCAAAGCCTTTGGCGCCCTTCTGTCAGAGTTCCCCTGCCTTAAAACAGGGTTTACGGCACTGCCAAGGCAAACAGAGTACCTTTCCTGCAATTTCTTTTCCTCTTCTGTTTGAGGCTCTTCAGGGTAATCCGGAACCTTATACCCCTTTTTCTGCAACTCTTCAATAGCCTCTTTCAACTGAACAACAGATGCACTGATATTCGGCAGTTTGATTATCTTTGTTCCCTTTTTGTTTACAAGTTCTCCAAGTTCTGCAAGGTCATCAGGAACCCTCTGTGATTCTTCAAGGTAATCGGGAAAATTGGCAAGTATCCTTCCTGCAAGTGAAATATCCTTTAAGTCAACCTCAATTCCGCCCTTCTTTAAAAACCCCCTTACAACTGGAAGAAGTGCAAATGTCGCAAGGTATGGTGCTTCATCTGTCTTTGTCCAAATAATCTTATTCACAAAAAACCTCCCACAGCAATTTTTATTTGATAATTCAAGCAAACTCAACAACGCTCAACCGAATTTAATCTTACTATAAAAAGCAATGGCAAACAATAATGAATGATTGTTCAATTTTACAAAAAGATTAAAAAAACCACCTTTTCGGGATAAAGAGTTTCTCAAATGTGGTTATTGCATAAGTGTCTGTCATCCCAGATATAAAATCCGCAACAATTCTATCAACAGGGTCATTCCTTTTAAAGTAAAATTCCGGTATTTGTTCAGGGTGTTTCAGATAGTATTCAAACAAAAACTCAAGCACCCTTTCTGATTTCACAAACTCTTTTTTTACCTTCTGGTTGGAATAGATGTTATCGTACATAAAGTCTTTGAAAATCAGGAAAGCCTCTTTAATTTCTTCATCCATTCCTATCTCCGAGTAATCTGTTGAAAGGGTGTGGTTTATAATATTCAACACAAGGGTGTTTATTCTGTCCCTTATGCTTTCCCCTATCCTTTCCCTCACAATTTCAGGCAGATCCTTTTCCTCAATTACCCCTGCCCTTATTGCATCATCGCAATCATGGTTCAAATATGCAACCATATCGGAGATTCTGACAATCTTTGCCTCAAGGGTGAGAATTCCAAGGCTTTTACCCTCTAAATCACCGCTTCTCCCCTTTGAATGCTTTGAAATTCCGTCTATAACCTCAATGGTAAGGTTTAGTCCCTCCCCCTTTTTCTCAAGGTATTTTACAACCCTTTTGCTCTGTATATAATGCTTGAACCCCCCATCAACAAGCCTGTCAAGAACACTCTCGCCAGCATGCCCGAAGGGGGTGTGGCCTAAATCGTGTCCAAGTGCAATTGCCTCTGTCAAATCCTCATTTAGGCTCAATGCCCTTGATATTGTTCTTGCAATCTGGGAAACCTCAAGGGTATGGGTTAGCCTTGTTCTGTAATGGTCTCCAACCGGGGCAAGGAAAACCTGGGTTTTGTGCTTCAACCTCCTGAAAGCCTTTGAGTGTATTATCCTGTCTCTGTCTCTCTGAAAACAGGTTCTAACAGAGCATTCGGGCTCCTCTTTCTCCCTCCCTCTGCTTTTGTAAGAGAGGGTGGCGTGTTTAGAAAGTATATTTTTTTCAATCTCCTGATATTTTTCCCTTAAATTCATCAAATAACAAGCTCCCTTTCCTCATTGGATGTAAGCCTTGAAACAACAATCCCTGCAATAAGGGAAAGCAAAAAGGCAGGTATTAACTCGTAAAGGGCAGAGCTTAAAGCAGGTATATTCTTCCACACAATAACCACAACAGGCCCAACAATAAGGTTTGCCAGCGCACCCCATTTGTTAAACTTCTTATCGTAAAGCAGAAGAATTATAAGAGGGGAGAAAGCAGCACCAAGGGCTCCCCAGGCGTAAAGGACAAAAGAATAGATCACCTTTATGTTTTTAAGCGCAAAAATCATTGCAAAAAGTGTTATTGCAACAATTACAGCCCTTGTAATTATAACCAGTTTCTCCCTTTTAACCTCTTTGTTTGTAAGTTTAAGCCATAGATCATTGACCAAAGCAGTTGCAGCATACATCAATTGAGAATCGGCAGTTGACATGATTGCAGCGGTAATTGCCGAAAGGACAATCCCTGCAAGAACAGGGTGCAGATAGGTTGAGGTAAATTTTGGGAGAACATACTCCGGGTCTGCAAGTTCAGGAAACAATGCCCTTCCTATTATTCCAAGTGAAACCGAACCAAAGAGAACAAAAAGCGCCCAGAATGTTGATATCATTCCAGACTTTACAGCCTCTTCCTCGTTTTCAACAGTGATAAACCTTACAACAACATGGGGCATTCCCTGATAACCAAGCCCTATTCCAAGTTGACCAAGGATAAAACCAACACTACCCCATAGTCCCGCCCCTTTCAAAGACCAGAAGGAAAACAACCCGTTTTGCTTTAAAACATCAACAACATTTCCAATACCCCCTGCCTGAAAGAGTGCGTAAAACGGGAGAATAACAAGTATGAAAACCATTAAAAAGCCCTGCAAGGCATCTGTCCAGCAGACAGCAGCGTAGCCACCCATCAAAATGTATGCTCCAATAATCACAGCCCCGATGATAACCCCAAGGGTGTATTCGTTTACTGTAAAAGTGTTTCCAACAAAATGCTGAAGGGAATTAACCATACTTTGTGGAATAATCTCCATACCTGAAAATGTTTTGCCTGCACCTATAAATTGTGAGATAACATAAACAGTCATAAAGAAAACAATTATCACACTGCTCACAATCCTCAAAACCTTTTTCCTGTCGTTTAAAGCATCCTCAATCATATCCGCCACAGTGAGGGAATTAAGTTTACCCGACAATCTTCTAACAGGCTTTATTATGAAAAACCAGTTTGCAGCAAAACCTAACACACATCCAATTGCCGCCCAGTATGCAATTGTCCCCATCTTATACCCAAGCCCTGAAAGTCCAAGCATAACCCATGCACTTTCAGAAGATGCGGCGGCAGAAAGTGCGGTAACAATTGCACCAAGAGATTTGCCAGCTGAAACAAAGTCTTCATAAGACTTTGAAAACTTTTTATCACCTATGTACCCAATTACAAGAAGAGCGATCAAATAAACAACAAAAGTAATAAACACTGCACTTGAATGTACTCCCATACCCCCTCCATTCACATGCTTTTCTGATAATTAAATTCTATTTTATTTAAACTAAATTCGTCAAATATTATTAATGCCTATCTGTCTTTTTTAAGTTGACATTCTTTCAAAAAATTTCTATTATTTTAAAGCGGCGTGCACCTGTAGCTCAGCAGGATAGAGCACAGGATTCCTAATCCTGGTGTCGCAGGTTCGAATCCTGCCAGGTGCACCATTTTTCTTAAAAATCCTGTTTAACAATCTTTTTTATCCTCTTTGTTTTTTCAACCTTATCTTTAGAAAATTCAAAGGAAGACTTGATAAGGTCAATTATCTCCTGCAAAGGTATCCTCGTATCGTTGAAAAAGAGTTTTAAAAGAGGCTCACCCTTTTCAACATAATCCCCAACCTTTTTGTTTAAAACAATTCCAGCACCGTAATCAATTGTATCCTCTTTTTTAAGCCTTCCCGCTTTGAGGTAAACCCCTGCCATTCCAAGGTTGTAAGAATTTATTTCGGATATATAACCGCTTTTTTCGGAAAATACTTCAAGTGAATTTTTGCAACTTTCAAAAAGTGAGTAATCGTTTATAACTTCAGGATTGCCTCCGCAAAACTCTATCCACTCAGCATACTTTTTCAATGCGCTGCCACTTTCAATTGCCTTAAAAATCCTCTCCTCCGCATTCTCCCCATCCCCGCTTAAAACAAGCATCTGTTTAACTATCTCAACGCTTACTTCAAGCAGGTCTTCAACCTTTTTGCCCTTTAACACCTCAAATGTTTCAACTATTTCAAGGGAATTACCGATGTTGTAACCAAGTGGTTCGTTCAT
>Ga0256833_1000733_pt1 | contig 25152 bp, 23 predicted proteins | sample 356284metaG_FD_190535 | JGI IMG/M metagenome (GOLD analysis project Ga0256833, IMG submission 190535) | Hydrothermal vent microbial communities from Mid Atlantic Ridge, Atlantic Ocean - 356-284 | ecosystem: Environmental > Aquatic > Marine > Hydrothermal vents | place: Atlantic Ocean: Mid... | reverse complement strand
TCGCGCGCGGCCTCGTCGCCCAGGTCAGCCTGTACGAAGGTCGCTCCCAGCTCGCGCGCCGCCGCTTCGCCCGCCGGATCCACGTCCAAAAGCGCCAGCCGCGCCCCCTCGCGGGCGAAGGCCCGGGCGATCGCGCGGCCGATGCCGCGGGCCGCGCCCGTAATCACGACACCGTAGCCTTTGAACATGCCTTAGTTTAGCCAGGTAGCCAAGGCTGCGGTCCGCACCGCCTCCACCCCACTCAATACCTCCGCTCGAACCCCAGCACCAGCGGCCGGTAGCGGTCGGTCTCCGACCCCCGCCCCTGGTTCGAGTCCCACCAGGAGTAGCTCACCCCCACCAGCCTCCCGCCCGCCAGGAAGAGGTGGCTGAAGTTCTGGGGCTGGTAGATGAAGAACCAGTCGTCTACGCCCCCGGGGTCGCCGGTGACGATTTCACGCAGGTTGGTGATCCAGCGCGTCGCCCCGTCCGCCGGATCCAGCGCCAGCAGCACGCTGTGGATCCCCAGGTAGAGCTCGTCCTTCTCCGGGTCGTAGACGAGCGGCACGTCGGCGTAGTGGTTGGGGGTGAACCACTCGGTCTCTTCGGCGTGGACCCAGCGGATCCAGGTGAGCGCGCCCCCGTCGATCCGGGCCACGAAGGGCGCCCAGTTGGGCTCGACCGCCGGCGGCGCCTGCCCCAGGTAGGGCGTCCCGTAGCTCGCCACCCCGCTCACGAAGACCGTCTCCGGCCGCCCCGGGACCCCGGCGGCGTGCTCGGTCGGCGGGAAACCCTGCGAGGTCACCACCGACCAGACCACCGCCCCCGCGGCGTCGCGGCGCACCAGCCGCTCGCCCCAGCCCGCGGCGTCGGGGTCGTCGGGCCGCTCCACGGCGAGCCACCCCTCCGGCAGCGAGAAGGCGCGGTAGACGTGCTCCCCCAGCGGCCCTTCGAGGGTGACGTTCAAGACCCCGTCCGGGGACAGGCTCCCGCGGAAGGTCTGGGTCTGCAAGAGGCGGGCGTCGGCCCGGTAGGCCCCGGCCACCACCGCGCCGGCGTCGGCGCGGGCGAGGCGTGCGTACGCGGCCGCGTAGGTGGGGTCGTCGGCGCCGAAGGCCTTCAGCCAGGCGAGCCCCGTGCGGTTGAGGGCGGCGTCGAAGACCCCGAAGACGGCCCAGTTGGAAGCCACCCACGAGCCGTCGAAGGTGTCGCACCCGTCCGCCTGGGCGGCGGCGTTGCGCAGGGCCACGCCGGCGTAGACGGCGCCCTGGCCGTCGACGACCACGTAGGGCGCCAGCGGCTGCGGGCAGCCGAAGCCGTTCGCCGCGAGCGTGGCCGCCGCGGCGTCGTCGGGGAACTTCACCGGCCCCAGCGCCTCGCCGCTGGCGGCGTCCACCCGCCACAGCGCCGCCCACTTCTTGCTGTAGTCGCCGTCGAGCGGCAGCTCCTCGTTGAAGAGGTAGACGAAGCCGCCCCCCGCCGCCGCGTCGATCTCGAGCATCACGTCGGGGGTGACGAGCGCGGTCTGCCACGCCAGCTCCAGGGGCGGCGGGGGCGGCTCGGGGGTCGGCTGCGGACAGGCCGTGAGCAGCAGCGCGAGCGCGGCCAGCGTCGGGAAAAGGTAGAACCGCTTCATCTCCTCAGTCTAAGCGCCGGCGACGCCGGCCCGCGTGTGCTTCATCACGGCGCGGGCGGGCAGTTGAGGTACTCGGTCTCCCAGACCACGGTCCGCCTCAGCGCGTGGCTCGGGTGCGGTTCGCGCACGTAGTCGGTCTCGATCTCCTGGGTCGTGCAGCTGCCGTCCACGTCGCCGTCACCGTCGCTGTCGTAGTAGACCTTGGACGTCTCCACCGTGCCGGTCACGATCTCGTCCGAGCTGGAGAGCTCGGTGATCGTCGTCGTCTCCTCCGAGCTGATCGGCACGTAGGTGTGGTTCGGGTCGTAGCTCGTGCCGTAGTGCCGGAAGCTCGTCGTGCTCACGGTGCGGCAGGTGTCGCCCGGCTGCGGGGTGAGGGCGGAGAAGCTGCAGGTGCGGTCTGTGGTGGTGTTTGCTTTCCGCCGCGGCGGGCCACATGGCCCGCCGCGGCGCGAAATTATTTACATCTGTGGTATTTCTGGGCGCTTTTTGTCAATATGCGCTCAAAACTCCACAGCTGTAAAGATCGGCTAGGCGTAGCAATCCGGACCCGGAGGGAAGATGGCGTCGATCTTTCGGGTGATCTCCGGGGTCAGCTCCACCTCGACCGCGCCCAGGCTTTCTTGCAGTTGCTCGGGGGTGCGGGCGCCGGTGATGGCGCTCGAGACCTGCCCCTGCCGCAGCACCCAGGCCAGCGCCAGCTGGGTGCGGGTCACGCCCAGCTCATCGGCCACGGCCTTCAGCTTCTTCACCCGCTCGCGGTTTTCCTCGGTGAGCAGCCGCTCGCGGAACTGCTCGTACTGCGCCAGGCGCGAGCCCTCGGGCAGGCCCTCGTCGTACTTACCGGTGAGCACGCCCTGCCCCAGCGGGCTCCAGACCACCAGACCCATGCCGAAGCGCTCGGCCTCAGGGAGGATCTCCTTCTCCACCCGGTCGCGGTAGACGAGCGAGTACTGTGGCTGCTCCACTACCGGTGCGGCCAGCCCGTTGGCGCGCGCAAAGGTTACCGCCTCGGCGATGCGCGCCGCCGGCCACTCGCTGGTGCCCCAGTAGAGGATCTTGCCCGCCTCCACCAGGTCGGAAAACGCCGTCACGATCTCCTCCATGGGTGTCTCGGGGTCGTAGCGGTGGGCGAAGTAGAGGTCCAGGTAGTCGGTCTGCAATCGCTTCAGGCTGCGGTCGATGGACTCGTGCACGTGCTTGCGCCCGAGGCCGCGCCCGTTGGCGTCTTCCGAGGTGGGCCAGAAGACCTTGGAGCTCATCACCAGGGTGTGGCGCGGGTAGTCCTTAAGCACCTGGCCCATCAGCTCCTCGGCCGCGCCCATGGCGTAGACGTCGGCATTGTCGAAGAAGTTGACCCCGGCATCGTAGGCCAGCTTGGTGATTTCCTTGATGGTCTCGAGATCCTTGACCTGGTTGCCGTAAGTGACCCAGGCGCCCAGCGAGATCTCCGATACCCTGATGCCATACTGTCCGAGTTTGCGGTAGTTCATCCGTTTCCTCCCCAGCTTGCAGTATACCCGGTGACTGACCAGGCGGTCAGGTGTCCGCCCGAATGAAGTCGCGGGTGCAGTCGGGGTTCTCGGGCGGTTCGACGAGCAGGCGGCGCAGGCACTCGGGCGAGAGGTTGAAAGCCGGCACGCGGCTGGCGTAGGCGGCGTACTCGGCGCCAAACTTCTGCCGCGCCTCGCGCTCTTCGAACAAAAAGACCATCGCCACGATGAGCAGCGCCTCGATGGGCGCCACGATTAGTGCAAAGGCCGCCGACCCCACCAGGAGTGCCACCGCCAGCGGGAAGAGCATGAGCCCCAGGTGCATGGGGTGGCGCATGCAGGCGTAGGGGCCGGAGGCCACCAGCCGGTTCGTCTGCATTCGGGGGAGGTTGCCCTGCCGCCCGCAGCGGGCAAGCCAGCGGCCGGTCACGCGACTGATCTGCACCACCAGCCGCAAGAGCCCGAGCCCGAGCAGGGCGCTCACCACGTGCCAGGGGAGGCTGCGCCAGAGCTTGGGCCAGAGGGTCAGGTCGAGCGTGACACCGACCATGAGGCCGCCCACGAGGAAAATCAGCCAGATTAGGACGCGCACCGAGTTGGAGATCACGCCCTCAGTTTACGCCTCCTGCGCCGGGCGGCTCACCAGACATAGAAGAGGACCACGATGAAGAGCCACACCGCGTCCACCAGGTGCCAGTACATGCTCGCGGCTTCCAGGGTGCCGTGCTGTTTGCGGTCGAGCTTGCCGAAGAGTGCTTGCAGGTAGGCCAGCGCCAGCCCGCTGGCGCCGATGATCACGTGCAGCCCGTGCAACCCCACGATCACGAAGAAGGCCGCCATCCACAGGTTCTCGGTCCAGGGCACGTGGCCGTAGGCGGTCACGAACTCGTAGGTCTGGACGCCCAGGAAGACGACCCCCAGCACGATCGTGGCCAGCAGCCCCAGCTTGAAGGGGCTCGCCTGGCCTTCCTTGAGGTCGTGGTGGGCGGCGTGCACCACGAAGCTGGACGCCACCAGGAAGAAGGTGTTGACGAGGGCGAGCCACAGCTCCGGGCGTTCGTCTGGCGGCAGGGCCCTTCCGTCGAGGCGAAGGTAGAGGTAGCCGGCGATCAGGATCGCGAAGAGGCCGATCTCAGAGGTGATGAACCAGGCCATGCCCATCCAGGCCTGCCCCTTGCCCGTGACCGTGTGGTGCTCGACGGGGTGGCTGTACTCGGGCTCGAGCGCCCAGCCCACCAGCCCCGCGAGGGTGAGCAGGCTGCCTACCCAGATCCAGGCGTTGGGCCAGTCGAAAGCCGCGAGCCCGAAGAAGAGCACGAAGAGAGCCGTGGCCGTGAAGACGGGCCAGAACGAGGGGTTGGGCAGGTGGATCGTCTTCGGGTCCACGGGCTCGGGCTTCAGGCCCTGACGTTCCCAGTCGTAGAGCGGGCGCTCGGAGTCGAAGCGCTCGGGGAACTTCACGTCGAAGTTGTGCGGCGGCGGGGGTGAGCTCGTGGCCCACTCGAGCGTCCATCCGCCCCAGGGATTGGCTGGCGCTTTGGGGCCGCTCCTCAGGCTCTTGTACATAGTCCAGAGCCAGACGAGCCCGCCGATGGTGAGCACCACCGCCCCGATGGTCGAGACCTGATTCAGGTGGATGAGCCCGTTCACGTCGGCCGGGTAGGTGTAGTAACGCCGTGGCATGCCCAGGAAGCCCATGAAGTACTGCGGTATGAAGACGAGCAGGTAGCCCACCAAGAAGAGCCAGAAGTGCAGCTTGCCCAGGCGGTCGTCGAACATCCGCCCGGTGAACTTGGGCCACCAGTAGTAGAGTCCGGCGAAAGCGCCGAAGCCCGAGCCCGCCATGAGCACGTTGTGGAAGTGGGCCACCACGAAGTAGGAGTCCTGGGCGTGGTAGTCAAAGGGCACCATCGAGAGCATCACCCCGGTGATGCCGCCGATCAAGAAGTTGAAGATGAAGCCCAGCACCCAGTAGAGCGGCGTTTTCATCACCAGTTTCCCGCCCCAGAGCGTGCCCAGCAGGTTGAAGATCTTTACCCCCGTAGGCACCGCGATGAGCGCGGTGGTAAAGGCGAAGGCGATCTGGAAGATGGCTGACTGCCCCACGGTGAACATGTGGTGCGCCCACACCAGCATGCCGAGCAGCACGATGCCCATCTGGGCGTAGACCATGGCCTTGTAGCCGAAGAGCGGCTTGCGGGCGAAGGTCGAGGCGATCTCGGCCAGGATGCCCAGGTAAGGCAGCAGCATCACGTAGACCGTGGGGTGCGAGTAGAACCAGAAGAACTGCTGGAAGAGCACCGGGTCGCCGTTCAGGGCGGGGTCGAAGAGGGTGAGTCCCAGCTTGATGTCGAGCAGGGTCACCATCGTGGCCGCGGTGAGTCCCGCCAGGGTGAAGAGGTTGAGCAGGCTGGCGGCGAAGATGCTCCAGACGTACATGGGCATCTTCCACAGGGTCATCCCCTTGGCGCGCAGGTTGTAGATCGTGGCCACGAAGTTGGCGTTACCGAGCAGTGAGGAGACGCCGAGGAGCAGGATGGCCGACATGTAGAAGGCTGAGCCCAGCGAGGTCGAGAGCGGGTAGTAAAAGGTCCAGCCCGCCTGCGGCACGTTGCCGAAGAAGATGGACACGGTCACGAGCACGACCGCAAAGAAGAAGGCCCAGAACGAGAAGGCGTTCACCCGCGGCAGCGCCACGTCGCGCTCGCCCAGCATGAGCGGGACGATGTAGTTGCCGAAGCCGGTGAGCCCGGCCTGGATGATGAAGAAAAAGAGCATCATCGCGCCGTGCACCGTGATCATCTGGTTGAAGGCGCTGCCGGTGAGGAACTGGTTGTCGGGGTGCCACAGCTGGATGCGGAAGAGCAGGGCGAGCACGCCCGAAATCGCGAACGAGAGGAAGGCCACGAAGGCGTACATCAAGCCGATCTTCTTGTGATCGACGGTGGTGAGCAGGTCCCAGAGGACCGCGCCCAGCGAGGCGCGCGGCCGGGGGGCGCTTGCGGTGGTGGGCAGGGCCATACGGTTCCTCCTTTAGTAGCGCGGCAGCTGGGCGAAGTCGAATCCGTCCAGCTTGAGCGAGTACAGGTAGGCGGTCAGGGCTTCCAGGTCGTCGTCCGAGAGCTGCGGGAAGGTCGGCATCTTCGACCCGGGCTTCATCGCGGCGGAGTCGCGGATCCAGCGCTTCAGATTTTCCGGGGTGTTCTCCCAGACGCCCGAGCCCAGGGTGGTGCGCAGGCCGAAGAGCGAGAGGTCGGGCCCGATCACGCCGCGGGCGGTCGTGCCCTTGACGGTGTGGCAGGCGGCGCATTGGGCGCCGAAGAGCTCCTTGCCCTGCGCCTCCAGTGGGCTGATGGGCTCGGGGGCGGTGTAGGCCTGGTAGGCCTCCACGAAGCGGTCGTAGTCCTGGCGCTCGAGCGCCAGAATGCGGAAGCGCATGTTCGCGTGCGAGTCGCCGCATAGCTCGGCGCAGTAGCCGTAGTAGTTGCCCGGTTTGGTCGCCAAAAACTGCAGGCGGTTGACCTCGCCGGGAATGGCGTCGGCCTTGCCTGTGAGGCTCGGCGGCCAGAAGGAGTGGATCACGTCGCCCGAGGTGATGCGTACCTCGACCGTCTGGCCCACCGGAATCACCAGCTCGCTGGCCGTGCGCAGCCCCTCGTCGGGATACTGAAAGTCCCACCAGAACTGCCACCCCTTGGCCTCGACGACCATGGCGCCGGCCACGGGCCGCTTGAGCTTTACGAGCGTCTGCGCCGTCAGCACGAAGAGGACCATCACGATGAGGAGCGGAATCAAGGTCCAGACGATCTCCATGCGGTCGTTGCCGTGGACCTGCGGCGGCAGCTCGTCGTCGCCCGGTCGGGCGCGGAACTTCCATACCGTGTAGGCCAGGGCGCCGGCCACCACGCCAAAGATGATGACCGAGAAGACCAGCACCCACACGAGCAGACCGGCGATTTCCTGGTTGACGGGGGCGTCGCTCAGGATCGTCACGTTGTGGGCCAGGGCGGGGATCGCGAGGACGGTGGCCCCTACGCTCCATAGAATTCGCGGCATCTTCCTTCTCCTTTTAAACGTTAAAGGGACATATGCCCTCAGAAAACTAAGTAACAGATTAACGCATAGCTCACGTTCCCGCCATACCGCGAAGGGGTATTCGGGCTCAGGGCGTGGTTACTTGTGCGGGATGGTGGAGAAGTCGAACTCGGGCAGGCCCAGGGTGTCCAGGTAGGCCACCAGGGCGTCCAGCTCGTCGTCGTTCAAATTGGGAAAGGCGGGCATGGTCACGCCGGGCTTGAGGTCGGGCGCAGAGCGGATCCAGGTGCGCAGGTTTTGCGGCGTGTTGGGGAGGCTGGCCGCGCCCAGGGTGGTGCGGTTGGCGAGGAGGGTGAGGTCGGGTCCCTGCGTGCCCCGAGCCGTTGTGCCGCGCACGGTGTGGCAGGCTGCGCATTGCTCCATGAAGAGGGTCTGGCCTGCGTGCTCGGCGGGAGTGACGGGCTCGGGCGGCGTGAAGTTGGTGGCCGCCTGCAGGAAGCGGTCGAAGGTGTCCGCGTCCACGACGATCACGCGGAAGCGGTGTTGCTTGGCTGCGGGCCCGCACTGCTCGGCGCAGAAACCGGGGTAGTTGCCGATGCGCTTGAAGCGGATCACCGCCCGGGTGTTCTGGCCGGGCATGGCCGAGGCCTTGAGCCCCACCTCGGGCACGTTGGGGGCGTGAAAGGCGTCGGTGGCGGTAAAGCGCAGCTCCACCGCGGTCCCCACGGGGAGCACCAGCTCGTTGGAGACGCGCACGGGCGTGCCAAAGTAATCGAAGTCCCACCAGTAGCGGCTGGCGGTGAGCTGGACGCCGAAGGCCGGCTTGGCGCCCGCCGAGAAGAGCTGGACCAGGCTCTGGGCACCCAGGATGCCCACCACCGCGATCAGGATCACGGGTACGGCGATCCAGACCGCCTCGAGCGCGTCGCGGCTGCCGCGTGTCCGCCGCTTGCCGTAGATCAGTGCGCCCACGATGATGGTCGCCGCCACCGCCGCGAAGACCGAAACCCAGAGCAGCAGGCGGCCGCTCTCGGTACCGGTGGGATCGTCGCTGAAGGTGGTGGCCTGGTGGGCGTGGCCCAGGGCCGCGAATGCGGGAAGGAGGAGGGCGAGAAGGCGGGGTCGTGCGCGCACGCTAAAAATGTACACTGCGGTCCACGGCCATGGCCAGGAAGAGCAGCGCCAGGTAGGACATCGAGTAGAAGAAGAGCCGCCGCGCCCGGGGCCTCTGCGGCTCCAGGTAGAGCATCAAGCTGTGACCCAGCAGCACCAGGTTGAGCAGGGCGGCGGAGAGGGCGTAGATCCAGCCCACCTGTCCCAGCGTGAGCGGCATGATCGAGATCACCGCGGTGAGCACCGCGTAGAGCGCGATCTGGAGAACCGTTACCCGGTCGCCGTGGACCACGGGCAGCATGGGCACGCCCACGCGGGCGTAGTCGTCCTTGATCAAAAGCGCCAGCGCCCAGAAGTGCACCGGCGTCCAGAAGAAGACGATGGCGAAGAGGTACCACGCCAGCAGGTTGAGCTCGCCGGTGGCCGCGGCCCAGCCCACCAGCGGGGGAAAGGCGCCGGCGGCCCCACCGATGACGATGTTGTTCCAGCTGCGGCGCTTGAGGAAGATCGTGTAGATGAGCACGTAGTGCATGAGCCCCGCGAGCCCGAGGGTGGCCGCGAGCGGGTTTGCCCCCAGCCACAGCAGCACGAAGGCGAAGGCCGCGAGCACGAAGGCGAACTTGAGCGCGTCGGCCGAGGCGATGCGGTTTTGCACCGTGGGGCGGCCGCGGGTGCGCTCCATGCGCGCGTCGATGTCGCGGTCGATGACCATGTTGATGGCGTTGGCCGCGCCTGCGAAGGCGTAGCCGCCCAGGAACACCACCCAGAAGAGCTTCCAGCCGGGCCAGCCGCCGGCGGCGATGAAGAGCCCGGCCAGGGCGGTGAAGAGCAGCAGGCTGATGATGCGCGGCTTGGTGAGGGCGAAGTAGTCGCGCACCGAGGCCCGGCTGCTGCTCTCGTGGGGTGAGGGTAGGTGCTCCTCGCCCAGCTCGGTGGGCTGCACGTCGCGGCTCAGGGCCGCCGCCGCGTAGAGCACGAAGCTGATCCACACCACGTCGGCGGTGAAGATGTGCAGCATCTGCAGCGATTCGGGGGTGTTGGAGAGCATGTTCCAAAGCCCCACCACGATCTGCGTGCCAAAGAGCAGGACCAGGGCCGTGCCATAGCGCTGCACCGTGGGGTGGGGGCGCAGGCGGTTGACCAGCCCCACCATCAACAGAATGTAGATGCCCACCGAGATGGCGATGATCGGGTGCCAGACCCTCAGCTTGATGAGGAAGTGGGCGGTGGGGGAGAGGTCCATCTTCACGCCTTCCCAGAAGCTGGGTGCGCGGAAGAGGGTGTCGGCCAGCGCGGTCACCGCGCCGCTGGCGGCGAGGGTGAAGAAGGCCAGCACGGCGATGCCCAGCGCCCAGCCGACAGCGCCCTGGTTCTTGAGCCGCAGCGGGGCCCCGCCCGAGGCCCAGTAGGCCGCGAGCGCCATGGTGGCGATGAGGGTGAGCGTGATGAGCAGGTGGATGGCCATCACCACCACGCGGGCCACCGAGTCGTTGTAGGCCACCAGCTCGTAGAGCACGAGCCCGCCGCCGGCCACGGTTTCCGTAAGCATCACCCACAGCGCCGCCGTCACCCCGAAGTAGGCCGGATGGTCCTTGGGAAAGATGCGCCGCCCCCAGTAGTAGAGGACGATGACCCCGATCAGGGCTAGGCCGCTGGTGAGGCGGTGGGAGAACTCGATGACCGTCTTGAGCTGTTCGGGTTCGGGGATCAGCGCACCGTTACACGTGGGCCAGGACTGACCGCAACCGTCCCCGGAGCCGGTGGCGCGCACGTAGGCGCCCCAAACGATGACGCCCAGGATGTAGAGCAAGAGCCCCCAGGCGTAGCGGGCAAAGGCGAGGTGTTTCATACGCGGTTCGACCCCCATCGGAAGTTCCTTTGCCCATTCTCAGCAAGCTGAGTAGGGCAAACGTCCCTATGGGGGTCATCTTACCGCGGTCGCCTTCCGGGTGGAAGGCCGCGGAGCGCTAGATCCGCGGCCCAGCGGCCTTCACCTCGGGGCCGGCGCCGTCTTCGTACCGGGCGAAGTTCTCCTGGAACATCCGCGCCAGTTTGCGCGCGGTGGCGTCGAACTCCGCGGGGTTGGGCCAGGTTTGCTTGGGGATGAGGAGCTCGCTGGGCACACCGGGGGCCTCGGTGGGCACTTGGAAGCCAAAGATGGGGTCCTCGACGTAGGGCACGTCGTCGAGCTTGCCCTCGAGCGCCGCGCTGAGGAGCGCCCGGGTGTGCTCGAGGGCCATCCGCCTGCCCACGCCGTAGGGCCCGCCGGTCCAGCCGGTGTTTACCATCCAGACCCGCGGCCCGTACTTCTGGATGCGTTCGCGCAGCATCTCGGCGTAGCGCGCCGGGTGCAGCGGCAGGAAGGGCGCGCCGAAGCAGGCCGAGAAGGTGGCCACCGGCTCGGTGATGCCGCGCTCGGTGCCCGCCACCTTGGCGGTGTAGCCGCTGATGAAGTAGTACATCGCCTGTTCCGGGGTCAGTCGCGCGATGGGCGGCAGCACCCCGAAGGCGTCGGCCGAGAGGAAGAAGATGTTTTCCGGGTGCGGGCCCATGCTGCCGGGCACCACGTTGTCGAGGTGGGCGAGCGGATAAGAGGAGCGGGTGTTCTCGGTCTTGCTGCCGTCGTCGAACTCGGGGCGGCGGCTCGTGGGGTTGACCACGACGTTCTCTAGGATGCTTTCGAACATCATCGTGGCCTTGTAGACGAGCGGCTCCGACTGGGGCGTGAGCCGGATCACCTTGGCGTAGCAGCCGCCCTCGAAGTTGAAGACGCCCGTGTCGCTCCAGCCGTGTTCGTCGTCGCCGATGAGGGGCCGGTCAGGGTCGGTGGAGAGCGTGGTCTTGCCGGTACCCGAGAGGCCGAAGAAGATGGCGGTGTCGCCGCGCTGACCCAGGTTGGCCGAGCAGTGCATGGAGAGGATGCCCTTTTGGGGCATGAGGTAGTTGAGCACCGAGAAGATCGACTTCTTGATCTCGCCGCCGTAGTGGGTGCCGCCGATGAGCACCACCTTCTTGGCGAAGTTAATGATAACGAAGACCTCGCTACGGGTGCCGTCGCGCTCGGGCACGGCCTTGAAGTTGGGCGCGTGCACCACGGTGAACTCGGGCATGAAGGGCTCGATCTCGTCTTCCACCTGGAAGCGCCGCGGCAGGATGAACATGTTGCGCGCGAAGTGGGCGTGCCAGGGGCTCTCGGTGATCACGCGCACGGCCAGGCGGTGATGCGGGTCCGCCCCGGCGTAGAGGTCCTGTACGTAAAGGTCGTGTTCCGAAAGATAAGCCGCGACCCGGGCGTAGAGCGCGTCGAAGGCTTTGGGCTCGAAGGGCTGGTTGATCTCACCCCACCAGATTTCCCCCTCCGTGCCAGGTTCGCGAACGATGAACTTGTCCTTGGGGCTGCGCCCGGTGTAGGGCGTGGTGTCGACCACCAGCGGGCCCTTGTGGGTGAGCATGCCCTGGTTCTTGGCCAGCGCGTGTTCCACCAGCACGGGGGTGGGGGTGTCCCAGAAAATCTGTCCTTTGGGGTGAATGTCGTGAACCCGTAAGTCGCGCATCATCGCCTCCCGGCCCTGCAGGGCCTACCCTTTTATACCCCCTTTCACAAGGGACAAAAAGCGTGAGCAGGTTGTGCTATAAGCCCAGCCAGCCGAGCACCCGGGCGGTGGCGTGGTAGCCCATGGCGACGAGGCTTCCCGTCCAAATCCAGGCGGCGGCGGCCGACCAAAAGAAGTAGGCGCGCCAGGGGGTGCCGCCCGCGCCCATCAAGAAGGGGGTCAGGGTGCGCACCACCGGCACGAAGGGGGCGGCGAGCACCGCCCAGCGGCCGGAGCGGGCCAGAAAACGGCGGGCGCGCTCGAGCTTTTCCGGCGGCACCTTGCGAAAGAGCGATGGTCCCAGGCGCACGCCCCAGTAGTAGCCGCTCCATTGCCCTAGCATCGTGCCCGTGGCCAGGGCCAGCCAGAGCGTGAGCGGCTCGAGTCTGCCCCAGCCGGCGAGCACCCCGAGCGCCAGCACCAGGCTGTCGCCCCCGGGCACGAAGAGGCCGAAGAGAGCCCCCGTTTCCAGAAAGAGCAGCAGCGCCCCGCCGAAGAGCGAGACCTGTTCGGCGAGCTCGAGATAGTTCATGCGACGAAGAGGTAGCGCACGTAGAGTAGGTAGACGGCGAGCAGCACCGCCCCCTCCCGGCGTCCCAGGCGCAGGCCGGTGTAGAGGAAGGGCCAGGCGAGCAGCACCAGCGCCAGCATCACGCCGAGGTCGAGCGAGGGCGCGCCGCCGTTGACCCGGATGGGGTGCACGAGCGCGGTGATGCCGAGGATGGCGAAGACGTTGAAGATGTTCGAGCCCACCAGGTTGCCCAGCACGATCTCCGACTCGCCCTTGCGCGCGGCCACGAGCGCACTGGCCAGTTCGGGCAGGCTCGTGCCCAGGGCCACCACGGTGAGGCCGATCACGCGGTCGGGCACGCCCCAGCTCCGCGCCAGCGTCACCGCCCCTTCCACCAGCGACGAGGCGCCCAGGGTGAGCAGAACGACGCCCCCCGCGATGCCCAGCAGGGCCAGCAGCGGCGGGGGCCCCTCGGCCCGAAACTCGGCGGCGAACTCGGCCTCCACATCGGGCGGCTCCTCGCGTTCGCGCAGCAGGTAGCCCAGGTAGACGATGAGTCCCAACACCAGCAGCGCCCCCTCGAGCCGCCCGATGGCGCCGTCGGCCAGGACGGCGAAGAGCACCAGGCTCACCGCGAAGAGAAAGGGCATCTCCCGCCGGATGAAGCGCGCTTGGGTGCGCAGCGGCCGCACCAGCGCGGCCAGGCCCAGCACCAGCGAGAGGTTGGCGATGTTCGAGCCCACCACGTTGCCGTAGGCCATCTGGGGGCTGCCCTTGAAGGCGGCCGCCAGCGTGGCGGCCAGCTCGGGGGCGCTCGTGCCGAAGGCAACCACGGTGAGGCCCACCACCAGCGGGCTGATGCCCAGCCTGCGCGCTAGCGCCACCGAGTAGCGCACCAGCCACTCGCCCCCGAGGTAGAGCAATCCAATGCCCAAGCCGACCCAGAACCAGGCCATGCTTCAAAGGCTAACATCCCGGCGCGCCGAGCTGCCCCCGCAGGCCGGGCGCGTCGTTTGACACGGGGTTGGGCCTCCCATATAATTTTGGGGCCAAACGGGCCGTTAGCTCAGTTTGGTAGAGCAACCGACTTTTAATCGGTTGGTCGTAGGTTCGAGTCCTACACGGCCCACCATCAGGACGGGGAGCTTCCCCGTCCTTTTCGTTGTTTGTCCCGGACGACCCCGTCCGGGGTTAGGCGGCCGGCGGGGTGCGCCCGAGCTTCTTGAGCTCGTTGCGGATGTCCAGCAGGACCACCAGCGTACCAAAAACCACGACGTCAAAGATCAGGGCTAAGACGACGCCCACAAGGGCACCGATCAAGCTTCCCCGCCCCAAGGCGTACCCCTGGATGGCGCCGATCAGCAGGACGAGCCACATCGCGACCTCGATCAGGGTTTCGAAACTGCTGGCTACGAAGCGAATAAGCATGGTCAGCCTCCTTTCGCGCGGCGGTGTGAGTGCGAAGGATGCGCGCGAGGTGGAGAAAAACGCTCAGATTGAAAACGGTCCACGCCGCCTACGGAAGCAGTTTACAACTGCCCAGTCACAAGTTTGCGGGGTTAGGGAATGGTTTCGATCAAGCCAGAACGCGGAGGAAGGCGTGTAGGCCGCGTTTGTTATCCGGCCGTCTTCATGGTGTGATAGGTACATGGCCGAGGGGCGGAAGGCGAAGTCCACAAAACGAACGCCGCATCGGGGGCCAAAGGCCACGCTCAAGCGCAAGGTGACCTCGGCCGGAGGGGTGGTGTTTCGTGGCTGCCGCAAGCCGCGGGTGCTGCTCATCATGCCCGCCAAGGGAAAGCGCCGACGCTGGAGCCTGCCCAAGGGGCGGGTAGAGCCGGGAGAGCGCTACTGGCAGACCGCGCGCCGCGAGGTCAAGGAAGAAACGGGCGTGAACGTGAAGGTGCTCGATCCCATCGAGCGCGTGCGCTATTACTTCATGGCCCACGACGACGAGGGCGTGGAGGTGAACAAGCGCGTCCACTACTTCCTGATGCGCTACGAAGGGGGCGAGCTGCGTCCGCAGCTGGAGGAGGTGCGGCAGGTGCGCTGGTTTCCCGCCGAGGAGGTGGAGCGGCTCTTGGCGTTCGAAAACGAGCGGCGCGTCTTCCGGGCGGCGCTCGAGCGCTGGAGGGAGCGATGCAAGAAGGCTACCCGCTGACCATCGACCTCTACGAGCTCACCATGGCCGACTCCTACCTGCGGCGCGGCCGCAACGAGCGCGCCGTCTTCGAGCTTTTCGTGCGGCCGCCGGTACCGGGGCGGCGCTTCCTCGTCGCCGCGGGTATCGAGCAGGCCCTCGACTACCTCGAGCAGCTCCGCTTCGGTGAGGAGGAGCTTGCCTACCTGCGCGGGCTGGGGATGTTCTCGGACGACTTCCTCGCCTACCTCTCGGGCTTCCGCTTCTCGGGTGAGGTCTGGGCGGTACGCGAGGGCGAGCTGGTCTTTCCGGGCGAGCCGCTGGTGCGGGTGGAGGCGCTGCGGATCGAGGCCCAGATCGTTGAGACCTACCTGCTCAACGTGGTCAACTTCCACACCCTCATCGCCTCCAAGGCGGCGCGGGTGCGGCTGGCGGCGGGGTTCTCCGCCAGCGTGGCCGACTTCAGCCCACGGCGCGACCACGGCCCCGGGGCGGCCCTGGGGGTGGCCTACGCCAGCTACCTGGCCGGCCTGGACGGCACCTCCAACGTGGAGGCGGGCCGGCGGCTGGGTGTGCCGGTGGTGGGCACGATGGCCCACGCCTACGTGATGAGCTTTTCCAGCGAGCTCGAGGCCTTTCGCGCCTTCGTCGCCGACCACCCCGCGCCGGTGCTGCTCATCGACACCTACGACACCCTCCAGGGCGCGCGCCACGCGCTCGAGGTGGCGCGCGAGCTGCGCGCAGCCGGGCGCGAGCTCGCGGGCGTGCGCATCGACTCGGGCGACCTGCCTTCGCTCACGCGGCGCGTGCGCGCCCTCTTCGACGAGGCGGGCTTTCCCGAGGTGCACATCTTCATCTCCGGCGACCTCGACGAGTACCGCATCCAGGCCTTCCTGGCCGCCGGCGGCGTGGCCGACGGCTACGGCGTGGGCACGCGCCTGGGTACGAGCTACGACCTACCCGCCCTCGGGGGCGTGTACAAGCTGGTGGAGGACGCCTCGGGCGCGCGCTGGAAGACCAGCCCAGGCAAGCGCACCCTACCGGGGCGCAAGCAGGTGTGGCGCCACCGCGGTGAGGATGGCGCGATCCACGACGTGCTGGCGCTTGCGGACGAGCGGCTCGCGGGCGAGGCCCTGCTCGCCCGGCGCATGCGCGAAGGGCGCCGGCTCGCGCCGGCGGAGCCGCTGGCCGCCCTGCGTGAGCACACGCTCGCGACCCTACGCGAACTGCCCGAAGACCTGCGGGTGATCGCGGCCGACCCCAAGCCCGAGTACCCGGTCGAGCTCAGCGAGGGCCTAACCGCCCTCCTGCGGTCCTTCGAGCGCCCGGGCCACTAGCCGGCCCGCCGCCTCGCGCGGGCTCAGCTCTCCGGCGACGACGCGCTGCACCAGCTCGTCGCTCTTGCGCGCGCTCTCCTGGCCCAACTGCTGGATCACGCTGGCGATCTCGAAACGGGCGCGCTCGATGCGGTGGGGCTCAAGCAGCCCGTGTTCCTCCAGGTGGCGGTGGTGGGCCTCGATGGCCTCGAGCAGCTCCTCGGTACCCTCGCCCGTCTGGGCCACGGTGGTGAGCACGGGCACCTGCCAGCCCGCCGGGCGGGGCGGCGCGAACTCGAGCGTGGCCTTGAGCTCCTGCACCACCCGCTCGCCCCCGGGCAGGTCGAACTTGTTGACCACGATCAGGTCGGCGATCTCCATCACCCCCGCTTTGAAGGCTTGCACCGCGTCGCCTGCGGCGGGGGTGAGGACGAGTACGGTGGTGTCGGCCACGCGGGCGATGTCCACCTCGCTCTGACCCACGCCCACGGTCTCGAGGAAGACCCAGTCGAAGCCAAAGGCCTCCAGCAGCGCCAGCGCCGCGACCGTGGCCCCCGCCAGCCCGCCCAGCGAGCCGCGGCTGGCCATGGAGCGGATGAAGACGCCCTCGTCCTTGTGGTGGCGCATCATGCGGATGCGGTCGCCCAGGATGGCGCCGCCGGTGAAGGGTGAGCTAGGGTCCACCGCCAGCACCGCCACCCGCTCGCCTCGCTTACGCACGGCCTCGATCAGGCGGTCGGCCAGGGTGCTCTTACCGGCGCCGGGGCTGCCGGTGAGGCCTACGACCCTGGCGCGCCCCTGACCGCGGGCCTCCTTGAGGAGCGCCTCGCCTTCTGGCAGACCCGACTCGACCCAGGTGAGGGCACGTGCGAGGGCGCGGCGGTCGCCTTTGTAGAAGGCTTCGCGGACGTTCATGGATGCACGAAGACGGGCACCTGGGCGCGTTCGAGCACCTCGCGGGTGACCGAGCCCATGAAACGGTTCTGGCGGCTTTTGCCGATGAAGACGGCGTCTACGTCTTCCTTGGGCACGACCTCGCAGATGGCGTCCACCGGCTTGGCTTCCTTGAGCAGGGGGCGGGCGTCGTAGGGGGCGGCCAGCTCCTCGAGCTTCTTGGCCAGCTCCTCGATGTAGGCCTGCCGGGTCTCGTTGAGGCTGGGGTCGGGCATATGGATCGGTACCGGCGGTTCGGCCACCGGCTCGACCGCGTGCATGAGGGTGATGCGCGCCCCCAGGGCGTCGGCGATCTTCTTGGCGAAGGCCAGCGCCCGCTTCGAGGGGTCGGCCAGGGCGGTGCTCACCAGGATGTGGCGGATGGGGCGCACTTCGATCCCGGCGCGGGTGGCCATGACGGGCTTGCCCGAGAGCTCGATGACGCGCTCGGTGATCGAGCCCAGCAGCCGCTCGATGAGGGTGTCGGCGCCGTGGGTGCCCATGGCGATGAGGTCGATGTCCTTCTTGGCGTAGCGCAGGATCACCTTGAGGGGGTGGCCCACCTCGAGGTGGTGCTCGGCCTCGGGATCGAGCGTGGCCAGGTGCTTGCGGGCTTCGTTGACCGCTTGCTCCTGGGCCTGTTTCATCACCTCGCCCAGGCGCTCGGTCCAGTAGTCGCCGTAGATGGGCATCTGCGGCGCGGGCTCGAGCGTGTGTAGCAGGATCACCTTGGCGTTCAAGGGCTTCTTCAGCTGCCGCACGACCTCGAGCGCCTTCATGGATGCGTCGGAAAAATCGGTGGGATGCAGGATCTTCACGGCTGACCTCCTTCGGCGATGCACGCCACTTCCACCCGAACATCCTTGGGCAGGCGCGTGGCCTCGATTACCGCGCGCGCAGGGTAGGGTTCCGAAAAGAAGCGCGCGTAGACCTCGTTGAAGCGCGCGAAGTCGTCCATGCTGGCCAGGAAGGCGCTCACCTGCACCACGCGGTCCAAACCGCTGCCCGCGGCCTCCAACACGGCCTGAAGGTTGCGCAAAGCCTGCTCGGTCTGGGTCTCGATGCCGCCCTCCACGAGCTCGCCCGCGGGAGTGAGGGGGATCTGACCGGAGACGAAGACCCATCCCCCCGCGCGTACGGCCTGGCTGTAGGGTCCGATGGCTGCAGGGGCCCGCTCGGTTTGCACGCGTTGCATACGTACCTCCTACCTGTTATTAAACAGCAGAACGAAGAGCAAGAGCCCCACGTAGACGATCAGGAAGATCAGGTCGCGCCAGCGCTGCCAGAAGCTCATGGGGCGGTGCGGCTCGATCACGTGGGTCTGGACGGCCTCGTCCTCCTGACCCAGCGCCAGCACCACGGGCTCGCCGCCCTCGAGCGGCAACGCCCAGGGCGGGCGCACGCTCTCCTCGGGTACGCGGTGGACGGTGAGAATGACGGCCGAGATGTTGTCGGGGCCGCCCCACTCATTGGCCAGCTTGACGAGCCGCTCGGCCGCCTCGGCCGGCGGCAGCGACTCGAGCACCTCCTGCAGCACCGCGTCCTCGAGCACGCCGGAGAGTCCGTCGCTGCACAGCAGGAAGCGGTCGCCCGGCTTCACCTTGAGCCCGATCAGGTCCACCCGCGCCTCGGGGAAGGAGCCCAGGGCGTTGGTGATGACGTTGCGCCAGCGGTGGGTGCGCGCCTCGGCAGGGGTGAGGAGCCCCTGGCGCATGCGCTCGGCCACCCAGGAGTGGTCCTGGGTCAGCTGGGTGAGCACGCCGTTGCGCAGCAGGTAGGCGCGCGAGTCGCCCACGTGAGCGATGAGGGCGTAGGGGAGGTCGAGCGCCAGCGCCGTGGCGGTGGTGCCCATCCCGCGCGACTCGGGGCGCTGGCCGGCGATGTAGATGGCGTCGTTGGCTTCCTCGAAGGCCTCGAGCAGCAGCGTAGGGGAGGGGGTGTCCTCCTCGGTGACCTCGAGGATGTTCTTGACCGCCAGCTTGGAGGCCAGCTCGCCCGTGCGGTGGCCCCCCATACCGTCGGCCACCACGAAGACCCCGCCGCGGTCGGTGAGTCTGTGGCCAACGGCGTCCTGGTTGGTGGTGCGTTTGCGACCAGGATGCGTCAGTGCGGCAGCTTCGACCGCAGGAGGCTCCGCGGGTGCGGGCATGACGAAATTATACGGCAAAAAGCGGTAGCGTTGCACTGCGGTGCAGGTTAGCATAGGTAAGCTGTAATAAATACTTTTAAAACTGCAAAACCTTACGTCTTTATTGGGCAGCCCTGAACACCAACGGGGTTCCTTAGCGTGACGGCTGATTGTTGCACCCGCGGAACTGCTTAAAGTCTGCGCATGCGCCTCGTCGCCGGCGAGGCCTGGGTGGAGTGGTAACGCCCCTGCGTCGTAGGCTAGACGTATACGGGGAAACCCGTAGGGAGGCAGGGGCGCATGCTGTTAGTGTTTGGCGAACTCTTCGCGGAGCTGTCCGAGGCGGACGACGGTCGGTTGGAGGTGGCCTGGGGCGGCCCGCTCCTGCGTCAGGCGCGCGCCGCCCGCGCCCGCGGCGCCCGCGTGCGGGTGCTGGGGCGGGTAGGGCGCGACGGCTACGGACGGGCGATCAAGCGGCTAGGTCAGGAGTCGGGGCTGGAGTGGGTCTTGCAGGAAGACGGTGACCACCCCACCGGTCTGCTGCTTCACGACCCCGTTCCCACCGCCTACCGGGCCGCTGACGCCCAGCTCGAGCCCCCCTCGGACGGCTTCTTCGAGGGCGGGCGCCTCCTGCACGCGGGGTCGTGGGTCTTTGGGCTCGACCCGGCCCGAACCACGGCCTCCGAGATCTTCCGTGAGGGGTTGCGGCGCGGGCTTGTGCTGAGCCTGGACCTGCGCGCTGCCCGCTGGGCCTTTCGCGCGCCGCCCGACGAGGTTCTGCGCCCATTTCTTCCCCTGGGGTACATGAAGGTGGACGATGAGGCGACCGAGGCTCTGGGCATGCGCCCGGGCGAGCTCGTACAGTGGGCGGGTCAGGTCGTCTTCTTTACCGGGGGCGAGGTCCACCTGATGTCGCTCTTTGACGAGCGCAGGTGGCCCTTGCCGGCGGGCGCGGGGCCCGACGAGGTCTACGGACGTTTCCTCGCGGGCGTGACCGCGGGGCGCGAGCCGGAAGCGGCGCTCGAGCAGGCGCTCGAGGCGGCCGGCGACGAGGAGGTAACCCACGATGAAGCCTGAACGAGTCTACGACGAGCTGCGGCGTTTCCAGCTGGAGACCGCCTACTACGAGAGCCTGGGGGCGCTGGCTGCATGGGACCAGCGCACCTACATTCCCCGCAAGGGGCACGCCCACCGAGCCCGTCAGTTTGCGGCGCTGGCCCAGTTGCTGCACCGACGACGCACCGATCCCCGCATCGGGGAGTGGCTGGACGCACTCGAGGGCAGCCCCCTGGTGGCCGACCCCGAGAGCCCCGCGGCGGTGAACGTACGCGAGTGGAGGCGCGACTACGAGCGCGCCGTGCGCGTTCCCGAGAAGCTGGCCGTGGCCCTGGCCGAGGCAAAGAGCGAGGGCGAGAGCGCTTGGGAGTCGCTGCGCGCCAAGAACAACTGGAACGCCTTCAAGCCCTACCTCAAGCGTCTACTCGACCTCCAGCGCGAGTACGCCGAGGCGGTGGGCTACGAAACCGAGCCCTACGACGCCTTGCTCGAGGACTACGAGCCGGGCGAGCGGGCCGAGCGCCTGATCCGCCTCTTCGACGAGCTGGGCGCGGCGACGCGGCGCCTGCTCGACGGCATCCTGGGCTCGAGCGTGCGCCCGCCCACCGAGGTGCTGCACCGCGACTTCCCGGTTGCCACCCAGCGCGGGGTGGTCCACGAGGTCACCGCGACGCTGGGCTACGACCTCGAGGGCGGCCGCATCGACCCCACCGCCCACCCCTTCGAGCTCTCGGTGGGCCCCGGCGACGTGCGCATCACCACCCGCTACTACCCCGACTATTTCAACGCCGCCTTTTTCGGTAGCGTGCACGAGGCGGGCCACGCCATGTACGAGCAGGGCCTGCCCGCCGAGCACTGGGGCAGCCCCATGGGGCAGGCGGTGAGCATGGGGGTACACGAGTCGCAGTCGCGCCTGTGGGAGAACGTGGTGGGGCGCAGCCTGGGCTTTTGGCGCCGCTTCTACCCGCTGGTCCAGGCGCGCTTCGCGGCGCTGGCGGGCGTGCCGCTCGAGGACTTCCACCTCGCCGTCAACGCGGTGAAGCCCAGCCTGATCCGGGTGGAGGCCGACGAGGTCACCTACAACCTGCACATCCTCATCCGCTTTGAGCTCGAGCTCGCGCTCTTCCGGGGCGAGCTCGAAGTGGACGACCTGCCCGGGGCCTGGAACGAAAAGTACCGCGCCTACCTGGGCGTCACCCCGCCCGACTACAAGGACGGCGTCATGCAGGACGTGCACTGGGGCAGCGGGCTCTTCGGCTACTTTCCCACCTACACCCTGGGCAACGTCTACGCCGCTCAGCTCTTCGCCCGGGCCGAGGCCGAGCTCGGCCCGCAGGAGCCCGCGTTCGAGCGCGGCGAGTTCGCCCCGCTGCTCGAGTGGATGCGCAAGAAGATTCACGCCCACGGCCGGCGTTACCCGCCGCGCCGGCTCGTCGAAGAGGCCACCGGCGAGCCGCCTACCGCCACCTACCTGATCCGCTATCTCGAGGACCGCTTCGGCGCCCTCTACGACCTATAGCCCGGCGTTTCTTGGCGCGGGCCCGATGGCCGGTCGCGTGGGGTACGGCTTCCCAGGAAGCAGTCCACGCCCATCGCGACCGGCTACGTTTAGCTAGGGGGGAAGCACAATCAGGGTCGTTCCTGGTCAAGGGAGGTATGAATATGAAGCGATTCGGGATACTGGCAGCGTTTGTATTCGCCCTCGCCTTCGCGGCGGGCGACAAGCTCGTGGTGGCCTACCAGGGCGGTGCGGTCACCCTCGATCCGCACATGCGCAACGAGACCACCACGCTCGCCTGGCAGCACCACATCTTCGAGACCCCCTTCTTCTACAACGCCAAGGGCGAGGTGGCGCCCGTGCTGGCCACCTCGATCGAGAACACCGACCCCAACACCTGGATCCTCAAGGTCCGCCAGGGCGTCAAGTTTCACGACGGCACCACCATGACCGCGGAGGACGTGGCCTTCTCGATCACCCGCGCGGCCACGCACCCCAAGTCGCAGATGAAGGGTTACGTGGGCAAGGTGAGCAGCGCCACCGCAATCGACGAATACACCGTCGAGATCAAGACCAAGGTCCCGACCCGCTCCTGCCCGCGCACCTCGACCACGCCGCGGTCATCCCCAAGGCCTACTTCGAAAAGGTGGGCGAGGAGGGCTTCGCTAAGCACCCCATCGGCACCGGCCCCTACAAGTTCGTCGAGTGGCTCAACGCCGACCACCTGACCCTGGTCCGCTTCGAGGACTACTGGGGCACCAAGCCAGACTTCAAGAACGTCACCCTCAAGAACATTCCGCAGGGCGCGACCCGTGTGGCCAGCCTGCTCTCGGGCGAGATCGACGTCGCCGAGAAGGTGCTGCCGCAAGACTTCGCCCGCGTCGAGCGCTCCGGCCGCGCCACGGTCAAACAGACCCCGGGCGTGCGCGTGATCTGCGTGGCCATGGACTACTGGCGCGAGTACGGCTCCGAGGGTCTGCCCGAGGGTGCGAAGAACCCCTTCCTCGACCCCGAGGCCCGTAAGGCCATCTACATGGCCATTGACGAAGAGGCCATCGTCAAGAAGATCATGGGCGGCGCGGCGACCGTGGCCCAGCAGTTCCTGGCGCCGGTGCACGAGGGTTACTCGCCCAACATCCGCCGCTTCCCCTACGACCCCGAGGGCGCGCGCAAGATCCTCGAGGACCTGGGCTACGGCGACAAGGACGGCGACGGCTGGCTCGAGCTTCCCACCAAGGACGGCGGCCGCGTCCCCTTCGAGCTGCGCATCGACGCCCCCAACGACCGCTACCTCAACGACGCCCAGATCGCCCAGGCCATGGCCAGCATGCTGCGCAAGATCGGGATCAAGGCTGAGGTGAACGCGGTACCCAAGAAGGTCTTCTTCCCCAACATGACCAAGGGCCACTTCACCCTCTACATGGCTGGCTGGGGCTCGATGGACTCGGTGAACACATGATCTCGATGTTCCACTCCAAGGACGCCGAGGGCCTTTACGGGCGCTTCAACCGCCAGCGCTACCACAACCCCGAGGTGGACGCGCTCATCGAGAAGGCGGCCAGCACCTTCGACCCCAAGGAGCGTGACGCCCTCTTGCAGCAGGCTATGGAGATCGCCATGGTGCAGGACGTGGCCTACATTCCGCTTCACTACGAGAACGTGATCGCGGGCGTCGTCAATGGCGTCGAGTTCACCCCGCGTCCCGACGAATACCTGCACGCCTTCGAGGCGAAGAAGAAGTAGCCCTCACTCCCTGGGCCGGCATGCGCCGGCCCAGGGAAACCCAGGCGTCCGCTCATGCTGCGTTATCTCGTCGTTCGAACCGCGCAAACCATCTTCGCCGTCTTCGTGGTGGCCACGATGATCTTCCTGGGGTTGCAGCTCACCGGCGACCCCATGGAAAACCTGGCGCCCCAGGACCTCAACCAGGCGCAGGTAGAGGAGCTGCGCAAGGCCTATGGCCTCGACAAGCCGCTGCACGTGCAGTACCTGCGCTTCATGGTGCAGCTGGCCAAGGGAGACCTGGGCGTCTCCTTTCTCTCGGGTGAGCCCGCGCTGGGGTTGATCCTCGAGCGCTTCCCCACCACCCTCAAGCTCGTGCTTGCGGCAATGCTCATCGCCATCGTCCTGGGCCTGCCCATGGGCGTGGCGGCGGCGATCCGCGTGGACACTAGCGTGGACCGCACCCTGCGCTTCCTTTCGGTGCTGGGCATCTCCGCCCCCGCCTTTTGGATCGGCATCATGCTCATCCTCATCTTCTCGGTCAACCTCGGCTGGCTGCCCTCGTCGGGGCTTTCCAGCTGGAAGCACTACCTGATGCCGGCCTTCACCCTCTCGCTCTATCGCATCGCCCTCTTCTTGCGCATGGTGCGTTCGACCATGCTCGACGTGTTGAACCAGGACTTCATCCGCACCGCCCGGGCCAAGGGCCTGGCCGAGCGGGTGGTGGTCTACAAGCACGCCCTGCGCAACGCCTTGATTCCCTTCATCACCGTTGCGGGCTTGCAGTTCGGCCACCTGATGGCAGGCGCCGTCGTCACCGAGAAGATCTTCGCCATTCCCGGCATGAACCGCCTGGCGCTCGACGCCCTCTACTCCGACGACCGACCGGTGATCATCGCCTTCATCATCGTTACCGCGGTGCTCTTCGCCGTGGTCAACCTGCTCGTGGACTTGCTCTACGCGCTCATCGATCCGAGGGTGCGCTATGCCTAAGAACTTTCCCTGGTTCGCTGCGCTGGTGCTGCTGGCCTTCGTGTTGGCGGCGATCTTCGCGCCCATGCTCGCGCCGCACGACCCTATGCAGGGCGACCTCATGATTTCGCAGATGCCCCCGGCCTGGGTCGAGGGGGGCGACTGGGCCTATCCGCTCGGCACCGACGAGCAGGGCTGCGACGTGCTCTCGATCCTCCTCTACGGCCTGCGGGTGAGCCTGGCCGTGGGGTTTGGGGCGGTGGTGATCAGCGTGCTCATCGGCACGCCGCTCGGCCTGCTCGCTGGCTACAGCGGCGGGCGGCTGGGCGAGGGCATCATGCGCCTGGCCGACATCCAACTGGCCGTTCCCACCTTCTTGGTCGCCCTCGTGGTCCTGGCCCTCACCGGCGGGGGGAGCGTGATCAAGCTCATCCTGGTCATCGGCGTGGTGGGCTGGGCGAGCTACGCCCGGCTCGTGCGCGGGGCGGTGCTTTCGGAGCGCGAGCGGGAGTACGTGCTCGCCGCCGAGGCGCTGGGCATGAGCCAGGGGCGCATCATGTTCCGCCACATCCTGCCCAACGTGCTCTCGGTCATCCTGGTGCAGATGTCGGTGGATGTGCCGCGCGTCATCCTGCTCGAGGCCACCCTTTCGTTCCTCGGGGTGGGTGTTTCCATCGAGACCCCGGCCATCGGGCTGATGATCCAGCGCGGCCTCGACTACATCTACTCGGGTGTTTGGTGGACCACCGTGCTGCCCGGGTTGGTGCTGGCCACGCTGGTGCTGGCCACCAACTTGATCGGCGACTGGATGCGCGACGCCTTCGACCCGCGCAGAAGGGCGACCTGACGTGTACGAGCCCGTCGTTGAGTTTACCCGCCGCCTGGTGCAGACGCCCAGCCCCTGTAATCGGTCAACACATCTGAGACTCTTTGGGGGACCGACTCCTCTTGCATCATAGCCAGGAACTCCAGGGGCGACAGGCCGTTCAGGGCTCGGTGCGGCCTCCTTCGGTTGTAGTAGTCCAGG
>Ga0256833_1000732_pt1 | contig 25164 bp, 27 predicted proteins | sample 356284metaG_FD_190535 | JGI IMG/M metagenome (GOLD analysis project Ga0256833, IMG submission 190535) | Hydrothermal vent microbial communities from Mid Atlantic Ridge, Atlantic Ocean - 356-284 | ecosystem: Environmental > Aquatic > Marine > Hydrothermal vents | place: Atlantic Ocean: Mid... | reverse complement strand
TCCACAAACCCGAGATCTCGATACCTCTCAGGATGACATCAATATTCGTATTTTTCTTCTCCATTTCCGGATTTCTAACTGCAGTCTTCAACGGGTTCAACGACTTCAAGGCGAATCTGATAAGATCCTTCTCCTTTCATACTCTCAGACTTATCCTAATAGTTCTGCTCGTTTCGATGGGATGGGCTGTTGTGGGAGCGATTTTGGGCTACGTAATTGCGGGTATTTTTACGACCTTCGTTCTGATCTGCTACCTTCTGAAGAAATATGGGAAATGCGTGTTCGGAAGAGCCAAGGAAGTGGATTGGAGAAGGCTGATCAGATTCGCGAGCTACCTAACGATCGGCTCGATAACTTGGGTCGTTTTCGCCTACGTCGATACCGTGATGATCGGGATGTTCATGCCTTCAGAATACGTAGGATTCTACAGAGCCGCTTATAGCATAGTTGCGGCGATTTCGGGTCTTCTCTTCTTTCCGAGCGTATTGTTCCCTATTTTCGTCCAGCTGGAAGGCAGGGATTTGAAAAAAGCCTTCGACAGGGCTTTTAGGTATTCGGCCATCCTCTCCGTTCCGGTCGTTTTCGGACTGATGGCTTTGAGTAAAGAGCTGGTAAGGTTAGTTTACGGTGTTGATTATCTCAAAGCGGTTCCGGTTCTGACCATTCTGTCCATTCTGATACTCAGGAATTCGTTGGGATTTTGGGGAGCTATATTTAACGCAAAGGAAAAGCCGGAGTATCCGGTTTACGTGCTCCTCGTGGCTATGGTTATGAACATCGCTCTTAACTATTTCTTCATACTGAAGTGGGGAATCGTCGGAGCGGCGATTGCAACTATAGTATCTAACGTTTTCAGCTGGTTGTCTTTGGCGTTCCTATCCAAAAAATTCTTCGGAATATTTTTTGACACAAAGCATTTCGTCAAAGTCCTTTTCGCAGGAGTAGTATTTATTTTACCTTTCAGATTATTCTCTGTAGCGAGTCTATGGATGGGTTTGATTCTGTTGATAATATCGCTGTTGATTTATGTCCTACTCCTGTTCACGCTTAAAATATTAAGTGTAAACGACTTAATTTATATTAAAAAAATCGTTACCTAACCGCTCGATTCATATTTCCAAATCAAGTCGAAATATTTCTTCATTCCCGCAACAAGGCTCGGATTTTCGGTTACAGCAGCATCCCTTAAATACAAGGGTGTTCTTGGATCTTCTACGACGAATATCGCTTTTCCAGACGTGTAATCGTAGCTGGGATCGACTATTGCCCCCCTCAACGGCAAAGTAGTCTTGCTGAACTTAATCTCAACGTTCTTCAAATCCTTTCTGAGAAGATTTACGATTTCATCTTGAACCCTTCTACCTCTCTCATCCAGAAAATCCTTCCCGAGCAGTAAAATCCTGACTTTGACGCCTCTTTTAGTAGCATCAACGAGTTCATCCCTAACTTTTGGATAGTATTCGAAAACTTTCGAGATTATGTCTATCTCCTTTTCGGCTTCCGAAAACATTAGCCGGGTTTCCCTTTCCGAGGGCTCCCCAACCTTAACGATCTTTATCAACTCCTTGGACTCGACTTCCGAAGGTCTGTAAAGCTCACCCAAAATTCTAACGAGATCATCTCTTACTTTCTCGATTTTGGTCAGCTTCCTTTTGAACTCGGATTCTATATTCAACTTTAGTCTTTCGACAATCTCCTCGGGCGCTTTTGCCCTATACCTCACTGGTCTTCCCGGCTTCTTGTCCGCCAAACCCATATCCACGAGCTGATCCAAGACGGAGTAAACCTTGGCCCTCGGAACTCCGCTGAGTTGAGCTACATCGGAAGCTTTCGCCTCTCCACACTGAATTAAAGCTATCAAAACCTTAGCCTGATACGGACTCAACCCCAGATCTTCGAACAGCCTTTCAACATCCATACTCGTATGTTTTAAGCTTCAAAAGTTATATATTTTGGGAAAAATTCATATACTTTTGTTACCACTATTGGTAACAACAAAGAATTCGAATAGTAACCTTTATAAGAGTAAAAGGAAGAAAAAAATAGTATGACTATACTGGTAACAGGTGCGGACGGATACATCGGCTGGCCCTTGATGCTGAAACTCGCTAAGGAGTTTCCCGAGGAAAGGATTATTGGCATCGACAACTTCGGAAGGAGGAGATGGGTTGAGGAGGTTGGAGCGGACAGCATAATTCCGATTGCTACGATGGAAGAAAGAATCAAGAAGGCTCACGAGCTGGGATTCAAAAACATAAGCTTCATATACGGGGATTTAACGGACAGAGATTTCGTCCGAGCGCTCATAAGAGTCTTTAAGCCAGATGTCGTTTTGCATCTTGCGGCCCAACCTTCCGCCCCATACTCTCAGATAAACATGGACAAAGCATACTACACGCAGAAGAACAACGTTTTAGGCACTTTAAACCTCCTTTGGGCTTTAAGAGAAGAAAGCTTAACGAAGACTCATTTTATAGAAACCACCACAACCGGCATCTACGGAGCGCCAAATCTGCACATTCCCGAAGGATTCGTGGAAGTCATCGACAAGTTCGGAAACAAAGACGTCTTACCGTTCCCGAACATAGCAACGAGCTTCTACCACGTTACGAAGGGATTCGATGCGGTAAACATGTGGCTTATGAACATGCAGACTGGAATGCCTTGCACAGACGTAAGGACGAGCATAGTTTACGGAACGGATACGGAGGAAACGAAACTCGACGAGAAATTGGCAACCCGTTTCGACGTAGATTTCTACTTTGGCACCCTCTTCAACAGATGGGTTGCGATGATAATTGCAGATCATCCGCTGACGGTATATGGCTCCGGAAATCAGATAAAGCCTTTCATAAGCTTAGAAGATGCTTGTCAGAGCCTCGTTAACATAGTCAAGGAGGGAAACGACGGGGAATATAGGGTCTACAACCAATTAGTTGAATATGTGAGAATAAAGGATTTGGCTGAGGAGCTAAACAAAGCAGCTGAGGAAGTATTGGGTAGAAGCCCGGGGATTAAGTTCATTCCGAATCCGAGGAAGGAGAAGGAGGAGAGCGAATACAGATTCGACAACACTAAGTTCATGAAGATATTGGGTAAGCCGAAGCATCCTAAGATGAAGGATACGCTCGTTGAGGTCGTAGAGAGGTTGCAAGAGTATAGGGACAGAATTCTGGCTTATAAGGACTTTTTTATCCCCAAGAAGGTGGTAAAATGAAGATCGTCGTAACCGGAGCTGCCGGATACGTAGGAAGCTATCTGATAAACAAGCTTTTGGAAGATGAGAGATTTGCGGATTACGAGATAATCGGCTTCGACAACTTCTTGGTCGGAAAGAAAGACAATTACGAGCTTATAAAAAGAAACGGCAGGGTTAAACTGTTACACGGAGATATATGCGATAGAGAGTTCGTTAAGGATCTGCTCAAAGATACCGAAATAGTCTATCATTTGGCCGCAATCTCCGGAGTCGTTCAGTGCAACAGAAATCCGATGCTCGCTTTCAAAGTTAACGTCGAAGGGACTCTAAACATGCTCGAAAACAGCGTCAAAAACGACGTCGAATACTTCATCTATCCTTCGAGTGCCGCTGTTTACGGAGACGTAAACGGGAATTTGGCGAGGGAAGATACACCCCTTAATCCGCTGAACAACTACGGAGCTATGAAGGCGAGTTGCGAGATGCTTTGCAGGGGCTATCACAACAACTACGGCTTGGGAACCGTCATATTGAGGTTTACGAACATATACGGAGTTGGAACGTATCCGAAGTGGAGGACGGTCGTTACGAACTTCATCCTTAGAGCCTTGAGAAACGAACCCCTAACGATCTACGGAACCGGGGAGCAGAGGAGGGACTTCATCCATATAGACGATGCCGTTGAAATATATAAGCTCGTTATCACTCCGAAGGCCAAGGGTGAAGTATTCAACGCTGGAAGCGGTTATACGGCAAGTGTAAAGGAAATAGCGAATATAGTAGCCGAGATAGCTAAGAGGAAAGGAATCGAAGTCAGAATAACCTACGAAAGGGCAAGAGAATCGAAGGAAAGAACGTTCGCATACGACGTCAGCAAGATAAAATCTTTGGGGTTCGAGCCGAAATATGACATAAGGAGCGGAATAGAGAAGACGTTCAACGACATCCAATACATTTTGGCGAAGGGTTTTAGGGAATTTCAAAACGAGATTTAGGTGTTCGGCATGAAGGCGGTAATCCTGGCTGCTGGGGAAGGAATGAGGATGCGTCCCCTCACCTACACGAGGCCGAAGGTGATGCTACCCATTGCAAACAAACCGATTTTGGAGCATCTGATTTCGGAGCTTTCGAAGGTGGGGGTTAGAGATGTCGTGCTCGTGGTAGGTTACAAGGATGATGTGATCCGCAACTACTTTAAAGATGGAGGCAATTTCGGAGTTAGCATAGAATACGTCAGCCAGAGGAAACAGTTGGGGACTGCGGATGCTCTAAAATCCGCAGTTCATCTGCTCGATGATGAATTCCTAATGCTCAACGGAGACAACATAGTAAGCCATGAGGACTTAAAGAAGCTGATAGAGGCCGATGGAATGGCGATAGGAATTTTCAGAGTTGAAAATCCTCAAGACTTTGGGATAGTCGAAGTCGAAAACGGGAGAATTAGAAAAATTGTAGAAAAACCCGAAAAGCCTCCGTCCGATCTGATAAATGCCGGAGTTTACAAATTTAATTCGGACATAATCGAGTTTTTGGAGAGGACTCCGCTTTCGAAGAGGGGAGAATACGAGATTACGGATACTATACAGCTTGCCATCAATTATGGTATAGAATTCAAAGCTGTAGAGCTTAAGACATGGATAGATGTAGGGTATCCTTGGGATCTGCTGAAGGCTAACGAATTCATGCTCAAAAATATCAACGAATCGATAATCGAAGGAGAAATCGAAGAGGGAGCTCATATAAAAGGTAATGTGGTTATAGGAGAAGGAACCGTAATCAGATCGGGCTCATACATAATCGGGCCGGTGGTAATCGGTAAGAACTGCGTAATAGGCCCGAACTGCTTCATAAGGCCTTACACATCCATAGGCGATAACTGTCACATCGGAGCTTGTGTAGAGATAAAGAACTCGATAATAATGTCGAACACGAACGTCCCACACCTAAATTACGTCGGAGATTCCGTCATAGGAGAGAACTGCAACTTGGGAGCCGGAACGAAGATAGCGAACCTTAGATTGGATGGCAAGGAAATATACGCCACGGTTAAAGGGAGAAAGGTTCCGACTGGAAGGAGGAAGTTCGGGGCGATAATAGGAGATAACGTTAAGACGGGGATAAACGTCTCTATAAACGTCGGAACGATGATAGGAAACGATGTCTTAATAGCCCCTTCGGCAAAGGTCGAAGGCTACATAGAGCCGTATTCGAGGGTGTTTTGAATGGAAGTTGTTGTCATGATTGAGGAATATTACGACCTCCTCGAAAGGAACAGGGAGTTCTTCGACAGGGCTCTTGAGATTGCGAAGGAAATAGCCGAGAAGGCCAAGGAGATGTTTGAGGACTGTGAGGTTTATGTGGTCGGTAGCTTTGCCAGAGGAACGCACAAGCTATCTTCCGATCTGGACATACTGATAGTGTCCGACAAAATTCCAGAAAAGATCGACTTCGAATGGTATTCCAAGGTTGTTAAAGCACTTACAGACGATTACAGGATCAACATCCACCTCGTAAACAAAGAAAAATTTGAAAAAGTTGAAAAGCTGTATTCTCCGAGAATTAGGGTTTTGTAGGTGGTAGTATGCAGGCTGTGATTTTGGCAGCGGGAGAAGGGCAGAGGTTGAGACCTTTTACGGCGAACAAGCCTAAGGTTATGATTAAGGTCGCCAACAAGCCGATTTTGGAGTTCGTCGTTGAAGCCTTGAGAGAAGCGGGAATACTCGACATAGTGATGGTCGTTGGATACAAGAAGAATAGAATAATGAACTACTTCGGAGACGGGAGTAGGTGGAATGTGAATATCGAATACGCCGTCCAGCAACAGCAGTTGGGAACGGCTCACGCTTTAAAGCAGGCTGAAAAGCTAATCAGAGATGACGAGTTTCTGGTTTTGGCGGGAGACAACATAGTGGACTCTAAAACGATAGAGAGAATGGATAGGCCTTGGACTTTGGCGTATAAGATTGCGGAAGAGCCTTCGAAATACGGAGTTCTTGTAGTGTCGGACGGAAAGCTGGAAAAAATAATCGAAAAGCCGAAGGAGCCGGTGAGCAATCTGATAAACACGGGTGTTTACCGCTTCACTTCCGAAATCTTCGATAAGATAGGAGAGATGACGGACTTGATTTCGGTCATAAACTCTATGATAGATGAAGGCTACGAGTTCGAATGCGTTGAAGCGAACGTTTGGGCGGACATAGTTTATCCTTGGGATATATTGAAGGTGAACGACTTCGCTATGAGGTTTTCGGGCAAGATAGTGGCGGGAAAGGTGGAAAACGCCGAAATAATAGGAGACGTATCGATAGGAGAGAACACGATTATAAGAGGGAACGTTTACATAAAAGGGCCGGTCGTCATCGGAGATAACTGCGAAATAGGGCCGAATGCAGTAATAATGCCATCCACATCCATTGGCGACAACGTAAAGATCGGAGCTTTCTGCTACGTAGAAAACAGCGTGATAGGAGATAACGTTGTAATAGCTCCGAATTCTTACATCAAAGATTCCGTCATCGACGGCGGTTGCGTCATAGGGCCTAAGTTCACCGCTTTGAGCGATTTTGCCGAGGTAAAGGTTGGAGAGGAATACAGAAAGGTTAAAGCTGGTGTATTCGTGGGTGAGCGCTGTAGAATAGGGGCTAACGTCGTAGCTGAGGCCGGAACAATAATAGGAAACGACGTGACCGTCGCTTCTCTTAAGACCGTTAGAGGCCTTATTCCGGACAACTCCGTCGTCGTGTAGGTGTCGGTATGTGCGGGATAGTCGGTTACTTCGGATTTAGGAGGGCGGATAAGGTAGCGATTTCAGCTTTGAAGAGACTTGAGTATAGGGGATACGATTCTTGGGGGATAGCCGTCAAAAGCGGAAACGAGCTTAAGATTTACAAGAAGGTTGGAGCTATCGGAGAAGTAAAGGATTTCGAGCTTGGAGAGGGGAAAATAAGCCTGGGGCATACTCGATGGGCGACGCACGGGAAACCTTCGGAAGTAAACGCTCATCCCCACACCGATTGCAACGATGAAATAGCGGTGGTACACAACGGGATAATTTCGAACTTTCAAAAGCTGAGGGAGAAGCTCGAAAGAGAAGGGCACGAGTTTAAGTCTGAGACGGATACCGAAGTAATTCCCCATCTAATCGAAAAGTATTGCAAAAAGGGGCTCAGTTTCGAAAAGGCGGTAATGGAAGCGATAAAGGAGTTGGAAGGTTCATACGCTTTCGTAGCTTTGAGCAAGAACGAAGACAAGCTGATAGGTTGCAGATACAAGAGTCCCCTCATATTGGGAGTAGGGGATGGGGAGTTCTTCTTGGCTTCGGATGTTCCGGCGGTGTTGGAATACACGAACAGGGTGATCTATTTGGAGGACGGAGACACCGTGATAATAACTAAGGACGGATACGAAATAATCAACAACGGTGTTAAAGTCGAAAGAAAAGTAGAGACGGTTCCTTGGAGCTTGGAGGATGCGGAAAGGGGTGGTTACGAGCACTTTATGCTGAAGGAGATACACGAGATTCCGAGGGTTATCGAGGACACACTGATGGAATACGTGGGCGAAGAGATAACTTTGGATGTTAGCTTCGCCGCCGGAATTTCCGAAATAGTCTTCGTGGCCTGTGGGACTTCCTACCACGCGTCCCTCGTTGGCAAATACGTTATAGAGAAGCTGACGGGCATTCCAGTTAGAGTCGAATACGCTTCTGAATTCAACTACCACGACGTTCCCTTTTCAAGATCGCTCGTAATCGGCATAACTCAGAGCGGTGAAACTGCCGACACATTGGAAGCTCTCAGAAAGGCTAAGAGAATTGGAGCCAAAACTTTGGCGATAACGAACGTTTTGGGCAGTAGCGTTACGAGAATAGCTGACTACATCCTTTACACGAGAGCCGGTCCGGAGATAAGCGTATGCGCAACTAAAACCTTCATAGCCCAGCTGATCGTGCTATACGTCATCGCTTTAAGACTTTCTACAATCCCAAGGAGCGAGATCGAGGATTTAATCACGGAGCTTAGGATTCTGCCGGCGAAGGTCGAAAAGATATTGGACAACGAGGAGGAGATAAGAAAGATAGCGGAAGATATTGCAAATTACGATAACATGATTTATATCGGCAGGGGATTGGGTTACCCGATTGCTTTGGAAGGGGCTTTGAAGATGAAAGAAATATCTTACATCCACGCCGAAGGTTATCCCGCAGGAGAGCTTAAGCATGGGCCTTTCGCTTTACTCGGCAAGGAAATGCCTGTTATAGCCTGCGTGATAATGGACGACACTTACGATGTCATGCTGAGCAACGTGAAGGAGGTTAAGGCGAGGGATTCGCCGGTTATAGCTGTTGCGGATGAGAGGGATGAGGAAGTGGAGAAGTTCGTAGATTACGTGATAAGAGTTCCCTCGACCAATCCGATATTCGCTCCGATAACATACTCAGTAGTTCTGCAGTTGTTGGCATACTATACGGCGAAAAAGAGAGGATGTGAAATTGATAAGCCGAGGCATCTCGCGAAGAGCGTTACCGTTGAATGATTTTAGCTACTACGGTAACGAACATCGGTCCTCGAACGTCTATCTTCCCTCCTTTCGAGGCAATGAACCTCCTGACGTTCTCTTGAAGTTCGAGGTTAACGTCTCCCAGACCTTCCACGACTCTAACCCTAACCTCGACATCCCTTCCCTCCGCCACTCCCCTCTCTATCGAACTCGCGGCAAAGTAGGCGAAGGAGTCGATGTACCTTATGCCAGTAGAGACTCCGTTTTCGAAGAAATCCTTCCACTTTTCGTTCCTCGGAATTCCGTAAACGCTCCCTCCGTAAACTACGATTTCGTTAGCGTAAGCCGGACCGCAGAGCTTAGTCCCCTCCTCCCTTTCCACAACGTAAACCTCCACGTTTCTTCCGTAAAGCTCTCCCTTCCAAGCCAAGAACTCGCAGGGACTTCGTTCGTTCGCGTATCTATCCGCCGTCTCAATTATCGCGTTCGCGATCTTCATGCCGACCGCGGTCTTCGGAACATCCCTGATTTTCAGAGCCCTCGCTATGTCGAAGTCGCTGAGCTCTATTTTTCCGTGGAACTGAGGATAGACCATCTCTCTAACGTCGGAGTGGCCGTAGAGAACCATCGCGAGCCTCTCCACACCTAAGCCCAAGTTGAGGACGGGATACTCTATTCCGTATTGTGATAGGGCCGTGGGGGAGTATATTCCAAAGGTGGCGATCTCAATCCATCCGTCGCTGTATTTCGTGTTGCTCCCTACGAGTTTGGGATGAAAAGCGAAGACTTCGGTCTGGGTTCCGGGAATGTAGTATTTGCTCCTCTTCTCGTCCGGCCTGAACTTGAACCTGACGAACCCGAACTGCCTCAGCAGAGCTTCCGCGATCGCTTTTCCATCATCCACGCTTACGTCTTCATCCACCACAACACAGCTCGCGGAGAAGTAAGAGTAGAGCCTCGTAGCGTCCTCACCCTGCTCCCTCCTGAAGCATCGGTCTATGCTGAAGAGTCTTATGGGAAGGGGGAGTTTGTCCGCAAGCTCGCTTAGAGTTATGAACCACCCCGTCGTCATGTGACTTCTCAGGGTTAGGTTGGTAGGAACGGGTTTAAGCTCTTTGAACTCCGGAAAAACGTCGTCCAAAATTCTCAAAGCGGTTGCGTCGTCCACGTTCAAAGCCTTCGCGACCTCGTAGCTTAAGTCGTCTCCGTCTATCTTCCCCTTCTTGAAGGAATGAAATACATCCTTCAAATTCCTTATCTCCTCCTCGCCCATTCTCCTTCCAACTATTCTTTCGATCTTCTCTATCTTCTCCTTCGAAAGCCCCACGTCCGGCCTCGGCAAAGTGGCCAAGTAGAAGCACCTGTCGAGAACCGCCAAAGCCTCCTTTCCGAACTGCTTCCTAACGTGCACGTCTTCGACTATTATCGGATTTACTACCTCCTTAAACCCCAGATTGAGGTATGCCCTTCTAAGCTCGAATATCGTCCTGAACAGGGGATGCTCCTCTCCGTAGGGGTAACCGATCAGAGGGTAGCGTTTGTTTATGGGCCTCTCCTCCAAAACCTCTCTACTCGAAAGCCAAGCTTCTTCGAAATCCCTTTCGACCCTCTCAAGCCACTCCTTTGCGTTGAACTTCATCCCTCAACGCCTCCTCGATCTTCAAAGCGAAGCTGAAAATAGTGTTCTCCTCGAAGAACCTGCCGATTATCTGCATCCCGACAGGCAACCCCTTGACGAAGCCTATGGGTATGGATAAAGCTGGAACTCCGGCCAAATTGATGGGGACGGTATTGACGTCCATCTTATACATGGTAAGGGGATCCGCCAGCTCACCTATTCTGAACGGCAAAGCCGGCATCGTCGGAGCTATCAGGACGTCGCAGTCCTTCAAAGCCCTTTCGAAGTCCCTCTTAACGAGCGTCCTCGCCTTCAAAGCTTTGAGGTAGTATTTTCCGTAGTAACCCGCTGATAGAGCGTAAGTTCCTAACATTATCCTCCTCTTAACCTCCTCCCCGAATCCCTCCGCTCTAACCTTTGAGAAGTATCTCGTCCAAGTGTCGAGCTTTTCCAGGGCGTATCCGTATCTGACTCCGTCGTATCTCGCCAAGTTGGAGGACGCTTCGCTCATCGCTATGATGTAATAAGCGGGCAACGCGAACATGAAGGATGGCATTGAAACCTCCACCACTTCGAAGTTCGGCCTTACAATATCGTTAACGACCTCCTCGAACTTTCCCATAACATCGTCATTCCCGCCCATCTCCCTTATCACTCCGACCCTGAACTTCCTATCTACCGGTCTGAATTCGAACTCCCTTCCAGCGTTCGTCGAATCCCTCCAATCCCTTCCGGCTATGACTTCCAAAAGTAGGGCGCAATCTTCCACACAGCACGCCATCGGACCTATCTGCTCCAAGGAGTTCGCGTAAGGTATGAGTCCGTATCTCGAAACCAGACCGTATGTAGGTTTTAACCCGACGACCCCGCAGAACGACGCAGGACACCTTATGCTACCTCCGGTATCGCTCCCTAAAGCTAAAACCGATTCCTCCCCACCCAGGCACGCACCACTTCCCCCACTGCTTCCCCCAGCAACCCTCTCCAAGTCGAACGGATTTCTCACAACTCCGAAGAACGAGGTTTCCGTCGTCGTTCCCATCGCAAACTCGTCCATGTTAGTCTTTCCTATTATTATCGCCCCCTCCTGCCTCAACCTCTCCACCACGTGAGCGTCGAAGGGAGGAACGTAGTCGTGAAGCATTTTCGAAGCACAGGTCGTTCTCAACCCCTTGGTGGATATGTTGTCTTTGACTGCTACGGGAATTCCGGCCAACTTCCCTTTAAGCTTACCCCTATCGAACTCCTCCGCAAGCCTCAAAGCTTCATCCTTGTTTAGGGTTATGAAAGCGTTCAGTTTGCTCCTCTCTATTCTGTCGAATAGCTCCGAAATGAGATCGTAGCAGGATTCGGATTCGAGCCTTTCCTTCCACTCCTTAACCGTTATCATGTCAACCCTCCATTATCTTAGGCCCTTTGAAGTAACCGTCCTCCACATGCTTGGCGTTCATCAAAACCAATTCCCTCGGCAGAGATTCTCCGGGAACGTCCTCTCTAAAAACGTTGCTTAAATCGTGAACCTGATACGTCGGCTCCACATCCTCGGGGACCTCGTCGAGAACGTCGAAGTATTCCAAAATCTTCTCGAACTCCTCCCTGAACTTTTCAACTTCATCATCTCTGAGCTCTATCTTGGCCAAATTCGCAACGTGGATGACGTCCTCCTTCGTAACCATATCTCCGGCATGGTATGGGCTGAATAAAACGCTTTGCATCGAAACGCTTATATCGTTATGAATAATCGTGCATAACGATGGAGTGATAGCGATGAGGGCGAAACCGATATGCATGATCGTTGTTCTTCTGTTGCCGTCGGTAATTCTGGGCTGTTGCACCGCCGAAAAGAAACTCATAGTCTTTCACGCAGGCTCTCTGAGCGTTCCTTTCGAGATATTAGAGAAGGAGTTTTCGAAAGCGAAGGGGGTGGATTTTCAGGACGAGGCGAGCGGTAGCGTTATGGCCGTAAGGAAGGTCGTTGATTTAGGAAGAAGAGCAGACGTAGTTGCTGTTGCGGATTACAGCCTAATACCCCAGCTGATGGTTCCGAAGTATGCGGACTTCTACGTTCTGTTCGCGAGCAACGAGATGGTAATAGCCTTCACTAACGAGAGCAAATACGCCGACGAGATAAATTCGAGTAACTGGTTCGAAGTTCTCGCAAGAAAGGACGTCAGGTTCGGATTTTCGAATCCGAACATGGATCCGTGCGGTTACAGGGCTCTGATGGTCATGAAGCTGGCGGATTACTACTACGGAAGGCCGGTATTCGAGGAACTGCTGAAGAGAACGAACTTGAAAGTCGAAAACGGGACGATAATCGTTCCAGAGAGGCTCGAAGTAGGAGAAAAAATAGTAGTTAGGCCTAAGGAGACGGATCTGCTCGGTGTTTTGGAAAGCGGGGCGGTGGACTACATATTCATATACAGGAGCGTCGCGGAGCAACACCACCTAAGATACGTCGAACTTCCAAAAGAGATAAACTTGGGCGACTTCGGGCTCAAGGATTTCTATTCGAAGGTGAAGGTCCGAATAGGCTCGACTGGAAAAACTATAGTGGCAAAGCCGATAGTTTACGGTATCACGGTTCCAAAGAACGCTCCACACGAAAGGCTGGCTTTGGAATTCCTGAGATTCGTTCTGACCCACGGAGACGTTTTCGAGAGATGCCACCAGAGATTTATAAGCCCGCCCTTAGCCTTCGGTAACGTGCCGGAGGAGATAAGGGACATCGTGAGGTGCGGGGGATGAGAGCGTTCGCGGTTCTCGGATTCGTCCTCCTCTTCTTTTTAACGTTTCCAATCGTTTTAACCTTCGTCGAACAGCTTAAAGATCCGGCATCTCTCCTCTCCGCTATAAAAGATCCCCTCGTTATCGAATCGATAACGAATTCCCTCCTAACGGCAACCGCCACCACGCTGATAGCTCTCGTGTTCGGGGTTCCCCTCGGCTACGTTCTGGCGAGGATGGACTTTCCGGGAAAGGGATTCGTTCAGGCGCTTGTGGACGTTCCGATCGTAATTCCCCACACCGTCGTCGGAATAATGCTCCTGCTAACGTTTTCAAAGGCGATACTCGACAACTACTTGGGAATAATATCCGCGATGCTCTTTGTATCCGCTCCCTTCACGGTAAACTCCGCAAGGGACGGATTTCTGGCGATAGACGAGGAGATAGAAAACGTGGCGAGAACGTTGGGTGCTTCCCGGCACAGGGTTTTCTTCACGGTAAGCCTTCCTCTCGCCTTAAAAAGCATAGCGAGCGGGGCGATAATGACGTGGGCGAGGGCGATAAGCGAGGTCGGAGCTATCCTCATCGTGGCATACTATCCGAAAACTGCACCAGTGCTCATCCTCGACTACTTCAACGACTTCGGGTTAAAGAGGGCGATGCCCGTAGCAGTTCTGCTCATGGCGATCTGCCTCGGTCTGTTCGTTGCCCTGAGGTGTCTGACATGCTCGAAGTCAGGGCGGTGAAGGTTCTGGGGAATTTCAGGCTTGACGTAAGTTTGAAGATTGGAAAGGAGTGGTTCGTTTTGCTCGGCCCTAACGGGGCTGGAAAAACGACTCTGCTTAAGATAGTCGCCGGAATAATCAGACCGGACTCGGGAAGGGTGGTTTTAGAAGGAACGGACATAACCAACGTTCCGCCGGAAAAAAGAAAAGTAGGATACATACCCCAGAATCTGGCGTTGTTTCCTCACATGAGCGTGGAGGAAAACATATCGTTCGGATTGAGAGGTCTGGACAAAAAGGAGAGAAGGAGAGTAGTCAAGGAGGTGGCTGAACTGTTGGGTGTAGGGGATCTTTTGGATAAATACCCCAAAGAGCTAAGCATAGGACAGCAACAGAGGGTTGCGATTGCGAGGGCTTTGGCTGTGAATCCGAAGGTCTTGCTCATGGACGAACCCTTTTCGTCCATAGATCCGGAGTTTAAGGCGAAGCTCATCGAACAGCTGAAGGAGATTAGGTCCAACCTCGACACGACGTTCCTGTCGGTTACGCACGACTTGGAGGAGGCCGCGATGGTTGGGGATAGGGTGGGAGTGATGATGGAAGGTAGTATTTTACAGATCGGAAGGACGGAGGAGGTTTTCGAAAAGCCCAAGTGCGATGAAGTTGCGAGGTTTTTGGGATACAACGTAACGAAGGGGGAAGTGTTCGGATTGGAGGGGAAGATAGCGTTTAGACCCACAGACGTCGAGTTCGGTTCGGGTGTCGGAGCCAAGATCGTGGACTGCCGTCGGACGAGGCATTTCTACCACGTAACGCTCGAAATCGACGGGATAAGATTTTACGCTCTGTCGAACGAAAGGCCTAAGGGTGAACACGTGGAAGTTAGTCTGAGGAGGTTCGCGAGGCTATGGAGTTGAAGTGGAAGCTATGGTTCGAGAAGGAAGGAAGGAGGGTGATCGGAAAGGGTGGAGTGGAGATTCTAAAGGCAATAAAGGAGCACGGATCCATATCGAAAGCTTCCAAGGCGTTGGGGATGTCGTATCGTTTCGTCTGGAACTATCTGAACGAGATGGAAAGGGTTTTGGGTGAAAATGTCGTCGAGAGGGAGAGGGGGGGAAGGGAAGGAGGGAAAACGAAACTGACCCGACTCGGAATGGAGCTAATAGAGATGTTCGAGAGAGCGGAGAGGGTAATCGAAAAGGCGTTGAAATTCGAAGAAGGCGTAGTTGAAGATGTTAAGGATGACGTTATCGTCGTTAGAACGAAGGGATCATTCAGGAAGGGCGATCGTATCCTAATTCTTCGAGAAGATCCTTAACGGCTTTTCTAACCGCCTGCTCCGAATTGAACTTCGGTTTCCAGCCCAAAGCCTTGAGCCTTTCGATCGAAAGCAACATCACCGGCACGTCTCCCTTCCATCCCCTTCTACCGCCGGTGAACTTGAAAACCGGATTCAAACCCATCTCCTCGCAGACTATTTCGGCAATTCTCTTAACCTTGATCTGATCCTCACTTCCGATGTTGAATATGTTCACGTCCTCATCCGCCTTAAGTCCGAAGAACATCGCATCCACACAGTCGGATATGTAGATGTAGGATTTGTTCTGCTCCCCATCCCCCAAAATGACGAGTTCGTTCGGATTCTTCATGAGCTTCATTATGAAGTCGTATATCACTCCATGGTTACTACGCTTTCCAATCACGTTCGCAAATCTGTATATCCAAGCCTTCATGTCGAAAGTGTGGCAGTATGAGGCTATCAGAGCTTCGCATGCAACCTTCGAAGCTCCGTATATCGATATGGGTATCGTCGGGTAGTCCTCCGGAGTTGGGATAACCTTGGCTTCGCCGTAAACGGTTGAAGTGGAAGTGAACACGATTCTCCCAACTCCGGTTTTCCTCATGACCTCAAGCAACTTGTATGTCGCGAGAACGTTGTTTCTGTATATTTCATCGGGATTCTCACTGCCAATCCTGACGTCCGGATTTGCGGCTATGTGCCAAACCTCTTCCACGTCGTGAGATCTGAACACATCGAGCAACTTATCCCCTTCGGTCAAATCAACCTCGTAGAAAATCGCGTTCTCGTTGACGAACTCCCTCCTGCCCGAACTTAGGTTATCGACGACTATTACATCCTCCCCCTCGTCGATCAGCTTATCCACCACGTGACTCCCTATGAATCCCGCTCCTCCCGTGACAAGGATTGCCATAGCCGGTGGAGAGAGAAAGATATATATACGGTTTTTGTTACTCAAAAATTCTGCAGGAAACCGTAACCCTAAAGTATTTTCGATACCAAAGGTTTTAGAGGTGATAGGGGATGCTACCGAACCAGATGGTTAAGTCGCTGGTCGGTAAGGTCATAAGGGTCGAGATGAAGGGAGAGGAGAGCGATTTAGTTGGAAGGCTTGAGGGCGTGGACGACTACATGAACCTCCATCTTAGCAACGCGATGGAATACAAGAACGGTGAGAAGGTGAGGAATTTAGGCACGATAGTGCTTAGGGGGAACAACATCATGATAATCCAGCCCTACGAAGAATAAAAAATTTGAAGGAGATTGCTGATGGACACGAGAGAAGAGATTTTACAGATTTTAAAGGAAAGAGGGGAAATTCTCCAAAAGGATTTGTGGAAGGAGCTTAACATAGATAGCAGTAAGTGTTCCCGTATTCTGAGGAAGTTGGAGAAGGAAGGGTTAATCAAGAGGGTGGAAGTCGTAGTCGATGGCGTTAAGACGTTCAAGATAGTTCCAGCGGACGCGGAGGTGGAGGAGGAAAAGGAGGAAGAGCTCAGCCTTAAGGCTATAATGGAAAGAATGGAAGAAATAACCGGGCTACCTCCGTGCTTTGGCTGTCTTGAGAAAGAGTGTGAGGCTACGAAGTGCTTAAAGCTTGAAGTTTGGTTCTTGAAGAAGGCGATGTTAGGCTGAGATACATGTGACATTCGTCGAAGTCCGAGCTTACCGTTTTGAATCCGAACTTCTTGAAGAGGTTCTTCGCTCTAAGGTTTGATGGTTCCGTTACAGCCAAAATCCCCCTGAATCCCAACCTCCTCCCCAGCTCTATCGCATACCTCATCAGTTCGCTCCCGATTCCCCTGTTCTGATACTGCCTCAGGACGAATATGTCGAGTTCCGCATCTCCGTTTCCGAGGGGAACCAGCGCAACATGGCCGACTATCCTTCCGTTATGTTCCGCAACTACGTTGTATCCGTTCTCGATTAGGTAGTCCACCCACCTCTTTATGCACTCCTTGGTGATCGGAGGAAGACCCAAGCACCTATCATCCGGATCGAACCTCTCATACATTTCTATGAGTTTGTCCCTATCGTGATGATCGTAAAGCCTGATTACTATCTTTTCACCCAACTTATCCGTGAATTCATAAGGATTAAGATTCCTTTGTGAAATCAGAGATGTCATATCGATCACCAAAAGAAATTTGGAAAAACTCTTATTTATAACTTTTCAGAATTATTAACCCTTATAATGAAAAATAATTAAAAACTGCTTGATGATATAATCACGATCATCGATGATAAATATTTTGCAGTCTCGGGTGGTGGACAACGTCGAATCGTGAAATATTAGGCCTCTTCAAAAACGCTCAAAGACGCGAGGCTCTTCAATTCCCTTTCGACTCTCTCCAAAGCTTCGAGTCTGCAGTCCTCCAGGATCACCCTCTTCACGTCTTCGATGGGAACGTCGAGCCTTATCTCCCTCGTCCTTCCGTATCTGCCCTTCGATATCACTATCGAGTTTATTATACCCAACATGTCGAGTTCCGAAATGAGATCGCTTATCCTCCTTTGAGTTAGAACGTCCACTCCTATCCTTCTGCACAGACTTTTGTAAACGGCATAGACCTCTCCGGTAGTGAACTTTCTGTATCCGGATTCCGTCAGCAGAACCATTCCGAACAGCAGTATCTTGCTCTGGGTGGGAAGGGTTCTGACCGCTTCAGCTATGTGATCGCTCTCTATCTTCTTTACCGCCTTCTTGACGTGCTCCTTCGTAACCTTTTCGGCGTTTTCCTTTTCCGCGATCTCCCCGCTGACCCTGAGCAAATCCAAAGCTTTCCTCGCGTCTCCATGTTCCTGAGCGGCTAAGGCGGCGCAGTAGGGAATCACCTCCTCATCCAAAACTCCATCATAGAAGGCGAGCTTCGCCCTCTGCTCCAAGATGTCCCTGAGTTGCTCCGCGTTGTATGGGGGAAATATTATCTCCTCCTCGCTGAGGGAAGATATAACTCTGGGATCCAAGTAGTTCTTGAACTTTAGGTCGTTAGAAATCCCGATTATGCTTACCTTTCCCTTTTCGAGCTCCGAATTTATCCTCGAAAGGTTGTATAGGGCTTCGTCCCCCTTCTTAACGAGCTTGTCTATCTCGTCGAGCACTATTATGACGGTCTGCTCCCTCATGTCCAGAGCCTTCTTGACCTCCTCGTAAACCTGATCAGTAGGCCATCCCGTCATGGGCACGTGCCTTCCCAAAGCGTTGGCCAGAGAAGCTAAGACTCTGTATTGAGTGTCTATGAGCTCGCAGTTTATGTAGTGAACCATGCAACGGACGTTCAGCTTTCTGCTCATCTCCTCAAGCTGTCTCCCGACGAACTTTACAGTGGCCGTTTTCCCCGTTCCGGTTTTACCGTAAATGAGGACGTTAGAGGGAGTTTCCCCCCTCAGAGCGGGAGCGAGGATAGATGCTAACGTTCTGATCTGCTCGTCCCTGTGCGGAAGATCGTCCGGGGTGTAAGTGTGGCGCAAAACGTCCCTATTTTTGAAGATCTTGGGAGAAGTAAGGATGTTCTCAAATATGTTCATGCTATCACCTTTCGAGCCGTAAATTCGTAATAGTTTCGATGACTTATGAGCTTTACTCTAAATGTCGACTATCACGAAAGCAGTCCACATTCCGTCTTTCCTCTCAACCCTGAACTTGTGGAAGGTTATCGCCTTGGGTTCGGTCTTGACGATTTCGGGCGAAATTCTACCGCCCTTGATCCTTCCCACAGCTTTAAAATTCCCGTTCTCCTTAACTTCGACCTCGACATCCTTCCCGGCGAAGAATTCGGTTTCGAACATGAAAAGAAGCTCGTTAAGCCAGTTGAAGAGGAGGTAATCCGGAGAATCGGCTTCGACTTCCAACTCCTTCTCCCTATCCACCTTAAGCTTGGAAAGATCGACGAAGGCCTCGTAAAACGCGAGAGTGGCGTTTTCTATCAGTTCCTTCAAGCTCGAACCGTAAACCTCGAACGCTACATCCGCGGTGTGATCGATGAATCGGAACTTCATAGATCGAATTCGTCGGGTGTTCAAAAACCTTTGTCCGAACAATCATCTTTAAAAATCGTTATAGATACTACGTGGCATGGAGTTCGGGATAGAGATCTTACCCAACGTTAAGGCTTACGAGATCGAATACTACGCCAAGCTCGCCGAAGACAGCGGATTCGACTACGTTTGGATTACCGACCACTACAATAACAGAAATGCCTTCGTTATCCTATCCGCTCTGGCAAAATCGACGCAGAAGGTTAAAATAGGGACAGGTGTGACGAACCCCTTTCACGTGAATCCGGCGGTAATAGCCTCTGCCATAGCGACGGTAAACGAGATGAGCGGTGGAAGGGCGGTTTTAGGCATAGGTGCGGGGGATAAGTTCACGCTCGAAAGGATTGGGGTGGAAAGGAGAGTGCCTACCAAAGCTGTAAAGGAGGCCGTGGAGATAATAAGGGGTTTGCTTAGGGGGGATGTGGTCGATTTTAAAGGGGAGGTCTTCAGAGTCGATAAGGCCAAGCTTTCCTTTAAATCGGGCGACGTTCCTATATACGTGGGTGCTCAGGGACCTAAAATGTTGAAGCTCGCGTCTCGGATAGGGGACGGAGTTTTAATAAACGCCTCCCATCCCAAAGACGTCGAATTTGCTGTGAACAACCTCGAACCAAAGGACGATTTCGACGTTGCGGTTTGCTCCGCTTTCAGCGTTGATTCGAATAGAGACGTTGCGATTCAGAACGCTAAGGTGGTCGTCGCGTTCATAGTCTCAAGCTGTCCTAAAGAAGTTTTGGAGAGGCACGGAATAGATGAGGAAATTACGGAAAATATTAGGAGAGCTTTAAACGATGCCTTCGCGAAGGGAAATTGGAAGGAACTGGAAAAGGCCGTAAGCGACGAGATCGTCGAAGTCCTTTCGATATCCGGAACGCCGGAAGATGTTGTGGAGAGGATCGAGGAGTTGAAGAGGCTCGGAGTGACCCAGTTCGTCGTCGGAAGTCCGATAGGAAGGGATAAGGCGAAGGCGATAAAGCTAATAGGGAAGGAGATAATACCGAACCTACGGGAGGGATCATGACCAAGGTGGCTTTGGGCGGGACGTTCGAACCCCTGCACGAAGGACACAAGAAGCTGATAGACGTTGCGATTAAACTGGGAGGAAAGGACATCATGATAGGAGTTACGAGCGACGAGATGGCGAGAAAAAGGTTCAGGTCAGTTCTTCCTTTCAAAATCAGAGCGGAAAACTTAAGGCAGTTCGTCAAAAGAAAATACGGCTTCGAGCCGGAGATAGTAGAGATAAAGGATCCATACGGAAAAACTCTCGAAATAGACTTTGAGTATCTCGTCGTTTCTCCGGAAACTTACGGAATGGCTTTAAAAATAAACGAAAGGAGGAAAGAGTTGGGAAAGAGGCCGATAAAGATAGTAAAGGTTGACTTCGTTCTGGCGGAAGACGGAAAGCCGATATCTTCGACGAGGATAAAGAACGGGGAGATCGACAGATACGGAAGGTTGATATGAGAAACGTTTTAAGCCAACGAGAGGTGGCTGAATGATGATTCTGAAGGGAAGGGCTTGGAAGTTCGGGGACAACATATCCACAGACCACATAACCCCCGGAAGATACTTCCACCTGAGGAGCAACATTGAGGAGCTCGCCAAACACGTTATGGAAGATGCGGATCCGGATTTCATGAAGAAGTTCAAGCCGGGCGACTTCGTCGTTGCAGGAAAGAACTTCGGAATGGGGAGCAGTAGAGAGCACGCTCCGTTGGCTTTGAAAGTTGCGGGAGTTTCCGCGGTTTTGGCAAAATCCTTCGCGAGGATATTCTACAGAAACGCGATAAACGTCGGCTTACCGGTTCTGATAGTCGATACCGATCCAATCGATTCTGGAGACGAGCTCGAAGTCGATCTGGCGAAAGGGGTGGTTAAGGATCTGACGAAGGGGATGGAGATGAAAGCCAAGCCCCTACCGGAAGTGATGATAAGGATATTGAAAGAGGGAGGACTCGTGGAGTTCGTGAAGAAGCACGGAAGTTTGGACGTATGAGGGTCGTCGTTTACGGATTCGGGGAAATAGGGAGCGTTTTGGCGAAGAAGTGTGCCGAGAGATTCGAGCTCGTAGGAGTAGTAGATAAGAACCCCTACTTGGTTGGCAAGAAGCTAAAGGATTTCGGAATAGACAGCGATCTTAGGATAGAGAAAGATCTAAAAGCGGAGGGAGATCTGGCGTTCGTTGCTACCGGCTCCCACCTCGACTACGTTTACGATCAGATAGAGAAGTGCGTAAAGAAGGGATTCAATGTTATAAGCACGTGCGAAACCCTCGCCTATCCGGAATACAGGTATCCGGAGCTCGCGAAGAGGATAGACGAAATGGCAAGAGAACATGGGGTTACGGTCTTAGGGGCGGGAATAAACCCCGGATTTTTGCTCGACCTCCTTCCCGTAGTCCTCACCACTCCCTGCACAGAAGTTAGGAGGATAATCGCCGTCAGGAGCGTTAACGCTTTGAGGAGGAGGGCTCAATTCCAGAGAAAAATAGGTCTGGGCATGAAGATTTCGGAGTTCAAGGGAACGGGGCACGTCGGATATGCGGAATCCTGCCTTCTGATAGCGAAAGCTTTGAACTTCAAAGTCGACGGCGTTGAGGAGGGGCAGAATGCAGTAGTTAGGGGGGACAAGGTGATTGGTATCAAGGGTTTCGGCAGGGTTGTTTCGGGAGGAGAGGAGGTCGTAAGAGTTGAGTTCCACGCATACGCGAACGCTCCAGAGTTTGAAGAGATAAGGATAGAAGGAGATAACGCGGTAATATGGAGGAGCAGTGGAACGAAAGGCGATCTGGGAACCATAGCTGTCTTAATGAATCTGGCGAAAGCGGTTGTAGAGCACGAACCGGGCTTGATAAAGGTTACCGACTTGATTCCGTTCAAAAGGGTATGAAGTCGATATACCTTCCCCTGCATAACGGAAAAGCCCCTTACTGGTTGCTGAACAGAATGAAGAAGCTGGCAAAGCCGATAATAGCTCTGATAATAGAGGAGTTCGGGGAGAAGGAGTTTTTCGAAAGGATCTCGAATCCGATATTCTTCCAGTCTTTCTCGAACGTTCTCGGCTTCGACTGGAACTCTTCAGGCTCGACGACAGTTCTGATCGGCGTTCTCAAGTCCGTTCTGAATACGGAGGATTTCGAGATAAGAGTGGCCGGAGGTAAGGGTAAGAACGCTTTGAAGACCCCGGAGGAGATAAGGAAGTTTGCGGAGGAACTCGATGTCGATGTTGAAAAGCTCATAGAGGTCAGCAGACTTACCGCCAAAATCGACAACTCCGCTCTGCAGGACGGATACGACATCTACCACCACGCGGTAATATTCTCGAAGAGGTATTGGACGGTAATTCAGCAGGGGATGAACGTCCAGCTGAGGATGGCGAGGAGGTATCACTGGGAAGTTCATACGACGAAACCGGAAGTGGAGAATCCATACTCGGGAATAGTGGCCGAAAGGATGGAAAGAGAGGTCATCAACCTTACGTCAGATAGGAGTGGAGAGACGAGGAAGGTTATGCTCGACATCGTTAGGGAAGGAACATTCAAAAGGGATTATTCGAGGTTGCTTTCACTTGTGAAGTGGAGGGACGGGTTTGCGGTTCCCAAGAGAATAGATTGGAAGGCGTTGGAGAAAGCCTACGAACTTCAGCCGGAAAGGTTCGAGGAACTGTTACTTATTAGAGGAGTAGGAAAGGGAACTCTCAGAGCCCTCGCCTTGATAGCTGAACTAATATACGACACCGAATACGACAAAAAGGATCCGGCGAAGTTCTGCTTCGCTTTGGGAGGGAAGGACGGGGTTCCTTTTCCAGTGAACAGAAGGGTTTACGACGAAGTAGTAGAGTTCATGCGCTCGGTAATAGAGCAGTCGAGGTTGGGAGATTTCGAAAAGAAGATTTTGCTGAAAAAGCTCAGCGGACTGGTTCGGGAGCGAGCCTCGTCAGAATCTGGTAGTCCGTTATAACACCCACCGGCTCCCCGCTGTCCGTAACAACGACCAGCCTCACACCTTCGTCTCTCATTATCTTTAGGACCTCTCTTATCTTCGTATCCTTCTCTACGGTTATCAGCTTGGGATCGATGTGGTTTCTAACCTTGTCGTTGGCTTTACCTTCGATGAATGCTTTGACGGCGTTCGCGAGCGAAAATATTCCTATGAACTTTTCACCGTCCTTCACGGGTGCCCTATGGATCTTGTGTTCTATCAAAACCTTAGCCGCATCCTTCACTCTATCGTCGGCGTTGACGGTTATTATTGGAGAGGACATGTGTTCCTCGACCTTATCCTTGGGTAAGGCGAATATCTTCTGAATGTCTATCACGATGACGTTTTCGGTGTCGTCCCTTCCGGTCACCCTCCCTAAAACCATCATCTCGTTTACCGGTGTCGGACCTATCGCAACTTCGTCTCCCGGCATGATTCTCCTGATGTTACCGAGAATCCTCACCCTCGCCTGACAGACTTCCGGATGGGATAGTGATGGAAAGTTCATCTCTTCGGCACTCAAATCCTCCATCGGAACTCCATTAACTACGACTGGAACTCTCACAGCCTCATCCGGCTTGGTTATTGCGAGAAGTTCGTATGCCTTTGCCGTCGGCCTATAACCCCCCTTAGGCCCCGGTGCACCTTCGACCAGACCCAAAGCCCTCAAAGCCTGCATTTGATTCCTAACGGTTCCGGGATTTCTGTTTATTAGTTCTGATATCTCCTCTCCCTTTACGGGCGCTCCTCCCTTCTTCTTGTATAGCGTTATAAGCGCGTATAGTATGTCCTTTTGGATAGGTGTTAGCTCTAATTCCATCACCTCGAATTTTGGAGGGCAATTATAAATACTTTTCTTGCCCGTCAGATCGAAAAAAATAAATTGTATAAAAATAACACTAATTATAATTATCGATCATTCGAAAATTCTTTTTAAGCAACTTCGAAAAGCTGTAACGATGTTCGAAGCTAAGAAGTTGCCGACGGTCTTGACTGCGGAAGAACTGCTCGATAAAGCTTTCGGTAGAGCTTCTAAGGTTAGTGGAAGGAATAAAAGGGAAAAGACGATAAATAAGCTTTCTACCGTTTCCAACGTCCTTCGGGATTATTTCAGCAAGATAATCAAGGCTCATCCGAGTTACGATAATCTGCCGGATTTTTACAAGGAGATGATAGACGTTCTCGTCGGGATCAGGAGGATAAAGAAGGCTCTCGCCGCACTCAATTGGGCGAACTCGATGACCCAGAAGATCCTCACGAAGGCCATAAGGGACGTTAAGGCCGGAAAGAATCCGGAGCATGTGCTTAAAGGAGCCTATGGAAGGGTAGCGTCGATAATAGAGCAGATAGATCCTGAGTTGAGGTTTCTGAACGAGCTCAAAGTCAAGCTTAGGGAGATTCCGGCTCTGACGGACGATCCGACGCTCGTGGTTGCCGGCTATCCTAACGTCGGTAAGTCGAGTTTCGTAGCGAAGATATCGACGGTTAAGCCGGAAATCGCGAGTTATCCGTTCACGACGAAGAGGATATACGTCGGTTACACGGAATTGGACGGCGTTAAGGTGCAAGTTATAGACACACCCGGCCTGCTCGACAGACCGATACATAAGAGGAACGAGATAGAGAAGAGGGCGATTCTATGCTTGAAGCATCTCGCGAACTGCATACTGTTCATAATAGATCCGACGGAAACTTGCGGATTTCCGATCGAAAATCAGCTGGCCTTGCTTGATGAGATAAAGGAGAACTTCGACGTGCCAATAATAGTAGCATACAGCAAGGCCGATCTGCACGATAGAAGGGATCTACCGGCTTTTTCGAGCGTTACGGGGGAGGGGATAGATGAGATTTTGAAAATTGTGAAGGAAAAAATGATCAAGCGCTGATTTCTGGTAGAACGTATTCTCTCGCCCCTGATTATTCCGTTAATAGCCGCGGGAATGTCACCGGTAACAATGATAAGACAAAAACCTTTTTATATTTTTCCTATATTTTTATATTGCATTGGAATAATTATAGGATCTATTTCGCCACAAGTAGTGTTGAACGCTAAAATTCAAGAATTGCCAAATTTG
>Ga0256833_1000731_pt1 | contig 25165 bp, 25 predicted proteins | sample 356284metaG_FD_190535 | JGI IMG/M metagenome (GOLD analysis project Ga0256833, IMG submission 190535) | Hydrothermal vent microbial communities from Mid Atlantic Ridge, Atlantic Ocean - 356-284 | ecosystem: Environmental > Aquatic > Marine > Hydrothermal vents | place: Atlantic Ocean: Mid... | reverse complement strand
GAGGGGACACTCCTAGCTGAGGTTGAGGTAAGGGGGGTGCACTCGGCTCGAGCTGTGAAGGCGCTCCCTCTATCGGTTACTCCCTTCGAGAACCCGCCCCACTGTATGTGAGTCATGTTAAAGGCTTGCAGGTACTTCGCGTACAAGCGTTCAATACGCTTATATACTCTCATTGGCATGGGAGCACACGTTGTGTGCTATGACAATCTATAACGCCTCAAAGCTAGTTGAAGCCATTACCACGGAGTCCTTTGTAATAGCGTCGGAGGGCCGGAGGCCAAGTTTAAGAAGCATAGCGCTAAGGAGCGGGCTCTCTGTGAGAAATGCCTATAAACTATTAGAGCGAGCTAGGAGAATGGGGTTCTCATTTTCGGTCTCAACACACATAGGGCTTATAGGGTACAGCTTCCTCTTATCGGAGTCGATAGAGCGCGGTTACATAAGCCTAGAGAGCTACGAAACCATTGACGGTCGCTTGCTGGTACTGGCAATGGCTCCCACAAAGACCGAGAGAAGGCCCCACACGTCCCAAGCATTCCCGTTGTTGATAACGTCGAGACCATCGGTGGAAGCATTTATGTTACTGCGCTTCCACACGGAAAGGAGGACACCCGAGGAAGAGGTTGTGGATGCACTTCGAAACATCGTAAGGAACCTGATGAACGAGAGCCTCCCAGGGTTTAAGGGGAGAAGCTATCCTCTAGGAGAGCAGGTAACTCTCCTCATAGCTTCTCTCATATCCGGGGGAGCATTAAGCTTCTCTCCGAAACTTTCCCGAGAACTAGGAATCGAGCCCGCCAAGGCTAGGAGGCTCCTTAGGGCGCTGTGGAGAAGGCGTGTGCTCCTAGGCTACGGGGTATGGAGGGCTCCTTATACTCGCGGTAAAGGAGTAATTGTTAGAGTGGAACACGACAACCCCTACGAGTTAGCCTACGCTCTATCAGTGCTGCCGCCTGTTCTAAGGATCCTCGCTAGCACTGGGGCCCTCGTAGCAATTATTGACGCCGAAGAAGAGGTTGCTTCAGTAGTCATTAAGGCTCTTAAGAGTCTCGGTGCGAGCGTCAGCGTTGAACACTGCTACTATAAGGTTTCCCATGAAAGCAGGTACTAGGAAGCGCAGAGAATTGCAGGTGAGAATTTTTAGGTTACCAGTACACGCCCATAAGAAGGCCCGCGGGAGAGCCCAGGGTACCTGGGCCACCGTGACCGCCGGGCGGCTCCACCCCTAGGCTCCACTACGCTTTCGGTATTTGCATCGAGGGACGAGGAGGCTACCCGCCTTTAGGTGTCACTCGAGTTGAAGGGGATAGAGGGGGCCATGGAGCGCTGCAAGCCGTCGAAGGAGGACTTGAAGGTGTACAAACTGCTACGGCCATACGTCGCTGAGTGGTTCAAGAGGAGGTTCTGCCACTTTACTGAACCCCAGCTCAAGGCCATACCATTCATCAAGAAGGGGTATAACGTGCTAGTATCCTCCCCAACCGGTACTGGGAAGACTCTGGCGGTATTCCTCGGAATAATAGATGAGCTCTTGGCTCTCTCCGAGAAGGGGGCGTTGGAGGATCAGATATATGCGGTATACGTCTCTCCTTTGAGGGCTCTAAATAATGATATGAGGAGGAACCTACTAGAGCCCCTAAGCGAGATCAGGGAAGTCGCCAGTGAGCTAGGCTATGAAATCTCAGAGATTAGGGTGGCTGTGCGTACGAGTGACACGTCACCCGCAGAGAAGCAAAGGATGAATAGGAGGCCTCCACACATCCTAATAACCACGCCTGAGTCGTTATCAATAGCGCTTGTCGCCCCGAGGTTTAGGCAGAAACTCTCAAGTACGAGGTGGGTTATAGTAGATGAGGTCCACGAGCTGGCGTCTAGCAAGAGGGGAGCCCACCTAGCTCTAAGCCTTGAGAGGCTTGAGGAGCTAGTCCGGGAGAGTGGGGGTAGACTCCAGAGGATAGGGCTCTCGGCGACAATAGCGCCCCTCGAGGAGGTAGGTAGTTTCATTGGTGGATACGATGACGATGGAAACCCGCGCCCGGTCAAGATCGTGGACGCTAGATTTGCTAAGCCTATTGACATAAGGGTTCTAGCGCCTAGGATGGACTTGATACACTCTCCCACAGAGGAGATCAACGAGGCGATATACCGAATTCTAGTGGATCTAATAGCTAAGCACAGGACAACGTTGATATTCACTAATACGAGAAGTGCAACTGAGCGTGTAGCGTATAAGCTGAGGAAGATTATGGAGGGCAATGGACTCGTCAATATGGATGAAATAGAGGCGCATCACAGCAGTCTTTCCAGGGATGTAAGACTCTCGGTTGAGGAGAAGCTTAAACGAGGAGAATTAAAGGCCGTTGTTTCCAGCACCAGTCTTGAGCTAGGCATAGATATCGGCTTCATAGATCTCGTGGTACTCCTCTCTAGCCCCAAGAGCGTGAGTAGGCTCCTTCAGCGGGTGGGGAGATCGGGGCATAATGTAAGGGATGCCAGCAAGGGTAGAATCATAGTGGTCGATAGGGACGACCTCATAGAGTGCACTGTGCTGGCTAAGTTGGCCCTCGAAAAGAAGCTTGACCGCGTGAGAATACCTAGGAAGCCCCTCGACGTTCTAGCCCAGCATATAGTAGGTATGTCTATCGAGAGGAAGTGGAGGATCCTAGACGCCTATAGAGTAGTGAGGAGGGCCTATAACTACAGGGATCTATCACTAGAGGAGTTCATGGACGTACTCCGCTTCCTAGCCGGAAAACATGACCTCGAAGATGAGGGAGTCTACTCTAAGATATGGCTAGACGAAGCCGAAGGCGTTTTCGGGCGCAAGCGCGGTGCTAGGATGATCTACCAGCTGAACAGCGGCACCATACCAGACGAGGCGAAAATAAAAGTTATCACAAGGCAGGGACGCTACGTTGGCTCCCTCGAGGAGGAGTTCGTCGAGATATTATCACCTGGCGACATCTTCGTCCTAGGTGGGCGTACATACCGATTCCTAAGATCTGAGGGAATGAAGATAATAGTCGAGGAAGCCGAGGGAGCCAGGCCTACCGTACCCAGCTGGTTCAGCGAGATGCTCCCCCTAAGCTTTGATAGCGCCCTAGAGGTCGGCAAGTTCCGCTGCAGGATAGCGGATATGATAAGGGCTGGTAAAGTCAGGGATGCCTTAGAGATGCTTCAAAGAGAATATAACCTGGAGCCACATGCGGCCGAGGCCATAATCAATTATATTAAGGAGCAATTGGACTATGTGGGGATAGTTCCCTGTGATAACGTTATATTAATAGAGTGGAGCTATGATGAGGACGATGACGCGTTAATAGTTTTCCACATGCTATATGGTAGGAGGGTCGTCGACGCGCTCTCCCGGGCCTATGCATACATGCTTACAATGAAGACTGGCTACCCCGTTAGAGTGACAGTATCTGACAACGGTTTCGTGTTAAAGGTGCCCCGCAAGGCTCGGATTAACGAGGCTCTACTAAGGGACTTAGTTGCCTCTGTAACACCCTCAAATGTTAGGAGCATCCTCGAGAAGGCTATCCTCCATACAGAACTTCTTAGAAGGAGGTTCAGACATGTAGCCCAGAGGAGTTTCATGATACTGAGACGCTATAGGGGTAGGGAGAAGAGCCCCGAGCGCATGCAGCTAAGCTCTCAGAGGATACTGAAGATAATACTGAGAACTGATCCCTCTAATGTAGTCCTACGTGAGACCCTACGCGAGATTATGGAGGACTATATGGATGTTATAAACGCTCAGAAGGTGCTAGAGTGGATAGCAAAGGGCGACATACGGGTGGTAATAAGAGGTCCTCTACCAGCGCCTTCGCCCATGGCTCACGGTATAATAGTGAAGGTATACAGTGACGTCGTATTGATGGAGGATAGGAGAAGGCTGCTGATGCTTTTACACGAGCGCGTCAGGGAACTTCTAGCGGGTAGAGCCGGGGGAGCCAACTCTAATTTACTAGCGGAGACCGGCTATGAAGCGTAGTATATCCGTTCGAGTAATTATGCCGACGGGTTTATCCTTATTCCCAAGCACTAGCAGGCGCCCTACATTATAGGAGTTCATAAGCCTTATCGCGTCCATAATCGTGTCCTCGGCATTAATTGTGAAGACATTTTTCCGCATGAACTTCTCTACGGGCTCGCTAGGGCTTACTCCTTCGGCTATGAGCATTGCTATATCTGTCGTGGTTATGAATCCTATAACGTTATTCTCATCATCGGTTATCGGGGCGCCCCTAATACCGTTTGTATAGAGAATTCTAGCGGCCTCTTTTATCGAGGCTTTAGAGGGTATAGTTATGAGCCTTCTCCTCATTATCTTTGATATCGGGACATTAGGTATTATGCTTAACCTAGTTATCTCGGCTAGTATTTGGGGTAGGGGGGTTTCGTTAACCTTGAGTACGGTACCCTCAAGAACAATGTTAGGGTATGGTGTACTCTCTACTCTAATGGGGGCTCTCTCGGATACGCGCTTTCCGGGCCCAGCCACTGTTATCACGGCTTTCACGGGTCCTGAGGAGAAGAGACCTATCAACTCTACGTTAACGGCTATGAGTTCTATCTCTCCCCCGCTCTCAGGGTCTCTAATAATAACGCGGCCGTAGCTTATAGCCAGCGTGGTGCCCCTCTGAGCGAGCTCGTAGGCTTTAAGGGTAGGAGCATAACCGCCAGTAGGCCCTGTTTTACTGGTTACGAGCCCCAGTGATTTGAGGCTCAGAATAACGTTCCTTATCGTTCCCTCGTCCTTACCCAGTAGAGTGGCGACCTCTTTGCTCTTCACCATCCTACCCTTCTCTTCATAAAGTTTTAGTAGGGCTTCCAGCACCTCGCGCTGGACACCAGTGAGCCTCATTGCATACTTACCCTCGCCTTTTCATTTATCGATCCGCATCTATAGATATATGCCTTTTTATGCTTTCTCTCTACAGTATCCTTCAACAAGCTCTATGAGTTCCCCCTACCCTCTCTAGAGCCTGAGTCCTTCCTTCCCAAGGAAAGTGTTGATCTGAGCGTCTGGTCTGCTACCTTAAAGACTTCTTTTGCTATCGAAGCTATATAAGCATCATCCGGTATGACACCGCGGATCTCGGATAAGTTGAGTGCAGATGCTTGTTTCACTATTTCTTTCACTATTCTGTTTCTTATTTTTCCCATAGCTATTTCTCTCGCTATTTTAAATGCTATGTAGAATCTAGCGTATTTGACTGCTATTTTCCTTCTACTCGGTAGTTTTTCATATATATTTTTTATTAGATTAATTAACTCGCTCTCATCAGCGAATCCAAAGTATACTTGGGTCAATTTTATTCTCAGCATCCTAGCTACGTCATTATCCGAGAGGGATCCGAAGAGCCCGTTGAGCAGGGTCTCCGCCTTGTCTCCCTGGGACTCGGCTAGAATACGGAGTCCCTCTTCATATTTTTCTTCTTTATAAAAAATTTTGTCGAATATATCAGGATACTGCTTATCTAGGCCCATCCCATATTTACCCACAACGTAGAGGCTCGCCATTTCTTTATCGTAGAGATCCGGAGGCACGCTTGCACCTCTGAGGGGCGTCAACCCCGCCTTACTGTATGTTTCCTCAAGCATTTTTATAACATCATCTCTCTCGAGATACTTGCCGCTTTCCCAGAGACTCACTATTTTAAGCCAGAGATCCATTAATACCTGTAACCTCCTCCTTGCGTCAGCGAGCCTAGCGCTCACTTTGTCCCACCACGTTTATACTTTCGGAGTGTATACTCTACACTTCTCCCCTCCTCGGGTTCGTCAAGCGGAGATTTTAAATAGAGGAGTAGAGCTCCCCGTTATAGGTAAAAATAAATAATATACATTTATTATTGTTAAATTGGATAGTAATAATAAATCCTGGTAGTTACGCTGCTAAAGACAGGGAGTAAGATTGTTCTGGCGCCGTCGACGTCCTAGATACTCTTACGAGGTCAGCTATAGAGACGCCTTTACCCTGGCCCGTGAAGTAATTAGAGAACTATTCAATATTATCGAAAAATATAGAGAAAAAGGAAGCATTAAGGAGTACTTAGCAGCGGAGATAGCTACTCTAGAGTCAGCGTGGACTATAAACCCGCTATTCCCCAACCTAGCGTTGCTGATGTCGGAGGTTGTGGAGTCAACAGATGGATCGATAGAAGCGTTGGAGAAACTACACGAAAAACTAGCTAGTACTCTAGAAAATGAAATTAAAAATATAAAAATAAAGTGTATAAATGAATTACAATCTAAAAAACTAAAAGAAATAGGTATTACTGTTATCGGGTATAATCAAATAATAGAAGAATGCATAGAAAGTGCTAATATAAAAAATCTAAGAGTTAACGTTTTGGAATTCAGGCCAAAAGGCGACGGTATAACTATGCTCGAGAACTTGAGAGCAAGTGGTGTGGACGCTAGGCTACTTCCCGATTACGCGATACAGCAAGCTGTTGAGGAAGCAGGGGCTCTAATTATAACTCTCGACGCCATAACATATGACGGTCTTGCCCTCTCAAAACCCCCCTCTAAGGCGCTGGCACTAGCTGCGCTGGAATCTGGTATAGAAACCATCGGACTAACAACTCTAATTTCATATCAGACGTCACTATCTGCACTCTCGGCTAAGAGGGTTCCGACGACGAGGCTTTACATAAGAGAGTTTAACGAGTATATCACACTTAACCTGTATGACGTGTTAAGCATTTCCTTTGTATCTAAAATTATTAATGGAAAAGGTGTTTATAGGCCTGAACACATAGACGTAGAAACAGAGGCATATAACTACATAAATGAGATCCTAGAGGGTGTCATGGGTGACATTAGCTAGATTTTATAAATATAAAATTAAAATATGTATTATTATATTGATTGTTGCTATGCTTCTAGCGGAGGTTTCACACATTTCCAGCAGTCTAGCAAGACCTAAGGATGCTGGGGGAGTAAACATAACAACGTATCAGCATAGTGTGAAAGTGCTCTCTACTACGCGTATAGTGAGGAAGTCCTTGGGAAGCTACGTACTAATAGAAACAAGAACATCTTCGCTATGTCCTGTGATATACTTTAATGGAACCGCTTTAGGGAATATTCGTGTAAAACTTCTTTCTAAAGAGGGTTGCATACAAGTTATATCTATATTTAAAAATAATAATAGTATTCCTATGTTTTTTAGGAGAGAGTGTAATAAAGAGGTTACATTGGATTCTATGGTTGAGCCATATCTTTTTATGGATCCAGGAGACGAAATTAATATAACGTTTAAAAATATAATTGATAATGAAACCTGCATAGGATCCTTGGTGATTAAGAGGATTTCATCCACGACAACTAGCGGGGTTGCCGCCGCAAGCCCTTCCAGAGGGGGCGAGGAAGGCTATACTACTGGTACCCCTAAGGGGCTTCTGCCTCAGACCTCTGGGGCAGGGTCTTTGGGTCCGCGTAGAGGTTCACTTATGCGATCCCCCTTGAGTGAGAGTGTATTACTTGTGGTGCTAGCCCTCAGCTGGGTTATGGTAGCTGTGGTGAGAGCATGTGGAGGCGCGTTATAGACGAGGCTATAGAAGCGCTTGCTAGAGGGAGGCCAGTTATGATACACGACTCAGGCGGTCGTGAAGATGAAATAGATCTCGTCTATTACGCGGGAAGCGTGGGCGCTGACGAGGTATACACGCTGAGAACTAGGGCTGGAGGTCTGATATGCTACGCGACTACCCTGAACGTCGTAAGGTCCTTGAATCTAATGTTCATGGATGAGCTTCTGGAGAAGATCGGGGGAATCTACCGCTCTCTAGCAGTCAAGCTGCCGAGCTACGGCGATAGGCCGGCTTTCGTGCTATGGGTAAATCATGTAGCAACTAAAACTGGTATCAGTGATGACGACAGAGCCCTCACAATACGAAAGCTACATGAGGTGACAGATATGGTTATTAGAGGCGATATCGAGAGGGCAAGGAGAGCTTTTGAGAGTGAATTCCAAAGCCCGGGCCACGTGCCGCTCCTGGCGGCTAGAAGCCTGGATGTTAGGAGAGGCCACACGGAGCTGTCTATAGCGCTTACCAAGCTCGCGGGCCTTAGGCCGAGCGTGGTATTCGCCGAGATGCTAACAAGGGGGGGCAGGCTGAGATTAGAGGAGGCTCGGGTTTTGGCAGAGAAGAATGGATGGCCCCTAGTCGAGGGAGACCATATAGTGGAGGCGTGTAGGAATGACGCTGTGTGTAGGGGTGATTGATACTACCTTCGCACGCGTAGACATGGGATCTGAAGCCTCAAAGGTGCTACGCCAGGAACTGCCCAACGCAAAGATCATCCGCTGGACCGTCCCAGGTATAAAGGACCTGCCAGGAGCCGCCAAGAGACTCCTAGATTCGGGGTGTGATGCAGTAATAACTCTAGGATGGGTAGGCAAGAAGGAGGTCGATAAGCTAAGCTATCTAGCCATGAGTGTAGGCTTAATAATGGTATCTATACTAACAAATAAGATAGTAATTGACGTCACGGTACATGAAGACGAGGCGGATGAGCCACGTGAAATAAAGAGGATAGCTCTTGAGAGGGCTCGAGCCCACGCAAGAAACCTAGCTATCCTCCTGGCTAGAGGGCCCGAGTACCTCACTCGCTGGGCTGGCATGGGCTTAAGGCAGGGGTACCCGGATGTGGGTCCCATCGATTAAAGGCCCTCGGTGAAGGGCGTGGACCTCATCTGCAGTCGGCTGGATTGCCCTTCCTCACAGGGGCCTCCGGGGGTGTAGAAGTACGAGAGGGATAATCTGTGACTACGGTCGATCCGAGAGGCTGGGTAAAGCGCTTAAATTATTGGGCATCGAGGCTCTCTATAAAATAGAGGAGGAGGATCCTCAATATCACGCTGTCAAGAGGCTCGTGGAGAGCTTGGGTTCCGGGCCTGCCCTGGTATCGGTAATACTAGTAGCTCTGATATCCTATAGGTTGCCAGTCAGAGGAGAGGACTGGTGGATGTGCCTAGCTAGAGAGTTATCGGGCGAGAGAGTTTCGGGGCTGGAAAGCCTTCTCGGGGCTATTAAGAGGTTCGTGGAAAAATGTAGTAGAGGCTTACTGGTCGAGCAAAGGATATCCAGGCTCAATAGAGCGTTTAGGTCGCTGCAGTTCGTGCTTCCCAGACTCTACGATAATCCCAGGATACTGCCTGAAATAATTGATGAGGCTTGGAAGGCTCTGTCTCGGGGACTTTCACAAAAGGCGTCAGCTAAGACGATAGTATTCTCCTTAAAAATGGCATACTACGCCTATCGCGCTGCCGGGTATAACTATAGGTTGTTTAACTCGCTCCACATACCGATGCCTATAGATTCTAGAGTAGCATGTCTAACGTTTACGTCAAGCATCTGTGATGCATCTTCATACCGGGAACTGGTAAGATACCCTGAGAACCCACAGAGGGCTTGGAGGGTGGTATCCGAGAGTTCCGGTATAAGTGAGATACACCTAGATGCACTGGCTTGGAGGCTCGGCTGGATACCCCGAGAGGCTGGGAGCTTAGAGGAGGCACGCTCTATGGCAGAGCGCTTCCTCCGCAGCTACAGCCCACTCGATGTAGCCAGGAGGCTTTCTCATGAACTTATAAGCAGGCCCTGCTCCTAGCCTAATTCAGAGCCCGGCATATACGAAGGGGGCACGTTGGGTGATTGAAGGGTGGCGGCCCCACTCAGAAGGTTAGTTCTAGATGTGTTAAAACCCATGAAAGGCCCCTCAATAGTGGATGTGGCTCGAGAGCTTGCAGCCATAAAGGGCGTTACCGGCGTTAACATAACTGTCAAAGAAATCGACGTTGAAACCATAACATTGAGCATAACTGTCGAGGGAGAAGACATAGACTTCGACTCATTCGCCGCTAGACTCGAGGAGCTAGGATGCGCAATCCACAGTATAGATCAGGTTGTGGCAGGAAAGAAGATAGTAGAGGAACCGGATCTCGAAGAATAAAATAATTAGAAACGACCAAAAAGCTTAATCCTTAAATTCCAGCAATTCCCGGATCTAGCTAAATACTGTATTTAGAACTCTTCCTCTTCTTCCTCTTCCTCTAGCTCTTCTTCTTCGAACTCCTCTTCTTCCTCTTCCTCTAGCTCCTCCTCATCCAACCAGTACTCTTCTTCTTCCAGTTCCTCTTCTTCCTCGAATTCCTCTTCCTCTTCTTCCTCTTCCTCTAGCCTTCTCATAGTTCGCCAGCCCCCTCCTCTAGCTCTCCGCATACAGGGGAACTCCCTGAGGGTTTTAGGAGTAACGCGCTGTAAAGCAAAATGTTTAATAATAAAAATAATTAATTTAATCGATGAATACCTTAAGAGCTTTATAGGGGATTCTTGCCTCGGGCGGGTAATGTTGAGCGAGATGAAGATAGAGGAATGGGAGCGCTCCAGAAGAGCGGCTATCTCCAGGCTACTTCAGGATATACATAAAGGGCTTGTAGATAGTGATATACAAGACTGGCTTTTGAAGATTAATAGTGTTTCTAACGATTTGTTCACCACCAGTAGTTGTAGTGGCAGGATAGTTGTATTGCGCTCATATAAGTTGACGGATAAGAGAGGTTCGAAGAAGATTTTTGTCGAGCACGACCCAGAAAGGTGCATGGAGATATGCAAGATTATCCGGTATTGCAGCGATTATCTTAAATTCAATGAGTTGATATGGGTTAGTCTTCAGCCTCCAGTGATTCACTTCAAAGCAAGGAATGAGACTATTGCTAAAACTATCGTGAGCTGCGCACGTGAGAGCGGCTTCATAAGAGCTTGCTATAGGGAGGAGGGTATTGGATATTACTTTGTTGAGGTGAGTGTGCATGATAAGTTGCATATTATCTGCCCTGTTGATTGTAGTGTTCTATTAGGGGTCTGTGAAATGCTATATGAATATAAAAAGAAACTTTATAAATTTGAAAAATGTATGCTAAATGCTTTTATGAGAGGGCATAGTTAAACCCTGGACGGTGCGTCCAGCCCTGCGATAAAGGGTTGAGGAGCATAGGTATGCGCGGCAAGCAAAGCAGGTATGGGGCGAGTTATTGGTGGGCTTTACTGCCTCTAGTCGTATTGCCGTTCTTAGCGTTGCTCTCGCTCTCTGTGGGGGCGTATAAACCCCTCGGATTAAATACACTCCTACACTACGTGTTCGGTCTCTCGAAGCCGACTCCGTTGGAGAGAAGCATTATTCGGTTGAGGCTGACGAGGACGTTAGCCGGCATAGTAGCCGGCTCCGCGTTAGCCTATGCGGGCTCGAGCCTACAGTATGTCTTCAGGAACCCGCTAGCCGACCCCTACATCTTCGGCATAGCGAGTGGCGCCAGTTTCGCCATAACACTCGCGCTATTCCTCGGCGCCTCGGACCCAACGACCCTCTACCTAGCAGCCCTCGCAGGCTCCACTGTTACGTTAGCCATAGTCGCCTTAGGGGGGCTACTCGGCGGCGGCTCCGCTTTTTCCTACATAGTCTCGGGTGTTGCAATAGGATATCTAATGTGGGCCGCTTCAACTATAATACTAATAGCTCTCGGTCCTCGAGCCCATTACAGCCTCTCATGGCTCTTCGGCACCCTAGCATACGTGAACAACGGAGAACTCAAAGTGTCCTCGCTTATGATGCTAGCAGTTACGGCGACGGCTATAGCTATGGGTAAGAGATACTCCAAGCTACTACTTGGGAGGGATGTGGCAGCGGTCTACGGGGCCCCCTATAGGAGGCTACTAGCAGAGCTAGTGCTCCTCTCGGGTGTAGCTACAGCGTCGGCCACGGCGCTCACAGGCCCCATAGGCTTTGTCGGGCTTGTAGCCCCATGGATATCTCGAGTTACTGTGGGATCCCTCTACTCTAGGTTCACTCTGGTAGGCATGATGTGGGGCTCTATACTAGTTTTAGCGAGTGACGTTGCCGCTAGGATGATGTCAGGATACGTTGAAATGCCGCTCACGGCTATAATGGCGTTTGTCGGTGTTCCAGTAATCATCTATATAATGTACGAGTCCAGGGGAGGAGCGCCTTGGGGTTAGAGGCCTGCAGCATTCCAGTCTTGGAGTTAAAGGGGTTTGAGGCGTGGATAGACGGTTTTAGAGTTGGCCCAGTGAGCCTAGAGGTGAGGGGAGGCATAGTCCAGGCTATAATAGGCCCCAATGGCAGTGGTAAAACTACTCTCTTAAAAGGCATAGGTGGAATTCTACCGTCGAGAGGTTCTATTCTATTCTGTGGCCGCGAGGCTCCCCGCGTACCCGGACGAGCCGGCCTTGTGGACTACGTGCCTGCTGAGCCCCAAGCTGACCCATATGCCAGGGTAGAGGAGATATTCAGGGTCTCCAGTATAGGACTTGAAGGTGTTCTGGACGAGCTATCCTGGCTATTGGAAGTGGCGGGGAGGAGGTTTGGCTCCCTTAGTATGGGCCAGCGTAAGCTACTATGTGTTTTGCGGGGCCTATTCTCACGGAGGCCCGTGCTATTGCTGGATGAGCCCCTCTCGCATTTGGATGTTGCATGGCAGTCGTGGCTTATAAATAAAATAAAAGATATATCTAAATATAAAATAATAATTATATCATTACATGAGCTTCACTTGCTTTCCGAATTAGCTGATAGGGCCCTGTTATTAGATAATGGAAGGCCTGTCCTTAACGTCGATGTATTAGATATAGGCAAACACTTAGCACTCATAGAGAGAGTGTACAGGACGAACCTAAGAGCAATTAGTGGAGAGGGCTACACCATAATACTCCCCTTCCCCAAGCGAGGCCCAAGGGAGGCTGAGAACCGTGGGAAAGCCCCAGGTGAGACCCCCAAGAGGCTTTAGAGACTTTACGCCGGAGCTGATGATACTCAGGAAAAAGCTCATAGCCAAGTTAGAGAGTGTTTTCAGGCTCTACGGATTCGACCCTATCGACACACCAGCGCTGGAGTACTGGGAGACATTGGCGGGCAAGTATGGGGAGGAAGCCGAGTCGAAGCTCATATGGCGCTTCAAGGATCCCTGGAGCCAGAGGGAGTACGCTCTACGCTACGACCTTACGGTGCCACTAGCGCGGTTCATAGCTACGCACCAAGACGTGCCCATGCCGTTTAAGAGGTATCACATAGGCCCCGTATGGAGGCATGAGGAGCCTCAGAAGGGGCGTTATAGAGAGTTCTATCAGTGCGACGCCGATATAGTTGGAAGCCCTTATCCAGAGGCTGATTCCGAGATCATAAATCTGACGATAGACTCCCTTCACGCGTTAGGATTTGAGACGGGCTTCAGGGTTCGCATAAATGATAGGAGGCTTCTCAGAGGGATTTACGAGGTAGAGCTCGGCCTTAAAGATCCGATAGCGGTGTATCGAGCTATAGACAAGCTTGACAAGATAGGTTTGGAGGGCGTTAAAAAGGAGCTGGCTAATCTAGGTCTAAGTAGCGAGTTAATAAATAAAATACTTGAAATAATAGATATACGGCTTCCTATAGAGGAGGGGTTGAAGGAGATCGGGAGGAGGTATCGCGGCAGAAACAGTCACATAGACCAGGCCCTCAATCATTTGGAAGAAATGTCTAAATTAATATATGAAAAGAACAACGTGGTGCTCGACATGAGTTTAGTGAGAGGACTCGATTACTATACCGGCCCTATAGTCGAGATCGTACTGGACGAACCCAAGATAGGGAGTGTAGCAGGCGGAGGTAGATACGATGAGTTAATAGGGCTCTTTGTTGGTAGGAGCATTCCAGCAACGGGCGTGAGCATAGGGATAGAGCGTATAATAGATGCTGGGATAGAACTAGGTATCTACAAGTTGGAGAAAAAGACATATGTCGATGTAGAGGTAGTTGTACTTGATCTTAATGTATACACGTATGCATGGAGGGTTGCTCAGCACCTGCGTTCAATGGGTCTTAACACGTTCATAGACGTCTCAAGGCTTAGCAGCAAAGCCCAGAGGAGGAGGGCGAGGAAGTTAAACATACCTGTTATAGCTTATGTAGGGCGTCAAGAGGCTGATTCTCAGACGGTCACATTATATAGTGTTGACAGGGGTGAAAGGGTCACTGTTAAACTAGAGGAGGCTCCAGCCATTGCTAAGTCTATGATAAAAGATGTCCTAGGGTAAGGAGTAGAAGTGGTAATTGAAAACTTCTATAGGAGAAGAAAAGATTTTAATGTACTCTACATAGTGCCTTAATCGGGTGCCGCTTTTGCAAGGAAGACCGCTTATTGTGTGGTTAAACGAGGATATCGAAATAGACCCCGTATTAGTCGGCGGAAAGGCGGTAGGTCTAATGAAGCTCTCAAAGGCAGGCGTGCCCGTGCCCCCAGGCTTCGTGCTGACGAGTGAGGCCTACAGGTTATTCGTCGAGGAGACGGGGATAGCCTCTTACATAAAGTATGTCCTAGAGGAGGTGATTCAGACAGGCTCTCCAAACGAGTATGAAAAGGCGGCAGAACTAATTAGATCCAAGTTCATTAGAAGCGCAATGCCTCATCATTTACACGAGGTAATAGTTCAGGCGTATAGGCAGTTGGCGAAAAAGATAGGCGTCGAGAACCCCCGTGTGGCGGTGAGGAGTAGCGCTACGGTAGAGGATCTACCTGAAGCCAGCTTCGCGGGTCAACAGGATACGTACCTTAATATCGTAGGTGAAGAGGATCTAGTAGAGTATGTTAAGAGGGTATGGGCAAGCCTGTGGACCGCCAGAGCCCTAAGCTATAGGGACTCGCTGAACATAGAGCATGAAAGCGCGTTAATGGCTGTTATAGTCCAGAAGATGGTGAATGCCCGAAGCGCTGGTGTAATGTTCACGGTGCACCCAGTTACTGGAGAGCGGGATAAGATAGTCATAGAAAGCGCTTGGGGGCTTGGTGAGTACGTTGTAGCAGGTAAGGTCACCCCTGACCAGTTCATTGTTGATAAGAAGACCCTAGAAATCGTTGAGAGGAGGATAAGGCGCAAGGATAAGGCGCTGCTATACGATGAGGATCTTAAATCTAACGTCGAGGTAACTCTACCCGATGACCCAAGCGGGTTAGATGATATCAAGAAGAGTAACCCGGCCATAGCGAGGTATATCGAGAAGTTTTCCATGTATGCGGAGGAGCCAAGTCTCAGCGATGATGAGGTGAAAGCTCTAGCAATGCTGGGGTTAAAGATAGAAGAGTACTTCGGCAAACCCATGGACATTGAGTGGGCTGCAGATATGGATCTGAACCCTCCGAACAACATATTGATTCTCCAGGCAAGGCCCGTTACGACACTTAGAGAGGAATCGGCTACTCAAGAGGCAGCAGAGGCCTTAGAGGTAGGAAAGGTTATAGTTAAGGGTATACCGGCAAGTCCTGGTGTTGCCTCCGGGAGAGTCAAGGTAGCTCTTACCGTGGAAGAGGCCGAGAAGAAGATGCAGAGAGGCGACATCCTCGTAACTAGAATGACGGATCCAGACTGGGTTCCCTACATGAAGCTCGCCTCCGCTATAGTAACTGATGAGGGCGGCTTAACCGCCCATGCAGCTATAGTGGCTAGGGAGCTAGGCATACCGGCTGTTGTGGGCACAGGTAATGCGACGAAGGTATTGAAGGACGGTATGATAGTAACCGTCGATGGTAGTAAAGGCGTTGTTATGCTGGGCCGCGTGGAGGAGAAGGGGAAGGAGAAGGAGGAGGTAGTGCCTGTCTCCGTGGGGGTAACAATACCTCGCGAGGAGCTGATAAACCTCTACCCCGTAACCGCTACAAAAATCTATATGAACCTAGGACACCCTGATGAGATAGATAAGTATAAGCACCTGCCCTTCGACGGAATAGGCCTTATGAGGATAGAGTTCATAATATCCAGCTGGATAGGCTATCACCCACTCTACCTCATAGAGCAGGGCAGAGGAGTCTTCTTTGTCGACAAGCTAGCTGAGGGTATAGCCAAGGTTGCCAGCGCGATTTATCCAAGACCCGTGGTTGTTAGGTTTAGTGACTTCAAAACAAACGAATACCGGAGGCTCAGGGGCGGAGAAAAGTACGAGCCTCCCGACGAGCGCAACCCAATGATAGGGTGGCGCGGCGTCTCCAGGTACATCCACCCGGTCTACGAGCCAGCCTTCCGGCTCGAGCTGAGGGCAATAAAGAAAGTACGTGAAGAATGGGGGCTAAAGAACGTCTGGGTAATGTTTCCATTCGTTAGAACTACCTGGGAGTTGAAGCGCGCCCTGAAAATAATGGAGGAGGAGGGCCTCGAGCGGGGTAGAGACTTCAAGGTATGGATGATGGTGGAGGTCCCAAGCACGGTGCTACTAGCTGATGACTTCGCAAAGCTAGTTGACGGCTTCAGCATAGGGAGCAACGATTTAACGCAGCTAGTACTCGGCGTCGATAGGGATAGTGGGCTACTCTATAAGATGGGCTACTTCGACGAGAGGGATCCCGCTGTGCTAAAAGCGCTCGAGATTCTAATAGATGCAGCTAAGAGGAACGGTATAACGGTTAGCATATGCGGGCAAGCACCAAGCGTTTACCCAGAACTTGTAGAGTTCCTAGTACGCAAGGGCATTGACAGCATAAGTGTGAACCCCGACGCAGTGGTACGCGTGAGGAGACTCGTAGCCAGCGTCGAGAAGAAGATACTCTTAGAGAGGCTTCAAGGAAAATGATACCACGAGGTTGGATAAACTAAGCCCTATCATAACCCTATCATAAGGAGTGTATGGGGAGGCTAGGCAGAGTAGCGCAGGAGCGGAGTCTTGAACCTCAGTGTTCACTAAGTCTTTGTAATTGTCGTTATTATTTTTAAGCAGTTTTTATTGGATCTCTAACCTAAGGGTAGTGCCTCATCCTCGGGGGGTTCGTATTTCCCGTGTTTCTTAAGCGAGTCGAGTATGTCCGCTATCTCCTCCTCTGATCCGTTGACGAAGAGTATCCCAATATTGTACTCCTCTATTAGCATTCCTAGATAGAGGTAGGCTGCTGGGCCTAGTTTCCCTTTTCTAGTAAAATATATTAGGACAATATATTTTCCTTCAGCCCTCTCAGCGGGGGGGCCGTATAGTATGAAGGAGGCGGGCCTGGATGCTTCTCCGGCTAGTAGCTCGTAACGCGGCGGGTATACTATGATATATACAAGTACCTTACCAAGGTCTACTTCGTAGATGGGCGGTAGATCCTCTTCTGCTTCGACAACTCGAAGTTTATATCCGTGCTGCGCAAGGAATTCACTAACCCTAGCTGCTTCCTCCAGTGCGGCTACCTTATCCATCATATTTTTGATTTTCTCACGTAGCTTACGTACTTCCTCTTTGAACTCTTCAATGCCCACAACTTCAAAGCCTTCTATAGACATAAATTCCCCCCACACCCCCAGTGGCTCTATGGAAGGTTAAGAGCCTAGCTTATCCTAGCTTGTAGGGGAGCGCTGGGAGAGATGATGGTGTGATGAGGAAGCTACGTAGACCCCCTCGGATAAAGGTTCTAGAAGCCTCTGGGGCCATCGGAGACGGTAGGGTTCATATACTAGATGAGAGCGAGGGAGGAGCTTTTGCACGTGTCAGGAGTTCTGATGCTAGTCGGGAGTACGTCGTCGTTGTAAGGAAGAGCGGCTCCACAGCTTTCCGTGTATATAGTGATGATAATGGTACTAAATACCGTGGGTATGTAGGCTACCCGATAATAGCTGTTATGATGCTCCTGGGCTTCTTACCCCGTGATAACTATGTTGAGAAGGCTCTCTCCGGTATACCGTGGAAAGAGCTTAACGAGAAGTTCAAGAAGTATGAGTTAGTTGAGAGATTCATTAGGGAGAAATTAGCGAATACTATAGACTGGAGTATAATCGAGGATTTCAGGAGAAGGGTTCTCGGAGTGCTGGGCCGCTACAACATATACCTTGACCCTACACTAGCTGGAAAGCCTGCAACCCCTTAAGGTCTGGGGGCCAGCTAGCGCTCCGGGGTAGGTGGAGGGGCTGGTACCGTGTCTTCGGCCCTCGAGATATTATGGGTTGAGAAGTATAGGCCTAGAACTCTCGACGAGATCGTTAATCAAAAGGAGATAGTTGAGAGGCTGAAACAGTTTGTGAAGGAGAAGAACATGCCTCATTTACTCTTCGCGGGCCCGCCGGGCACGGGTAAAACAACTGCTGCCCACGCATTAGCGCATGACCTGTATGGTGAAAACTATAAGCAGTACATGCTCGAGCTAAACGCCTCTGTCACAGGCGACACACCTATACTAGTCAAGAAGGGAGGTCAAGTTAAGCTTGTACGCATAGGGGATATCATAGACTACTATATTGACTCCCAAGAGCCCGTTAGGATGGGAAACAGTGAATATGCGCGAGTAGGCGATCTAGAAGTCCTCTCACTAGACCCTAGTAGAGGTGTTACTTGGAGAAGAGTCTCTCTCGTGATGAGGCATAGGGCGAAGGCATACCTAGCGATTAAGCTGAGAGGGGGAGGCTCTTTAAAGCTCACGGGCAATCATAGTGTATACATCAAGAGAGGAGGGTCGCTTCGCTTAGTTAACGCGTCCGAGCTAAGGGTGGGAGATAAGCTCATTAGCTTCTCCAAGCCCATCCCGACCACGACGCTCATGGAGGATCTAAGCGGTTCTCTTCTAACCATTGCGAGGGGGGGCATGGGCTCCAATAGAGTATTCAACTATAGTATTCGCGAGAGGGAAGAGATACTCTACGCAAGCATGGATGAGTCAAAGCCTATGGAGAGGGAGCAAGTAATAAGAGGCGCTTGGCTGGCCAGAATAACAGGCTACAGGTCCTATATACGAGAGGACACGTTGGAGCTCGGTAAAGAGTCTAATGACGGGCTGGAGGAAATAGAAGTAGAGAATGTCGAGTTAGTTGAGGGCGACGTCAAGGTATACGATATATCCGTACCTGGCAGTGAGAACTTCTTTGCAGGGGAGATACCAGTCCTCCTGCATAACAGCGATGAGAGGGGAATTAATGTAATTAGAGAGAAAGTCAAGGAATTCGCTAGGAGTAGAACTCCGCCCGGCGTGCCCTTCAAGATAATACTCCTTGACGAGGCAGATAACATGACGGCGGATGCCCAGCAAGCTCTTAGAAGACTAATGGAGCTATTCACTGCTTCAACGAGGTTCATATTAATAGCGAATTACCCCTCTAAGATAATCGATCCCATACAGAGCAGGTGCGCCTTCTTCCGCTTTACCCCATTGAAAAAGGAGGACGTCATAAACAGGCTAAAATACATAGCAGACCAAGAGGGCGTAGACTATGATGAGGAAGCACTCGAGGCCATATACGAGATAAGTGAGGGAGATATGAGGAAGGCCATAAACATACTGCAATCCTCGGCCTATCTCGGTAGAGTGAGCGTTGACACGGTCTACAAGGTAGTCGGTATGGCGAGACCTCATGAGGTGCGTGAAATGCTCCAAGCCGCTTTAAACGGGAACTTCACAGCTGCGCGTGAGATGCTTAGAAAGCTTATGATAGAATATGGATTAAGCGGCACCGACATAGTGCGTCAGATACATCGGGAGATTTTCGGTCAGGAACTCAAATTGCCCGAGGACGTCAGAGTATTAATAGCAGACTACCTTGGCGAGATACACTTCAGGCTCGTTGAGGGTAGCGACGATGATATACAGTTAAGCGCCTTCCTAGCGTGGCTCTCTCATGTAGGTAAGAGCCTAGCACTAAGGTCGTAGCCATAGAGGCGAGGTGCACTGTGATGCCACCTCTTAGGGCGAAAGGAAGGATACCATGGGTGATAAAGTATAGGCCTAGGCGCATAGACGAGGTTGTGAATCAGGATCAGGCAAAGGACATACTGATACCCTGGTTCAAGCAGTGGGCTCAGGGCAAGATCCCTCCTAAGAGGGCTGCATTACTCTATGGGCCTCCGGGTGTAGGTAAAACTAGTCTAGTAGAGGCTATAGCGAACGAGTACGGGTTTGAAATGGTTGAACTCAACGCTAGCGATTACAGGAGAGCCTCAGATATAAGGAGAACTGTTGGCGTGGCAGCGTTCAGGAGGCCCCTTTGGGGGAGAGGCGTGATAATTCTACTCGACGAGATAGACGGAATCTCTCCTCGAGAGGACGCGGGGGGCCTCCAGGAGCTACTTAAGATAATACCCGAGACCAGGAACCCCATCGTAATGACGGCTAACGATCCCTGGAAGGATCAGTTGAGACCCCTCCGCGAGGTAGCCCTCATGGTCGAGTTCAAACCGCTGAGAAAGGGGGACATAGTAGCGCTTTTGGAGAGGATATGCAGGCTCGAGGGCCTGCTCTGCGACCGAGAAGCGCTCTCATACATAGCCGAGAAAAGCGAGGGAGATGTGAGGGCGGCAATAAACGACTTACAGGCGGTAGCCGAAGGCTATGGAAAGGTTACTATGGGAATTGTGAGGGAAGTGGTGCGAGGTAGAGAGAAGAAGGTAATGCTTTGGAAGACGCTGAGCGAGGTTTTCTATGGTAGATACTCATGGTCGGTTAAGAGGGCGATCTCGAACTCTGAGGAGGATTACGAGACTTTGATGGCGTGGATAAACGATAATATACCCACTAAATATCAGCACCCAGAGGATCTCTTTAGGGCCTTTGACGCCCTCGCCAGAGCATCCCTTTTCCTAAATAGGGCAAAATTTGGGGGGGACTGGAGCCTGTTATCCTACGTCTTCGATTTAATGGGGCCCGGCGTAACGTTTGCTAGGAAGCACGAACACGGTAAAGGCAGGTTCCAGTATCCACAGCGTATAAAGCTACTTGCTCAAATGAGGGAGGTCAGGGAAGTCAGAGAAAGCATAGCGTCAAAACTAGCGGAGAGGCTATTGACGAGCAAAGCCACAATAAAGAACGAGGTACTCCCATTCCTCTTCCTGGTATTCCGCGAAGCCAGCACGCCAGTGCCAGCGGCTTCTCTCGCACTATCCTACGGATTCTCTGAAAAGGAAATAAAGTTCCTCGCTGGCACCCGTTACAGAGAGATTCTAAGGGCAATCGAGAAAATAAAGAAGAGTGGGGCGACGATGGCTCCAGAGGCTTCCAAGCCCTCTGGAGAGGGGGTTGGAGAGTCTAGAAAGACCTCCCCCCTAAAGGGAGGCCCAGGCTCGAGGGCTACGAAGAGTGGAAAGCGCAGGAGGCAGAGAACTTTGTTTTAAATGAGTTAAAATATTTATTAATAATTTGTAGATGATTTGTGTTTGAACTCTACCCTAACATCGGTTATTCTGGTTACCGGGTATTGTCCTCTCTCGTCTTTCTCTAGGGACTTAACCATGTCCCAAATATTTGCTAGGGCCGTGAGGGTTCCCACAATCGCTTCCATCTCAACACCTGTTTTAGCTGTGGTTTTAACGGTAACGCACACTTCAACGTAGTTGTCGCCGACATTCATGTCGAAGCCTATCCACTCTATTGGTATAGGGTGACAGAAGGGTAGCAGCTCGGGGGTCCTCTTGACTGCGAGTAGTGCCACGGCTTTAGTTATCTCTCTGACATCGCCTTTGCCTATACCACTCTTCATAATGGCTTTGATCGTTTCTTCTCTAAGGAATATTCTTCCGCAAGCCTTTGCCTCTCTCGCTACAGGAGGCTTCCCCGATATGTCTATCATGCCTTCCTTCTTACTCATCTCGAGCCACCAACGCTTTCTATGAGATCACGTAGGAGAGATACTTCGGGTTTGTATAGGTTCGCCTCTATAATACGTAGTCTCCCTATCCTCCTAACGGTAACGATCCCCTCCTCTTCGAATTCACTAATGTATCTGGATACGAGTCTATGATGGAGCCCCGTCTCACGGGCTAGCCGAGTGATGTTTATTTGACCATGCTGGAGTATCACTTTGAGCAAGCGTATCCTCCCGGGGCTTCCCAGTATTTTCTCCAAGTTCAACCCAAATCACCGGGTACTATTTCTCTCCTAGTTCTCTCCTAGTTTGTCTATTAGAATGTGGTCTAGCACCTCAAGTAAGACGTCGGTGGGTATCTCCGGGCTAAGCCTTATGCTTCCCATCTTCCCCTTCTCGACTCCCTTCTCAAGCAGACCTAGCCTGCTCAGAGTCGATATGTACTCGTAGAATTGGGTGTGCTTCCTAGGCTTCTCTCCGAAGAGGCTTGATACCTCTTCGTACTCCGATCTCACAAGGGAGGTAGGTATCCATCCTCCCCGCTCACTTGTGGCCCTAGCCACAGCGTAGAGGACTAGGAGCATGTGTTTGTCTAGCGCCTTCAGCATTCGTATGTCGATGTAGGCATAAGAGTCCTGTGCCAGAGCATATCTCACATCCTCTTCGCTGATAGAGTTATCCCCCCTCATCTCTGCGCGCTCGGCGGCTCTCTGAAGTGCTTTGATTGCCTTCCTAGCGCTTCCCTCGCCTCCCCTATCCTCGCCGTATCTATCGGCTATCATCTCAATGATGTAATGGCTGTAAGAGCCGGGGGCTAAGCCTAATTCTGCCCTCTGCTCAAGGATCTTGTAGAGATCATAGCTTGAGTACGCTCTTAGGTGGAGCATAAAATCTATCTGTGACTCTACTTGGGGTATCTTCTCTCTTATATACGCTAGTGCTCGGACGTCATTAGCTACAAGTATGTAGCCTATCCTATTAATGCCGTCACCAGCTGGTATCTCCTCGTACACCCTCAATAGCCTATAGAGGTCGTCGGGGGATATCTTATTAGAGAGTAGGATCCCTTGGAACTCATCTAGTATGACTAGGAGGTACTCGTCTTTAACCATAAGATAATCGGCTATCGACTTCATTGTCTCTACAAAGGATGCTCCCCTCACAGGTACCCTTAGGCCCAGGGCCCCAACTATGGAGCTCAGTATGTCTATTAACGTGGGCGCTCCGTAAGCGTTAACGAAGGCATAACGTAGCCTTATACCCTTCTCTTTAAGCTCTTCGCTCAGCTTGATTGCAGCGTATTTCGCCAGGGTGGTCTTACCTATGCCCACGCGGCCTATTTGCCCGTAAATCATCGTTATGTCCGTTAGATTACCACTCTTTATGACTTTATTCGATATTCTCCAAATGATCTCTCTCGCCTCATCGGCTCTCACTATTAACGTGGGAGGCACGTAGTTGTCGTTGAATACTTGCATATCGGTTATAATCGAACCGTGCATTATGTACACCCTTCCGGTTTACTACTTCACTTCCCATCAGTAGTTATGCGGATACTACTACTTATAAGGTGTGTGAGTAAGTGGTTCCTCTATAGGAGGCTTTCATCCAGGATCAACGTGCAACCATGTCCGCAAGTTCTAGGATGGCCTCTTGCTATGAATATTATATCATCTACTCCCTCAGCGTAAACAATGCATTTTTCGGCGCCACTTAACAGAGCTGCAATAGCGCCTTCAGAGTATTTGCTGGAACCCCTTAGTCTTAGTCTTACGTCAGAGCAGCTCTCGAGCTTTAGGCCACCTTGGAGCCCATGTCTGAGGGAGATGTAGCGTGGTGTAATAAGCACCATTTTAACGAATGCAGGGGTCGCTTGAGTGAAAGCCCTTGCTAGTAGACGAGGATCCGATAATAGTAAGTAAACGCCTCGAAACCTAGTCTCGGCTACCACACCGCCGGGGTCGGCCTCCGTTACTATGTCCCATAGTTCCTCGAGCGCCCAGCGCTCTCTACCAGGCTTCGCTGTTGCAACACCTGAAGGCCTCTTCTTTCCGGCCACGGGCAGAGCCCCCTTAGCGGGCATTCATCGCAGCGCGGGTTTCTTGCCTTGCAGTATGTCCTACCAAGCGCTATAAGTAGCCTGTGAGCCTCCTCAGCTTTATCGGGGCCAAAGTATCGGAGAAGCGCCTTGGAGATCTCGTCATAACCCGCTCTATCGCTCACTAGTCCCCATCTCTTCGCGATTCTCGCTGCATGAGTATCCACGGCAAATACTCCCCCGTAGCCTCTATAGAAGCTAAGGAATACATCAGCGGTCTTCTTCCCTATACCAGGGATCTTCAGTAGTTCCCTTCTAATTTCCTCGGGGTCCCCCCTTGAGAGCCACTCGTTACCGCCTTTTCTCATAACGAGTTTTGCTAGCTCTAGTATAGCGTTTGCTTTTTGCTTAGGGAGTCCGGCGGGTCTTATTGTCTCGACTAACTCGTTTTTATTAATAGACAATATTTTTTCGGGTGATATACTTGTTTTTTCTCTTAATTTCATATAGGCCTTTATAGCATTTTTATCGTTTGTATTTTGACTTAAAATTATTGCTACTAAAACGGCGAAGGGATTACCATCAAGTTTATGTGCCACTAAAACAACATAGTCCCTCCAATCAACTTTAAGCGTGTTTTTTAGTATATTGAATACCTTCTCTCCGCTTGCCCTATCGGCTATTGAATTGTTGGTGGAAGCACTCTCTTCCACAACCATCTCCCTATTCTGCAAGCCTCGGGGACAGTATTATAGCGTGGGCACATACCTTCTCTGGGCCCCTACCCTGAGGGGGAGGAGGCTTGGAGTGCCCGGGCTTCGAGTTCGGCGAGCATACCGCGGATGTACTGGTAAAAGCTCGTGGGAGGACGTTAGAGGAAGCTTTTGAGTGGGCGGCTATAGCGACCTACGAGATAATGACTGATACTACTAGGGTTAAGCCGCTAAGGAGGATTCATATAGATGTTAATGGCATGGATTTAGAGAACCTTCTATATAACTTCATAGAGGAGTTGCTTTATCATACGGATTCGGAGGGGGTAGTGTTCTCGAGGTTGATCAGGGTTTGTAGAATAGATAGGGAGGGGGACAACTATAGGTTAGAAGCCTACGCGTGGGGTGACGTGTTTGATCCCGAGAAGTACGAGCATAGAACTATCGTGAAGGCTATGACATACGCTCAAATGGAGGTGGCGAGGAGGAATGATTGTTGGGAGCTAACCTTTGTACCGGACATTTAACTTCCTTGCAAGGCTGTATAGTTTGTATTTGCAATCATCACAGAATGAGTCTTCCTTGAAGTCAACGTCGGCGAGGCTGTTGCTGAAGCTCATTACACAACGCGGGTTGCCACAATGTGAGAGACCCAGGAGATGGCCGACTTCATGCATGCACTCCTTAACTAACCTTTTAAAGTAGACCTCCCTCGAGGCACTATATAGTCTCCTAGAGAACACTATTGCAACACCTCTACGTGGAAGCGCTATACCGAACACAAAATTTAGACCGTCCACGTAGGCGTCTGCATC
>Ga0256833_1000730_pt1 | contig 25167 bp, 28 predicted proteins | sample 356284metaG_FD_190535 | JGI IMG/M metagenome (GOLD analysis project Ga0256833, IMG submission 190535) | Hydrothermal vent microbial communities from Mid Atlantic Ridge, Atlantic Ocean - 356-284 | ecosystem: Environmental > Aquatic > Marine > Hydrothermal vents | place: Atlantic Ocean: Mid... | reverse complement strand
AAAGTCTAGATCTACTCCACCCTCCTGATCTATACTATTTGCGGCCTGTAATACTTCCTGAGGGGATAGTTCATAGCCGCCTTGCTCGGAGACAGCCTGGACAAGGGCAAGCGTTGTTACAGCATATACTGAGGCTGCTGGCGGGTAAGCTAGGCCCTCAACACTTATACTTATCTCTATTTGGAGCGGCTGCTCTAGCCGAGACGATAGCTCGTCCACGAACGATTTTATGGCTACATCGTACCTCCATCCCAGCGTGATTCCTCTTATCGTCACTGATGAGGTCTTTTCAGCCTCCTCTATGCTTATCATCGTTTCTACTACTCCGTTGTTCTTGCTCAATAGGACTATGTATGGATTCGCCTTACCAGGGAGAGGGACACCGTAGTATACTAGGGGCAAGGGCATAGTGTATCGAAGCGAGCCTGTTTCTAACCCGTTATCGCTCAAGGCTCTCCTACCCTAGACTATCTCTATTGATGCATAGCCTACAACACTGTTGTCTCCTCCTGCAACATCGCCGCTAGTAGCGTAGGCTAGTAACTCGGCTCTACTAGCGCCTTTCAGCAACGAGTAGTAAATAGCAACCATTATTGGGCCGGGCCCACATACTGGCAACGCGTTATCAACTATTACTCTGTACACTCTCTCCGCCTCAAGCCGCTCTATTGCCTTTATGACCTCCTTGTCGTGGCTATAGGCCTCGTCACGAGTAACATAGTGGCTTAGATCACTTGTAGCTATAACCACAGCTCGTCTACCAAGCTCCTGTTCAACCCTATAAACTGCTTCAGCGATCCTCTTAGAAGCCTCGATGGATTGATCATACATAGTTATTGCCACTATCCGGAACTTTTCATCGAAAAGATACTGTAAGAAAGGAAGTTGCACCTCGATGCTATGCTCGAACAAGTGTGCCTTCTCATCAATACACTCTTCGCCCACAGCACTGGAGAGAGCCTCCACGAACTCTTCATCAACTTTCACGCTTCCAAGCGGTGTAACCCACTCTCCACCCGGGTATACCGCTATAGGAGCGCCTAGCCCAGTATGATTAGGGCCTACTATAACGTAGGTATCAGCTCTCCCTCTGACACCGAGCTCGTAATAAGCGTGAGCAGCTATAGGCCCGCTATACATGATCCCAGCATGAGGAACTATTACAGCCTTTATAACCGCCTCGCCGCCGTCCTCTACTTTAGGCAGCTTACCGGGCCCTAGGGGGTGACGAAAACACCACTCTATTTGAGATCTAAGAGTATCAGCTCGCGGCTCGTAGAATATCCCAGCTACCGCAGGGTGACGCCTAATTCTTTTAATCATTCTCAGACGCCCGGGAGAGCACAGGTTAGATAGCTAAGGTGTCTAAAATGGATTCGTTAAGAGCCTTGCCGCGTTAGCCCATACATAGGCTACGCTATAAAGTAATGGCGCTCACTAGGGGCTCGTGGAGAAAGAAATGGTAACACTTTGACTACCTCACCATCGTCTCCGAGGCCTAAACTCGAAAGCCTCTGGTGGCTCTGGTAAGTCCTGGTCGGCTCGTAGCTTGCCTTGCTCTCTCAGTATCTCTCTGGCCAAGACCCAGTAGGTTAGTGCTAGGCTCCTCCTCCCCTTATTGTTCACCGGTATCACTAGGTCTATGTTATCTATCCTGTTATCTGTATCGGCTAGAGCTACTACTGGTATGCCCATACGAGCTGCCTCGTCGACGGCCTGGCTATCAGCTCTAGGATCGCTCACCAATATGACGTCGGGCTCGAGGTACCATTCAAGACTAGGGTTGGTGAACGTGCCCGGCATTATTCGTCCAAGAACAGTTTTACAGCCAACATACGTGCAGAACTTCTGCACCGGTTTCTGCGCATACTGACGAACCGCTACAGCGACTATCTTTTGGGGCTCAAACCTAGCTAAGAACTTGGCCGCGATGCGTATGCGCTCATCAGTTTTCCGGATATCGAGTATGTATAAGCCGTCAGGCCTCACCCTATAGACGAAGCGACGCATATAAGCCGTGCAGATGTGTGTGCCTATGTGCATTCCTGCTGAGAGATACTTCTCAAGCGGCAATAGGAGCTCAATCGTTTCTCTAGCCTGCTCGCCGCTCATAGCACCGCTTCCCCTCTGCGGAGACAAAGCACCCGGGTCTAAATATGCATGGTGCCCCGGTCTCTAGGGGCTAGGCCGAGCCGAGGGGTAAAACATTCATCCACGCATCTATTGGTGCGAGTAGCGCGTAGCAAATGTATTGGGAGACGTTGGGCTCTTAGCTCGGTTACAGTACTCTCTTGAACTTTCTTACCTCGTATATGGCTGGAACATGCGCTAGGAGAGTTTTTCTACAACAATACCTCTTCACGCCAAGCTCGTCTAGGACCTTTTCTGGATCCTCGCCGTTCTTTACTCTACGATAGAACTCCTCCCAGTATTGAGCTAGAGGAGCGCCGCAGGTAAAACAACGCATCGGGATAATCACGCGGGATCACCTATAGCTCTTCTGCCACCTTCTCCTAGCGCTTCTGCGCATTGGTTTCTCAGGCTCTGTTTGCCTCGGGTCACCGGATAGCATCGATCTATCATACTCCTCGAATATCTTCCTTAATGCCTCACTACCTGTGTACGCTACTAGGCCCCTGGCTATAGCCATTCTCACAGCGTCTGCTTGGCTCATGTACCCGCCTCCACTAACTCTCACTCTTATATCAACGCTATTAGCTATCTCCTCTCCTGCTAACAAGAGAGGCTCCATCATCTTCCAGCGAGCCATCTCTATAGGCCAGATCTCGATAGGTACACCGTTTACCCATACACGGCCCTTACCGGGCTTTATCACCGCTCTAGCTATGCTGGTTTTTCGCTTACCAGCGGCAACGACTATGCGTATAGGCTTCTCTGTCTGGACATAAGCGCCTAGAAGCCTAGGTCTCGTGGCCTCGCTGCTCATTGCCTAGCTAGCACCCCCTTCCATCCAAGCTTCTTAGCGAGCTCGCCTACACGTATAAACTTATGTCCTAGGCGCTTCGCGTCAGCGAACCTAAAGCGCACGAACTCTTTGTTCTCTAGGCTCTTGGGAACCCCTATGTATACTCTGAGCCTTTTCATAGCGTCACGGCCTTTCTGTTTCTCCTTTGGAAGCATACCTGTTACCGCTTTCCTAACAATGAATATTGGTGAGCGAGGGCGATGAGGACCCCACTTGTAGGGGTTTACGTGTACTTTAAGCTCCCACCATACGCGATAGCTATGGAAGACTCTGAGAGGATCCCCGCTGATTACAGCCTTCTCTGCATTAACTATGTAGACGCGGTATCCCTCTAACAACTTCTTAGCTACGGCTGCCGCCAGCCTACCAAGTACCTGGTCGGTTGCATCAACATATAGTACTCTCTCGGGTGGTTTTGGAGCCTCGACCTGAACCGGCATATGCTATCCCCCAGGAGCTAAATAATTATCCTCACATTGCTTCCGCGAGGGTTCTCTTCAATAAGCTGGAGTATGTGGAGTACTCGTCCACCCGCGTTGGTTATTTTTCTGACAGCCTCAGCGCTGAAAGCGATAGCAGCAACTGTGACTGGGTGATCAATACTGCCTGCTCCTAGGACTTTCCCCGGAACTACTACGAGCTCGCCAGGTTTCGTATAGCGATTGATCTTGCTCACGTTTACCTCTACTCGTAGCCTTCTAGGCCGCTCAAGCAGTTCCGCAACATAGCGCCAAATAGGCGCCTTATACTTATTCGCTGCGCTTCTCAGCTTCCTGATAGTCATTCTCAGCACTATGTTTGTTGGCCCTGTTCTCTTTGTTACTTGCATACTCGTTCACGCCCCTAACTTTGTCCCCGGCGTAGCTCCCTTATCTGTGCTAGGAGGTTTTCAGCTTTCCTAGCAACCGCGTCAATAGCCTCAAGTAGTATCGTCTCCGGAGAAAGCGCTCCCGTGGACTCGATTTTCAGTATAAATTCTTTATCACTATAGGTTAGTTTTGCCCCCTTCTCGCACCTCTTCGCGACGCACCAGTAGAGGCCCGAGGTATTAACATCGCTTAGTATCTTTATTCTCCCCCTCTGCATAGTCTTTATCTTCTCCGCTATATCTGGGTAACCGGTCTCAATACATTTTATGCACTCATTACCCATTTCATCAGCGTTGAACTCGAGTACTGGTACATACTTATGAGCTGCGACACTTACTGGCATCCACTTGGCGTGCTCTTTCCCGTAACCCAGCCGCGCGTAAGCCTGTAACCGTAGTCTTTGATCGGGGGCCATGAGGACTATGGGCATGTTATCATAAACCGGCTTTACATCGGGATCGCTTGTCTCCATATCCCCGCTATAAACCATTCGCTCCTCTGTAGGACTTGTCTCTACCTCGAGGCGTAGTGTGACATAGCAGTCAGGATCGCCTAGTCTTGCATTAGCGCATTCCTCTGGGCGTTTATACTTCTCTAGAGCATTCTCGCTAGCTAGGGGGATTAAGGCGAGCCGGTGAGCAATGATCTCGTCATATAGCACTGTGTTGTTTTCGAATATCTCGACAAGATCTATGGCCATTACTGGCACGTCTGTATAGCTAGCACGCCTAATAGCGTTAATAAGGGGGAGCGGGAATCCCCTAATATGTATCCTTATGCTGTTTGCCGATTTCTCTATTATACAAATACTCCTCTCATCATCCATGCCACATACCTCGCTGAGACCAATATGTTACGAGAATAGCCAAGCACCTATTGCCTAGAGGGGAGAAAACAAGCAACGCTGAAGGAAACGGCGTCGCCGGCGAGGCGTCTTAGACGCGGCGTCCTCTCCTACCACCAGGTCTCCTTGTCGTATCGTGGGGTAGCGGTGTCACATCCTCTATTCTCCCGATGATGAAGCCTGCTCTAGCAAGTGCTCTAATAGCTGCCTGTGCCCCGGGCCCTGGCGTCTTAGGCCCATGGCCACCAGGCGCTCTAACCTTTATGTGGAGCGCCACTATACCCTTCTCCATGGCTTCTTGAGCGACCCTGCTCGCCGCGAGCATTGCAGCATAGGGGCTTGGTTTCTCGCGATCCGCTTTCACAACCATACCGCCGCTTGCGCGTGCAACTGTCTCTGCCCCAGTGAGATCAGTTATGTGTATGATAGTGTTGTTATAGCTCGAGTATATGTGCGCTACACCCCATTTTATTTCACGCGCAGAGAAGGCCATGACTACCTACCCCACTCCCTTAGCCCTGTTACTCCTGTCCCGCTACTTGTTCTGGGCTAGACTCTTCCGGGGACTCGGTGAGCCGTGCCCTAAGAGGGCTTGTGGGAGCATAATCAATTAAGTCCTCCTCATGCTTCTTGACTAGGTACCCGGGGCTTCTGATACGCCTCCCAGCTATAGCTATATGACCGTGAACGATTAGTTGGCGGGCCTCATAGATTGAACGGGCCAGGCCCTTCTTATAGACTATGGTCTGAAGCCTTCTCTCAAGAAAGTGCTCAGCAGTTAGGCCTAGGACATCGTCGAGAGTAGCGTTCTCGGGAAGAACCCCTAGCTCGTGGAGCTTGGCTAGAAGGAACTTTGCTTGCCTCTCCCTAGCCTCGGGGGATAAGGCTAGTAGTCGTCGTGCACGATGCCTAAAGTAGCGTGCAAGTGTCTCAAGCTTCCATAGTTCCCTCTTGTTGCGTAACCCGTACTTGCCTACTAGTTCTATCTCTTTTACTAGCCGCTCCTTTATCCAGGGATGCTTAGGACCGACCCACGTCTTCCTAGGCTTCTTTGGATCGCCCATTCATTACTCACCTCTTTTACCTCCTCCTCTTCACACCGATCGTCATACCTAAGCGGCCAGTAGTAGCCGTTCTCTGGCCACGCACCTTGAGCCCTAGTGCGTGGCGTATACCTCTCCAGCTCTTTATCCTCTTCTCCCTCTCTATGTCGCGACGTACATAGTATATCAGGTCGGCGCCTATTAGGTGCAGATCCTTGCCAGTCTCATAGTCCTTTCTACGGTTAAGCATCCAAGCCGGTATGCCTACAGCTACTGGGTTAGCGAGCGCGCTCTCTATCTTCTCCACCTCTGCATCGGTTAGAAAACCTATGCGCTTATTCGGATCAATACCGAGCAAGCGACAAAGCGCAAGAGCAAGATTCACGCCTACGCCTTTTATCAACGCTAAACCATATGGTACTTTTAGGTCTCCTGGTATATCTGTACCAGCAATCCTAACGATATACCTATACTGCTCGCTCAGCCCATACCACCTCGCTACCCACGTCCCGCGGAAAAGCCTATACAACCCCCCTCTATAAGTGAAGCTGCTCAGCCGCCACGGTAGGCATCAAGGCCCCGAAGACCCGGGGCTCGAATGGGCAAGTCCTCATCATTGCAACCACTGGTCTAAATTGGTTAAAAATATTCCTATAACCTTACTAGTAGGCTATCCCATCCCTCAACACGCATAACTCTATACCTCCTATTAAACCACTTGCCCAGGGTACAGGGTACTTGGATACCAAGAAGGAGTCTGACTAAGAAGAGGCCTTGGACAGAGATGGCGTGTCTGAGACCAGGAGGAGGGACGAAAATCTCTAATTTATTGTATACATGGGGAGGGAGGTGCTAGTGCCGCCGCGGGGATTCGAACCCCGGACCGCCCGGTCTTCAGCCGGGCGCTCTCCCGCTGAGCTACGGCGGCACCCGTGAAAATTACACGTAATAGAGGCCCCCTTCTTAAGACTTATCACTTAGCTCAATGATGCTTTCCTCAGCTTTTCCGGCTATCTTCATCCCGGCTCTTGGTCAAGAGACCCTCTTCTCAGCACCACCAAGGCAAATATACCCCTGGAGGGGTGTATAAGACTTCGATCATGGAGTGGGGGCGCGGCGGTCGTCTAGCCTGGACTAGGACGCCGGCCTTCCAAGCCGGTGATCCCGGGTTCAAATCCCGGCCGCCGCACCAATCCCCTATTTCTCTGTATTCCGTGCCTGTTTAGGACTGGGGCTAGTCTATGGTCATTTTCTCGAATACTATTGAGGCTATTGCTAGGAATACTGCATCTAGTGCTAATAGTGCAGCCGTGTCTATGATTAGCCCTATTTGTGTCACGCTTGTTAATAGGTAGCGTATCCCGTCGACACCATAGGTTAGTGGGTCTAAGTATGCTAGTACCTTCATCCAGCTTGGCATGTATTTTATTGGGTAGAAGGCTCCGCTGAGGAATAGTAGGGGCATGAGCAGGAAGCTCATAATCATTTGGAATGCTTCGTGGCTGTTTAGTTTAGACGCTATTAACACCCCCATACCGGCGAAGGCTATTGCTACCATGTAGGCGTACACCATTGCTAAGAGTAGGCCATCGACTCTTATGGTTACCAGAGGGATGCTAAGCAGCGCTATAATTGCTGCCTGTAGTGTTGCTATGAGCCCGTCTCCTATCACTCTGCCAAGGAGTGCTGCCCATCGAGGTGTAGGGGCTACTAGGACTTCTTTTAGGAAGCCGAACTGGCGATCAAATATTATTGAGATACCGCTTAGGAAGCCTCCCGTGAACACTGACATCGCTATGACTCCTGGAACGAGGTAGGTTACGTAGTCCACACCGCCTAATACTCGGGTTATCCCGGGCACTTTGAAGGCCGAGGCCCAGCCTAGGCCGAAGAATACTATCCATACTATAGGATTGATTACCGATGATACTATTCTTGATGGTGCTCTTAGGAATCGCTTGATCTGCCTATAGGCCATAACATATACTGCGTCTAGGGCTGTGCCCCCGCCTAGTGTTTCACCGCTCATAGTCTCCCCCTCCTCATCAGGGCCCGGGCTTTGATGAAGAGGTTCTCTAGCCCGCCTACCTCCTCGTCTCTAAGCTCCCTGCCAGTGAGGTATAGGAAGACGTCGTTAAGGCTTGGCTTGTGGTAGCTTACCTCGGCTATTCTTAGCCCTTTGCTCGAGGCAATGGATAGTATTAGGGGTATTGCCTCTGTGGCATTGGCGACTTTTAGTGCAACTCTGTCGTCGCTTAGGAGCTTACACTCCTTTATAGTGTTGGGGATATCGAGGATACTGCACGGATCCTTTTCGCTCCTCGCCGAGAGGCGTAGGTACACTACATCACTACCTATTATTGATTTGAGCTGCTCGGGTGTGCCCTCAGCAATTATTTTCCCATGGTCTATTATCGCTATGCGGTCGCAGAGCTTCTCCGCCTCATCCATATAGTGCGTCGTGAGAAATATTGTGACCCTGCTCTCTTTCCTAAGCCTTGTTATGTACTCCCAGATATGGGCCCTGGTGTGCGGGTCCAGCCCGATCGTTGGCTCATCGAGGAAAAGTACTTGTGGCTCGTGTAAGAGGGCTCTAGCTATCTCTAATCTTCTCCTCATGCCCCCGGAGAAGTACCTGACCTGCCTATTCCTATGCTCGTATAGCTCAACGAAGCGTAGTAGTTGCTCGATTCTCTCCTCAAGGGCCTCGCCGCGCAGACCATATATCCGGCCATGCATATACATGTTCTCGTACGCTGTAAGCTGGTCATCCAAGCTAGGGTCTTGAAAAACTATGCCTATTGATCTACGGACCTTCATCGGCTCGCGCACTACATCGTATCCGGCAACAACGGCCCTCCCCGATGTAGGCTTAATAAGGGTGGCCAATACGTGTATTGTAGTGGTCTTACCAGCACCATTAGGGCCTAGGAACCCGAATATCTCGCCACGTTTAACCCTGAAACTGACACCTCTTACAGCTAGTAAATCCCCATACTTTTTCACAAGATTCTCTACAACAATATCGTACCCACTTGATTTATCCAAAACATCACCCGGCTACTCTAGTGGAACTAGCTAGGAGCTTATACGATCTATTACATAATATACCCTACTAGGTTAATCTGCAATCTCCGAGTTGCTAGTCTATGTTCGCCGCTTATAGAGCGAGAACAGGGAATACTTGTTCTCGCCTCTCTAACTGGCTTGAGTTCTTATACTGTAGGAGATTATGGGACGTTTAGTGATTAATTGGTTTCGCGATGTTCTTGGGAGGAGAGTGTTCTGTGTGAGAAGGTATTCGAGGAATTTCTACAAGTTCCTCAGCAGTTATTATAGGTTGCTTAACAATATTGGTGCGAAATATGTATATAAGTGTGTAAGGGGTACGTGTTACTCCTATATAGAGGTGGGGAGCGATATTACATCTGCTCTTCTCGAAGCACCCGGTCTCGTCATAGAGAGTGCGAGGAGCATAAGAGAGTGTACGGATGGCGTTCTACTCCCCCCTCCGCCAGCCGATGTCGGTTTCCTTGACATGGGGTTGCCAAAGTACGAGAAAGAGGATTATCTCGTACTAGGCCTAGTGGGTTCCAAAAAGCTCCCCATAGGGCTTGACGACGTTTGGAGACACATATGGATTCTCGGATCAACTGGTTCGGGGAAGACACATACTGCTGCAAGACTTGCGCGCTGCCTCGCGTCCCTAGGCCAGGGAGTCCTTGTGCTTGATTGGCACGGGGAATATGCTTCGCTACTAGATCGCTACAATACAAGGCTGAGAATTCTTAGCTATCCCTCAATGCCTAGGCTCCCGCTAGTTAATAGCGATATGCCTCTTGAAGTATCCCTTGATATTCTTGAACGAGTGCTTAGTCTCAGCCCTTTCCAGTCATCAATCTTATCCCTAATACTAGCACTAGTATCCGGTGTCTTATCTCCCAGCGAGCTCCGAGAAACAGAGAAGGCCCTCGGCTCAACAGTGTTTAATGCTATAAGTAGGGCTTTCGAGTCCAAAAGCCTTGGTAAGGACAGCGGGCTAAGGGACTTATACTTACTCCTTCTCGAGGCATACGAGGAGGCTTCAAGTAACTGGATTACCAGGTCTGAGAAGGAGATATGGGCTGCGCTTCTAAGAAGGATACAGATCTTTATAACGAGTGGGTATGAGGATCTTTTCTCGGTTTTCGGTAACTTTCCCCAACTGTTCTCAAGCCCTGACGGAGTAACGGTGGTTGATCTATCATCTATCCATTCTCTGAGAGCTAGGCGTCTTTATGCATATTTCCTCCTCTATGGCGTATACTTCTCAAGAATAAAACACTATAGTGGTTCAGGCCTAGTGGTTATAGTTGAGGAGGCACATAACCTTCTCGACTTAGACATAGTACCTACCATACTACAAGAGGCTAGGAAGTATAGACTAGGCCTCATAATTATAACACATGCCCCCTCAACTCTGCCTATAGCTGCACAAGCGAATCTAAACACACTGATAATCCACCGCATAGTTGGTGAAAAGGATAGAGAGTTTCTCAGCCACATTATCGGCTCGAGGGAACTAGGAGAGACTGTGTCTTCGCTAAAACCGGGAGAGGCCATAGTGCTTACTAGCCAAGGAGCGCCAGTCATAGCATCTATAAGCCTTGATGCTAGCTGCACGTAGTGCCCGTACCGTATTATCTTTAAACTAGATCTCATCTGGTAGAGAGTGTAAGTGGAAGGAAAGAGAGTGGGTATCCTCCCTTGAGCCTAGAAAACCTAACCGAGTCAAAGAGAAGGATACTAGAAATACTAGCTGAGAAAAAGGAGGCAGACGTACAGACAATAGCCACCTCCATCGGCCTAAGATCGTCAACCGTTAGGAAGTACTTAACAGAGCTAGAGAGAAACGGCCTCGTAGAACGAATAGGCGCCACAGCAAGAATAACAGAGAAAGCCCTCCAACTACTACGAGGGGGCGAGAAAGAGCCGGGTAGGGAAGAACTAGCCCTTGAGGAATCAGTACCAAAGCCTAGCGAGCAACTAATAGAACCCTTCTACTTCTTCGTACGCGGCTCAGTAGTCCCTCTGAGGATAAGGAACAAGAGACAACTAGCAGCAGCTATAGTATATGGTCTCGTCGAGCCCGAAGAGCTAAGCTATGTACTACGCACCGGGTACCTAACCACGTGGCTTAGATACGCTATAAGAGAAGAGGAGCTTGCAAGGAAGCTAGAGGAGCTAAAAGGCCTAGAACCACCACAGCTCTATGACGAGGCTGTAAAACTTCTACGAGAACACCTAGAAGGCTAAGAGACTGAGAGATCACGAGCCACATACCCTACAACACGCTTTTTATAACCATTACCACTGCCCCCGACTTACAAGGATGCAAAAACGCCACCATAAGACGTAAACAGCCTCATAACGCTTCCACCTTAGTCGAGAAATTATAAGAAAACTTCCCGCAGGGCACGAGAAAACTTATACTATGAGCAAAGATAACGATACAAGCGAAACTAGTACAACAAGACAAAAAATAACATAAGTATCACAAGAACTTGAGGCAAGAAACGAGAGAAATCCGAATCCTCAGCATCTAGGATAACCTAGTATAGAGTACTCCGCGAGATAGATTGTTACGACTCCTCTATCACGGATCAAGCCAGGAACTAGAGGAGGAGTGGCGAGTGGTGCGGGGGGTGGGATTTGAACCCACGCAGGCCTACGCCAGCGGGTCCTCAGCCCGCCCCCTTTGACCTGGCTCGGGCACCCCCGCACCCTGGTACCCATGTATTCTGTAGTTTCTAGGGAGTAAGGGGAGGAGTTTTTGTAGCTTAAGGTGTGGCGCCGGGGGCGGGATTTGAACCCGCGCGCCCCTTGCGGGGCAGTGGGTCTCCCGCCTCCTATGATAGGGGAGCCGGAAAACTCGTGGTCTCGAGCCCACCGCCTTGGACCGCTCGGCCACCCCGGCGCCCAGCCATATCGCCATTATAGTATTTGTGTCACGTTTTTGCTCCCCTTATTTTTTACTCGCCGGGTAAGGCGTGTATGCTATTAGTCTACACCGGCACGTATACCGGGTTGTTATCGGTCGCGTACTCCTTTATGTTTTCTAATAACTCTCTTACTGGTCTAGGTAATGTGAAGAGCCATACATGTGTCTCAGGGTCGTAGAATCGTAGTGGCTGAGTCACTCTATCCCTTATTCTTTTTTCGATGTCCTCTTTGCTTAATTGTCTTGGGTCAATAGTATCAGACCCTGCCACGAATCCCCATAGCCCGTTATAGCTCCTAACATATGTTACATAGGGGATGCTAAGCCTGAACACCCTGGCTATAGTATTTCTTATCACTGTGTAGACGCGGGGAGTAAGGGCAGGCGATGTCGCCTGTGTAACCATTACTCCCTTATCGCCTATGAGTTCTTTGACTAGCTTATAGAACTCCACTGTGTAAAGCCTAGCCGCTGGCCCTGCCTCGGTGGGATCCACTAGGTCTAGTATGACCACGTCAAAGCTTTCCCCCCTTTTTGAGGCCTCGGCTACGTACTTGCGTCCATCACCTATAACTAGCTCTACGCGTTGATCGCTAAAGGCTCCTTGATGCCACTCTACGAGATACTTTTTCGCGAACTCGACCACATCGCGATCAACATCAACCATAACAACTCTCTCCACGCTCCTGTGCTTCAACACCTCGCGTATAGTTGCTCCCTCCCCGCCTCCAAGCACTAGCACTCTACGAGGACTGGGATGAGCAATCATGACGGGATGAACGAGTGCCTCATGGTACCAATGCTCATCACTTATACTGCTCTGGATCTTGCCATCAATTACCAGCGACTTACCGAGACCACTAAGCTCCGCCACTAGCACCTCCTGGAACCTAGTACGCTTCTCTGCCAAGACCCTCACTATTTCGCGAAAACAGCCCTCTCCCTCACTAATCCACTCAACCACGAGCTTCCAAGGAAGCCTCATCGCCAATAACAACCTCTCCACAAAAACTACGAAAACACAAAGAAAGGGGTTAAAATTAGACAAGCCTCGCCCTTAGCCCTAGCTTCGGTCGCGCGGGTTATCCTCACGGGCCTCGGCTGGTGGATTTCTCCACATTAGTTCAGCGACAAGCCCTAGCTGAATAAGGATGAGACGTTATATTACTACCCCTAATATATACTTATACTTATTAAGAAGGCCCCAGGAAGCTAGAAAAATCAAGACCCCCATCCAGAGGCCAAGCTGATACCATGACAATGCATATGCCGAATAAACCGTAAAGCATTTACCCCTTACCGTTTTGATGTCTACAACTACTAGACACGGAGCCCCTCTCCGGGGGGCGGGCCCGTCGTCTAGCCTGGTTAGGACGCCGCCCTCACACGGCGGAGGTCCGGGGTTCAAATCCCCGCGGGCCCACCAATAAACGCACACTATATCGGCTTCTGCGACAATACCAAGAATAATGAGACAATGTAAGCTAATGTTGATTACCCTCTGGAGCAGTAGTAACATCCGGTGCTTTGAGAATGTCCGAGATAGAAGGTATTGTTAAGGGTGGCGTGATTATTCCACTCAAACCTTTAACAGAGCTTGAGGGTAAGAAGGTCAAGATAAAGATAATAGATGTCGAGGACGTCGATGTAGAGAAACTCTATTCGTACCTTAGACTTTTAAGGGAGGGTGAAGATGCTGAAGAGCTCTTCGAAATATAAACAAGGAGATATTGCTATCCTAGAGCTCCCCTTCACAGACCTACTCGGCTCTAAACTAAGGCCTGTCTTGATATTGAATGCCGTAGACTTGGGCAATGATATAATAGTAGCTAAGATAACCAGCTCCCCTGGTCTGCATAGAGTACCTATAACACAATCAGACTTAGCCATTGGCCGTTTAAAGAAGGAGCCAAGCTATATAGATTGTTCAAGCATTTTTACTGTAGAGAAGAAATTAGTGGTAAAAATCGTTGGTAGACTCGCTGAAGAGGCTCTACTTAAGGTCAAGGAGGAATTAAAGAATATTTTTGATTTAAAGTAAAAACCTCATCTAACTCCTAAAATATAACATTCTATCGGGCAGCTATGTATATCTGACCAATGATGATATCCGCCTTGGATATCCATGGCTTCTATCAGCTTAGGACACATACATATAGACAATGTGAACTATTGTATATCTTTGCGCTCTCACACGGCGGAGGTCCGGGGTTCAAATCCCCGCGGGCCCACCACTCCCTCAGCCTCTGCCCAGCTCCTTCAAGTTAACTACAGTGCAGAGCTTCTCGATTACCTTATTGTATTCCTGGACGATGATCTTGGCTAGCCAGCGGAGGCCCTGCTTGCTGAGCCTCCCCCCTTACCCAGCGATTTGTAGAGCTGGTAGACATGGAGCATCCCCTCAAGTGGCTCAATATACTTGGTTACAACTACGCCGTCGCGGCGGAACTGCTCGTACACGTGCCGCTTATCTTTGGCACGCTTGGGTATTAGTTATCCCGACTGGGCCCCGTGGTGTATCCTTGCGTGTAGGCCCTGGTTGCTTGAGGAGGGCCCGGGAGGTGCTGGACGGGGGCAATGTTAGGCAGGCGGCTGAGAAGCTTTGGGCGCTGGTGCTCTAACCGTTGGGGCCTATGTGTACTGGAGAGAGAGCGGGCGCTTGACAAGCCATGGCGAGCTATGGGAGTACAAGAGGAGGCTGGCTAAGGAGATGGGCGAATGGGTAGGCGACGCATGGGCCCGGGCCACCGAGATGCATGCCTGCCTCTACGAGGGCTGGTTCTCCGGGGAAGACGTCGAGGCCTCAATGATGCGTGTCAGGCAACTGGTAGAGGAAGTGGCCTCCAGGATTAGAAAAGGTAAAATAAGCTTGGGTCTAGAGCAAGCCGTTCTACCATAGCTACCCGCTGTGTAGCTATGGTAGCCTACTCTTTAGATGCAAAGAAGGCATGTCCTCTTGGGGGTAGCATGTGGTTCTTCTGTAAGAAGATGCATCTAGGCACAAAGCATATATAGGGTGCTCGTGCTGAAAGCGGCTCTGGCCGAGTCTTTGCCTCATAGGCAAGTAGAGAGGGGTTTGCTAATTGAAGTTTTGTCCAAGATGCGGTGGCCTAATGATACCTGTTGGTAAGCAGGATGGTAAGATCATTCTTAGATGTACTCGTTGTGGCTATGTGGAGGTTGTTGAGGATAAGCAGCTTCGTGACTATACTTTGAGAGAAGAGACCCCTGCCGAAGAAAGGACTATCACCACGCTTAAGGTTAGCGAGGCTAAGAAGAAGCCGCCTAAGTCTCTCGAGGAGTGGGAGCAGGAGCGTGAAGAGTACCGCGAGGTATTGCAAGAATTACTGCAAGAGGAGCTTGAGGGCGGCGAAGAGTAGCACAAAGAGCAGTACACGTGTTATTATGCTCTAGACCCTTGTTCTCCAACTTCTAGGCGTATCTGGATAAAGGCTTTAGCCCCGTTTCTAGTCCTACCCTCTTATTGAGGGCTTGGTGCGCGGGGGTGCCCGAGCCAGGTCGAAGGGGGCGGGCTTAAGACCCGCTGGCGTAGGCCGGCGTGGGTTCAAATCCCACCCCCCGCACCACATTCTTCTCAGCGTCTCGTAACTATCTATCCTTATCTCTCATCTAGCAACGTCTTTAGGGCTGAGTAAACAGCTCCTTACACACTTATATAATGCCTCATAGCTAGGTTTCAGCGAGGCTGAGAGGAGCTGCTGAATTGGGTACAGGGCGGAGGATCGGGTTTAGGGAAGCTTTTAGTATTGGCGTTGGCGGGATGATTGGTGGCGGTATTTTTGCTGTCCTCGGTCTTAGTTTAGAGCTTGCTGGCACTGCTGCCCCTCTAGCTTTCCTCCTTGCTGGCTTAATTGCTCTTGTTACTGCTTATTCTTATGCAAAGCTTTCTCTTCGATTCCCTAGCCGTGGTGGTACTGTTGAGTTTCTTGTTCAGGGTTTTGGCCCTGGTGTTTTCTCTGGTGGGCTGAATATCTTGTTGCTGGCCAGCTATGTTGTTATGGTTGCTTTGTACTCGTATGCTTTTGGGAGCTATGGTGCCAGCATAGTCCATGGGGGCTGGCTGTTATCCCATGTACTCGCTAGTCTTGTTGTACTAGCATTCGTTTTTGTCAATGCTCTCGGGGCCTATGTTAGTGGCAGTGTTGAGGATGCTCTCGTCTTCTTTAAGCTCGGTGTTCTCGTGCTGGTTGCTGCCGTGGGTTTGCCTCTAGTATCTTGGGCAAAGTTTTCCCCAAGCAAGTGGCCGAGTGCGCTCAACATAGTTGTTGGGGGTATGATCATATTTCTTGCTTATGAGGGCTTTGAGCTAATTGCTAACACCGCCGCTGATGTGGAGTCTCCGAGTGTGCTTCCCCGGGCTTTCTATTCCTCGGTGCTAGTGGTGATAGCTGTCTATGTGGTGATAGCCCTTGTCTCCGCTGGTGTACTAAGCCCCGAGGAGGTAATACGTGTAAGAGACTATGCATTGGCGGAGGTGGCTGCAAAGGGGCTTGGTTACGCTGGCTTCCTATTAGTTGTTGCAGCTGCTCTCGCCTCTACAGCATCAGCTATAAACGCTACACTCTATGGCACCGCTGGGATAAGCTATATCGTGGCGAAGTATGGCCAGCTCCCCCGCGAGCTCGGTAAAAAGATTTGGCGCAATGCGCCCGAGGGGCTAGTAGCTATAGCTGTGCTCTCGCTCCTACTCGTGAACACGACAGGGTTGGAGACAATATCGTTTGCTGGTAGTTGTGGATTCCTCCTAGTATTTGGGTTCATAAACATAGCGGCGTATAGGTTGAGGGATAGGATTAGAGCAAACCCTGTTATAACTATTATCGGCGCAGGCGCTGCCTTCACCGCCCTGGGCATAATGATTTACCGATCCATTGTTAAAGAGCCGCTTCAGGCAGCATTATTTGCAGTCACAGTCACCGCTTCGTTTACTATAGAGTACGTGTATCGGCTCTATACGCGCCGCGAGCTAGCAGAGTATATTGATGAGTTACTAAGGGCCAGAGAGGAGGCCATAAGGCAATGGGATAAATGGGTGCCAAGAATTATCCAACACGTGGCAGAGAGACTAAAAGCCGTAGAGATATACCTTGTCGGCAGTGTTGCTCGCGAAGAGCTACACAGAGCGCACGATGTAGACCTGCTGGTTGTGAGCAAAGAGAGGCTTACGAAGAAGCAAATCACTAATCTGATCCGTGAACTAAGAGAGAAAGGCATTATAGAGAAGCACCACCCAATAGATATACACGTAGCCGTGCCCGATGAGAAGGAGAAATGGCTCCAGCACAGCAAGAAGTATAGGAGGCTATATCGCCGCGAAACAAGTGGCGCGGAAACGGGGAAGTGATGACGTTCGCTAGGGCTGACCCTCTTCGGCGAACAAGGGGTGTGAAGAAGTATGGCGGAGGCTGATCTAGTTAACACGTTTTAACTAGCCGGGGCGAACCCCTTGCCTATGGGGCGAGGCTCTATGCAATGGAGACGAGTATACCCGCTCCTCTTCCTACTTCTAGTACTATTACCTCTCGTGAGCGTCTCTACGGGCGAGAAGGGCTACGAGTGGATACGCACAGTAACCATGCTAGTACCAGCTGTTGCTGAGACTCCGGAGGGCTATGTAGGGGTCTCGTCGAAGCTTGTCGTCTCAGTAGCTTATCCTGGGCACGGTATAGTCTATTTTGCTGCTGAGCCGTTAACCCAGCTAGATACCCAGGCTGCTGCAAGAATAGCTGCCATAGTTGCTAGTATTCTTGCTGGGGTCGATTTCTACTCATACGATTACTTTATTCATCTCAAGGCAAACTCTACCATAGTCGGGGGCCCCAGCGCTAGCGGGGCTATGGCTGTAGCCATACTCGCCGCTCTAAGAAACCGTTCAATACCAAGCAGCTTCTCCATGACCGGGATGGTTGATCCCGATGCAACTCTCGGCCCCGTGGGCGGTATACCTGAGAAGCTGGAGGCTATGGCTAGGAACGGTATCAAAGTATTCGTTATACCCGCAGGGCAGTCCATAGCGCTTGATCTTAACACGGGGCGCTACGTTAATGTTACTTCTCTGGGGAAGACGCTTGGTGTAAGAGTGGTTGAGGCCGATACCATACTAGACGCCTATGTTGCCGCGACGGGTGATAAGGAGCTACTAAGCCGTATAGAAGCGCTTAGCGCGAAGAACATTAACATCTATAACGTGTTCCCAGCGCTTGGCAAAAACCTTCGCGGAGTCACGTCATTGTTCAAGTCAGTGGCTGAGACTAATCTATCCTGTACGCAGAAGTTTCTGAACAACCTTGACCCGGCTGTGAAGGGCTTTGTGCAGAGGCTTGTAAACGAGGCTAATCAGTACCTCGTGGAGGAGAAGAGCCTTGAGAAGCAGGGTCTACTGTACTCTGCAGCCTCAAGGGCTTTTGGCGCCGCGATAGACGCGACACTAGCGTGTAGCATAGCGTCAGCGTTCAGCTCCAATAACACCATAGATGCGCTAGTTAAACAAGTAAAGCACTACACCGATGTAGCGAACAAGGTCGCCGCAAACGCCGCAAAGACGCTAAATGAGATGCTCAAGAGAGGGGAGCTCAACACAGTAGAGCTACAGGTAGCAATAGCGGTGGAGAACCGCCTCGACTCAACAAAAGCGGCGATTAACGAGGCAAGTTACTATCTAAAAGCAGCCGAGCAAAGCACCGGGTTTGGCAAAATAGAGGCTCTGCTTAACGCGCTGCAAGACGCTGTATACTCGTACTATAGGAGCCTCACTATAGACCAATGGCTCGGGCTACTAAAGACATCCAAGACGCTATCCTCAGCGACTATAGGTAGGGAGAGAATAATAAGCCTAGCCGAGAACTACTACTATATAGCATCATCCGCTGCAACCTATCTAGAAGCCCTCGCAACAAGCGCCGGGATTCCTGCCTCACCGCCTAGACAGCTTGCAGAGGCGCAAAAACTCTTATCAAGGGGGATAAGCGGGCAAAACGTCTCTGAAGCACTAAAAGTACTCGCCATAAGCATATCATCCCTTGCTGACACTGCCACGACGATACACAAGATCTTTAACACCAATACTGAGAAAACGCTCAAAGCCAGCCACAAGGCGCTGAAAATACTAATAGGGCTCGATATAGCGAAAAACGCTACCCCGATACTACCAGCGCTTTACTCCGAATACGCCTCCATACAACAAGACATAGGAGCACAACTATCTCTCTACATGCAGGCAGCGAGTTACGCAATATTATTGAATGTCCTAACCCAGCACCAAGCACAGCAAACGACACCCATCAGTACAGCAACCACGTCGGCACCAAGACCCGAGAAAACAAAAACAGTTACAAAAACCGTTACCAAGACAAGCGCGACAATTGTTGTAAAGACTGTTAAGCAGACCATAACGAAGAAGGAGGTCACAACAAGTACAGAGACAAAGGTATCCACAATCACAGAAACGATTACAAAAACGCTTCCACTGACCAGCTACGCCCCATTAATAGCGATAGCGTTGATAGTAGGAGTTGCTATAGGCTACCTGCTTGGCCGCTCAAAGCCCTCCCTATAGCCACGGTACAGTGCTAGGCGGCTTCACGTCTATCTTTACACGTATTTCTCTTCCAAGCCACTCGCTAAGAAGCTCCCCGAGATCGCGCTCCAGGTCGTCAAGGGGCTCAGATGTCTCCCTAACGTTGGATGGATGTGCTCTACGCGGCACCCATACCAGTACAACCAGCTCGTTGTTCCTCGCATCTATTTTAGCGACTTTGTAGTCTAGGCGATACGATAGTTTTTGAGCAATCTCTAGTAGCAGCGTTTTCTCGGAGATAGCTCTCCTAGCCTCCTCGACGGGGTCGCGCTGCGCCAAAGGGGATAGTCTCCGCGCGAGCAGCAACACGTACTCGGGCACGGGGTCGTCCACGTCGAAAACCGTGTAGAGATTATCTATTAGCCCTGCTCTTCTCGCGAGATCAACAGCCTCCACCACGCTTAGCTGCGGCGCCGTCTCCAGCCCGCAACCAGTCCTGTTACTCACCTCGACCAATGCCTCTGGAAGAGAGAAGCCCTCGACCACTATAAGCCACGCAGCAGCTACCACAGAGCTCCTACCACATCCGCGAAAACAGTGAACAAGAACAGGCTCTTGGAGCCCCCGGAGAATTTTTATGAGCTCTACGAGCGTAGGGGCGTTATACTCGCCTATAGGGCGCCAAACCACCTTAATACCGGGTTTCAGCCTAGGCAGTGATCTTGGATCGTAGCCAGCGCTTAGGACGTGCTCGCTGGGGGGAGAGAGCGAGATAACCGTATTGAACATGGATACTATTTTCTCCTCTTCTCCGAGACGAGGCATCGGTGATACCGCGAGCCTTCCCTCTCTCACCCAGCGAGGCTTAAGCCCCGGAGCCCAGGCCAGGGACAAGAAAGGGGCTCACCTCCTCGTATTCGTTATAGGGACGTAGCGCACAGTACAATCCTTTATACTTGTCAGCGCCGAGTGAAGCTCAGCTATTCTCTTCGAGGAGCCGCGCACAACCACTATGTCTACGCAGAGATCACCTATATGGTGATGCATGTTGCTCAGCACAATGTCTCTAAAACTCTCTATTATCTTAGCCGTATCGCCTCTCCCATCGCGTTTAACCGCTATTATTACCCCTTGGCACTCGTGCTCGTAGAGATAATGAGCGTACTCGTGGAGAAACGATTCAAGAGCGCGCTCAACAAGCCTAGATCTATCGACACCTAGCCGCCTAGCCAGCCTATCGAGCCACTCAGCTATGCTGGAGGATACCGAGATACCGAACCTCCTCCTAGCCATTGTACAAGCGCCTCGCTACCTCTTATAAAGGAGGGCAAACGCGTAGATGAGAAGCATCGAGACCCCGACCGCGCCCGAGGGCGAGACCGGGACGGCCATGCTAATAAGCATACCCAGGGCAGAGGCTGTTAGCGCTGACGCGAGCGATACTAGTAACGCCTCCTCAGAGCTCCTACCATGGCTGGCTGCGAGCGCGCCGGGTAAGAGCAACAATATGTGCTCCAGCACGAACCCTATCACCCTGATAAGAGCTACCACAGTTGCCCCTAGGAGCGTGAAGAACACTAGGTCGTAGAGCCAGATAGGAGCACCAGTAAGCATTGCCGAATCCCTATCAACACCGAGATAGATCTGAGCTGGGTAGCTCAGCAATAGGCCTAGCACTACTAGTGCTGCAACTATGATCGCTACTATTAGCTCCTTAGAGGTTACGAGAAGAGGGTCGCCAAACACTATGGACATTATATCGAAGGGTACGGGCAGGCTCGTCTTTATATAGTACGCTGTGATAACGCTGAACGAGCTAGCAAAGGCGACTAGGATCGATGTGGCTAGGTCTGGGTCTACGCCACGAAAGATAAGGTACCCGGCAACATACACTACAACTATACCTATAAGTATAGATAATGCATACAAGGAGTACAGCGATAAAACACCTATGCCGAGCCAATAAGCCGCTACAACAGAGATAAGAGCCGAAAATAGAGCCGAATGAGGAGCCGCCCCCGCCAAGAAGTACAAACGCCTAGCAGCTATAACTGAGCCAAGGACACCGAACAAGACCCCAGCAACTAGTAGCGATAACGCCGCAACAACATCCACTCGCAGCGCAAACGAGTAAGCAACAAGTATATCAAATATTATCAGGGATAAGAGAAGCCTCTTCATACTATATCGCCTCATCTGCTCACCATCAGCGGGTAAAGCTTCTTCGCCTGAAGCGCTATGTGCTCGAGCTTATCCGGGATAGGCGCCGCAGTAAATGGTGCAGGTACACATATGACTGGGACATGGTACGTGTTCGCAAGGGTTAGGACTTTTTCATCAGCCTTACCCGCGGGCTTGCACCCATTCATGCTTAGGCTCGTTACGACAGCGACACTAATACTATGACTAGCCATGAGGGTTTTAAGCCTCTCATAACTTTGGGCGGTTATCCCAGCTTCTGGGCTAACAAGCATCAGTGCTCTAAGACGTATACCAAGCCACCCGACAGCATACTGGGTTAGAGGCGTTGACCCGACACCGCTTACCTCCAGCCTTGGGCTGGACTCCATGATCTCGGCCACTTTGTTTTCAACGATTCTTGCGCTTGTGAGGTAGTGTTGCTTGCACTGCGGCCTAAGCTTTGCTAGTCTCTCCGCAACGAATTTAATAAACACGATATAGTTGTGTGGATCATATATAGGCATGTGGAGGTTCGGCGACGATGTACCGATGATGTTCTCTATCCTTATGCCCGGGATTCTCGGTATCTCGATTAGCTTCTCCGGGCTTATGTACTCTCGCAGCCTAATCTCAAAGGGTGCGTGCCCCGTCGAGATAACTATGTCTGCTTTTTCAGCCTTCTCTACATCGGCTAGGCTGAGCGTATAGGTGTGGGGATCAACGCCCGGGGGCACTAGGCTTACGACCTGATCAGACTCGCATACTAGTTGTTTAACATCGTATACGAGGTTCGGGAATGTCACCACTATTAATAAGCCCTTACTCTTCTCGGCGCTGGTGCGCGTTGGCAGGGTGGTAAGGGTCGTGTAGCCAGCAATGAGTAGCCCAGCCATAATTATCGCTATGGAGGCGGCAAGCTCTCTATCCATTCCTGGGCTACCTCGCTATACCACCTTTTTAGTCCATCTGTTCATCTCCCTTGTGCACAGAGATTTATAAGAGTTTACATAAACTGTGCACAAACCGGGGCACAAGGCATGGAGAGCAACCAAGCACCATGCTCGACGGGGCCAAACGGGGTAACAATAGAGGTGGAGAAGCTTGAGGTCAGGTATGGCAAGGCTATCACTATCCAGGTCGAGGATCTGCGGCTAAAAGGCCCCGCCCTTATACAGATCCTTGGCCCCAACGGAGCGGGTAAAACAACGCTACTGAAGACCATGCTTGGCCTAATTAAGCCCAATAAGGGTAAAGTATTCATGTGCGGTGAAGAGGTCACAGCAAATCCTCGTAAAGCTGGTAGATACGCTGGCTACGTCCCTCAGACAATAGTCCAGGGATCCCATTATCCTATCACCCCACTAGAGCTAGTAAGCTATGAGCTACGCCTACGCGGGGTCAGGAAGCCAGTTGACGAGATAAAGAAAGTGCTTAACGCTATAGGGCTAAGCGAGGATACCTGGAACAAGCCGCTTAGAGAGCTTAGTGGGGGTCAGAGGCAACGAGCCTTCATAGCAAAAGCACTAGCACATGACCCGTATATACTCCTAATGGATGAGCCCTTCTCAGCCGTCGATCCCCGCGGGAGAGCAGCGCTAGCGAGATTCATAGGAAAACTCGGTAAGGAGAGACTCGTGGTAGTGACCAGCCACGACCCAATGCTCTTATTACCGTACACATCTTACATAGTCCTACTCAATAAGCGCGTCATAGCAGTGGGGAGGCCAAGGGAGGTACTAGACGTTGACCTCCTAAAACGAGTCTACGGCGAGGCTGTTATATGGGTGGAGAGGCATGTGCACATAAGCGATAGCCATGTAGCCACTTAGCCCCTTATTATATTATATATGATTTTCTCTACCTCTCCGCGATCAACTAGGCTTATCGGCGGTCTTTTCCCAATGCACTCCACCGTATCTAACGGCTCGCTACAATACATGGCCTCACTTATCTCGCCTCGGAGCTCAACTGGTGGCAGAATAGCTGCGGCCCTTACCTCGCCCTTCCTAATACCCTCTATGTTAGTTATTATGGTGTACGTTAGTACGCCCTGAGCCCTAGTTATGTAAAGAGACTCCGCCCCAGGGTGCTTCGAGACGCTAAGCACCTTCACACACTCTATGTCAACCGCGTAGAGAGGGTCATTCTCATCGCCTAGCACAAGCCTGTACGGAAGCCCGTAAAGCATCCTTATAGCGTACTTGGCTCTCGCAATATTCATGCGCGCCCTCTTGTCAAGGCTCATAGTCCTTATCTTATCCCAGGGAAGCAGGAGCCTGGCTATCTCCTTGCTAAGCTCCTGTAACCTCCTAGTAGACTCGTGCTCTGCTAGCATCCTAGGAGGAAGAAAACTATACTTAATACTCATGAGCTGCCTCTTAGCCTCCTCCACGAGCTGCTCCAAACGCCTCCACTCAACAACACCGGGCACGCCATGAGAACGAACAACGTTCTCAAGAAGGCCTAGAGCATGCTCAGCCACAAGTATACGATAATCGCTCCGCGTATCACTCATCCCAGAACCATTCCCCTTCTACACAGAAGACCAGGCCCGCGGGGCAAAACAGGTTACTCCTCCACATCAGCCAGGCGCTCAAGAGCTAGACGCAGCTGTGCCAAAACGAGCCCCTTCTTCCTACCAAGCCCCTCGACAAGCTCATCCAACCCCTTAGCAAAAACATAGACACCATAAGGCACATATAGCAACTCATTACAATGCCACATATATGGCTTAACACTCCCCTCCGCAACCATCTTAGCATAAACCCACTCACCATGCTCAAACACAGCAACCAAAACACCGTCACCGCCATCACAGTAGAGGAGCACACAACCAGGCTTCTCCTCGACAACCCCCACCTTCGTACACAGCCCCTTATCCTTCATAACGCGCCTCAGCTCGTTCACCGAAGGCACGGCACCCCTACCTCTTACACCCCTTTTGGTAAAGGGGTTCAACCAGGAGAGATAATAAATCCCCAGGACCGCGTAACAATAAACCCAGCCAGAGCCACCCCCTTCACTAGAACACATACTAGGGCTAAGTGATGACCCCGCGCCTCCCGAGCAACAAATAAGCGATGAAGAGGGTCTTGAGTACTGATTATATCTCCTACGAGCAGGTTCTCCAGCAATAATCCTCCCTACCACATATATTCAATTCTAATAGTTTCGGTGAAACATTAGATACAAAACACCATAAGCTAATGCAATACCATTAGCAGATAGCAAAGAAGCTCGGGGAAGAGCTCAGAAGGTTTAGGAAATAAAGCCGCCAGGTCACGGCAACTCAGCGGAGCACCTGGTACTTACCGCTGAGCGCCACTCCCTGGCGATAATATCTACTACCTTGAAACTCTGCTGGTATGTTCCAATCTGGATAAGGGTATGAAGCTCTCCATGAATTACAAATCCTTCCACAGCATGTTATTACCACCTAGGCTTAAGAAATGATTAGAGGAGTTAGGAGAAGGCTATCAAGTTATTTAATTGCGCACAAGAAGCCTTGAGGAACTAGGATAAATAGTGTAATCATTGTTGTTTTTGTATATAGGATTGCATTTATAACTAATATAAAAACAATGAAATTAATAATTAGTTTGTTTCGTATCGGTTGTGTCGTCTTAGTTTTTAGGTTATTCTACTGTGATGTCTTTTCTTTCTTCCCATATTCCGTGTAGGTTGCAGTATGCTAGTGCGTATATTGTTCCGCTTTTGTTTAGTTTGG
>Ga0256833_1000729_pt1 | contig 25174 bp, 28 predicted proteins | sample 356284metaG_FD_190535 | JGI IMG/M metagenome (GOLD analysis project Ga0256833, IMG submission 190535) | Hydrothermal vent microbial communities from Mid Atlantic Ridge, Atlantic Ocean - 356-284 | ecosystem: Environmental > Aquatic > Marine > Hydrothermal vents | place: Atlantic Ocean: Mid... | reverse complement strand
CGAGAACCTCACCAACCTCGATAAGCTCGTAGGCAAGAAGGCGCTCTTCATAGGAGCTCCCCTGAAGCTCGTCGGGGGAACGGCGTCGCCCGTCAGGGCGCTCGCCCTCCTATTTAGGGAGAAGTAGGCCCCCACACCCGCCGGCTTTTTAATCACCACAGCCTCCACTGCCTCGTACTCTTTCTCTAGCCGCTCATCCTTACTAATATCAACGCTAGGCCTATGATCTTCACGGCGTCCCCGGCTATTGAGACGAGTGCGGCTTGCCTGAGGGCTATGACTGCTGGTAGGGAGAGCATGAATACCGTAACGCCTGCTATGAAGAGGGCGGCGCCGAGGCGCGTGTGCTCCCTGAGGTCCTCGTATAGCTTCACGCCTACAACTAGTTCTATCACGTAGGCGGCAACTATGAGTCCACCACCAACGAGGTAGCTGTATGAGTGTCCCAGGGCCACAGCTAGGGCGCCTAATACTATGGCTATAGGCGATATCCTAGTCATGTGCCAGTACGCTCTCCTAGCGTAGGCCGAGTATCCTGCAAGGGCCACGGGGCCTAGGGCTACCAGGCAGGCCATGACATAGACTGTGGGTGCCTCGAAGGCGCTCGCCACCCCCCTCACGTATATGATCCATAGAACCCATATGATCAGCAGGCCGGCTACAATGCTGGCGCTAGTCCCTAGAAGCCCTCCAGTCCTCCTGTCTAGACCCAAGGCTATGAACCCGCACCTAGGATTATCCGGAAGAATTTTTGAACACGTAATATATACTCGTACCCGCTGCCTCCCCCCGGGGCCGTGGTGGGCTCTCCCAGTAATACTATAGCTCATCCCACCCCAAAGCGGTGTGTGGTGGTTTAGGGTGTGCGAGTACCCCCTGGCTGTTGTGACGGATCTCGACGCTTCTGCTATTAGCTCTGTCGACTACTCCTACGACGGGGTCCCGGAGGCCGCCCGGAGCCTCTGGGGCCTGGGGATCCCCGTCGTCGCCGCCACGAGTAAGACCCTGTGGGAGCTCGCTATATGGTGGAGGCGCCTGGGCTTCCACGGCCCCTGCGGAGGCGTCCTGGGGGTTGTAGAGCTTGGGGGGGCCCTAGTTGGCAGCGAGGATCTGCTACCCCAGCGTGACTGGGTTGATCCCTCCACGGGCCTCGCGGTGGTCGAGCTGGCCCCCCGACTAGAAGGGCTCAGGAACCTACTTGAGAGGATAATACCCGCGGCCTGCAGGGATAGGGTGACGATAATCAGGGGCGCCCCCGAGGAGGAGGTCTCCGAGGCTCTCGGCCTTAGGGGGGAGGAGGCCTCGGCAGCGTCCAGGAGGCTCTGGGACGAGGCTATCTGGAGCAGTGATAGGGCCTGCCTGGAAGCGATAGCTCTCAGAGCGCTCAGGGCTGGCCTTAACGTTGTTGAGGGTGCCAGGGTGCTCCACGTCACGGGGGCCCCCGGTAAGCGGGGGGCCCTGGAGGCCCTGGAGCGCCTGGCCCCATGGCTCCTGGGGGCCCGCTGGGTGGCGATAGGGGATAGCCCAGCCGATAGGGATATGCTGGAGTGGTCCTGGGCCGCTGTTGTGATACCACACCCTCCGGGGAGGGTGGCGGTTAGGCCTCGTAGGGGTGATTACGTTGTCGCCCCGGAGCCAGCGCCTGGGGGCTGGGTGTGGGCTGCATCAACTATAGAGTTAATATATTCCACGCCATCATCTAGGGGTGTGGGGGTGCTGGGGCGCCTCACCCGCCGCCCGCCTTCCTAGCAGCGCCCGAGACTATCCTAGCCAGCCTGACGGGCTCAAGGCCGCAGTAGAGCCTCGGCTGGGAGTCGGGCCTCACCTCGCCGGGCCTCGGTATGGGCCTCCCATGGGGGCATACTCTGGGCTCCCCCAGAACGGAGCAGAGGGCCTCCGCCACCTCCCTCGGCAGCCTGTCGGCAGAGGAGGCCGCAGCCTCCCTGGCCCTCTCCGGGTCAAGGCCCGCCCTGACGAAGGCCACCTCTAGCACGCCGTACTTCCAGAGGTACTCTATGAGGGCCTCGAAGCCCCTCTCAGTAAGCCTTACCCCAACCCCCTCCCTCAGCTCTAGGAGCCCCCTAGCCGCGAGCCTCCTAACCATTATACTAGCGGTGGAGGGCGTTATACCGAGGCTCTCCGCCAGCTGGCCCGTGCTAACCCAGCAGCCGCCGGGGACGCCCCCGAGCCTATACACGGCCTTAAGGTAGTCGTAGCTCCTCCTCCCAATCAAGAGCAGCCAGCCCTCAGCTGGGGGATGGGGGCCCACTCTTAATAGGGCTAAGGGCCTCAAGCGCTGGGGAGCGGAGGCCTTGGAGGAGCGGGATGTGACGAAGGAGGGGATGAGCTTCATAAGGGAGATAGACGAGTTCTGCGGCTACAATAGGAGGTGGCTTGTGAAGCTTGAGGGCGAGCCCACTGACCCGCGATACGGCTGGCTGCCGCGTGAGAGGCCTATAGGCAAGTACATAGAGTACGGGGTGATCAACCTAGACAAGCCCCCCGGCCCCACGAGCCACGAGGTCGTAGCATGGGTCAAGAGGATGTTCGGGGTGCAACGGGCAGGACACGGGGGCACCCTAGAGCCCCACACCCCCTAGGGAGTGGGGCGGGGATACCCCAAGGTCACCGGTGTCCTGCCCGTTGCACTCCAGAGGATGACTAGGGTCGTCGGGAGCGTTATGCACTCCAGCAAGGAGTACGTGTGTGTCATGCAGCTCCACAGGCCCGTGAGCGAGGAGAGGCTTAGGGAGGTTCTCTCTGAGTTCACCGGCAGGATCTACCAGAGGCCCCCGGTTAGGAGTAGTGTGAAGAGGAGCCTCCGAGTGAAGGTTGTCCACGAGATCGAGCTGCTGGAGTACACGGGTAGGTATGCCCTCCTAAGGATCGCGAGCGAGGCGGGGACCTACATGAGGAAGCTCTGCTGGGACGTGGGCTTGGTGCTCGGCGTCGGCGCTCACATGAGGGAGTTGAGGAGGACTAGGACCGGCCCCTTCACGGAGGATAGGGGGCTCGTGAGGCTACAGGACGTGGCGGAGGCCCTCTACAGGTTCAGGGAGGAGGGCAAGGACGACCTCCTCCGGAAAGTCGTGCTCCCAGGCGAGTTCAGCATATGCCACCTGCCAAAGGTGGTGGTCAGGGATACAGCCGTTGAAAGCTTAATCCACGGCGCCCCCCTCGCGGTCCCCGGGATAGTTATGCTCCACGAGGGCATAAAGCCTGGTGACACCGTGGCAGTGCTCACCCTCAAGGGGGAGCTAGTAGCCCTGGCTACGGCCGAGATGAGCAGCGAGCAGGTCATCAGCGAGAGGAGGGGGATAGCCTTCAGGCTTAGGAGGGTGGTGATGGAGCCAGGCCTCTACCCCAGGACGTGGAAGAGGAGGGAGCAGAAGGCCTAAGGCCGCTCCTCGGAGCCGCTTGGAGGCTGATACATAGACAGCCCGGGCTCCCACCCCATTATACCCCCATAAACACCTCCTAGCCCCGGTGTTGGGCTTGAGCCTACCGTATGAGACCGAGGACGTCCAGCTTGTGAGGAAGTCGGTCAGGGAGTTCGCGGAGAGCGAGGTGGCGCCATACGCTGAGAGGATTGATAGGGAGAACACGGTGCCCGAGGAGCTTCTCCGCCGCGTGGCTGAGATGGGCTACTTCGCCATGAGGGTGCCCGAGGAGTACGGGGGCCCCGGCCTCTCGCTCCTAGAGGCTGTTGTAACAGTGGAGGAGCTTGCTAGGGTGAGTAGTGCGATAGGCATAATGGCGACAGTCAGCGGTAGCATGGTGGCCTACCCCATAGTCCGCTACGCCAGCAAGGAGTTGAAGGAGGAGTACCTCGGCAGGCTCGCTAAGGGCGCTATAGGGGCCTTCGCCCTAACGGAGCCCTGCTGTGGAACCGATGCTGCCGCCCTCACCACTAGGGCTGTCAAGGATGGGGACGAGTACGTGATAAGCGGTCAGAAGATGTTCATAACAAACGGGGTCTACGCCGACTTCTTCCTGGTGGCGGCGAGAACCGGTAAACCGGAGGAGAGGCATAGGGGGATAACCCTCTTCCTAGTCGATAGGAAGCCCTGCGTGAAGGTCTCGAAGCTGGAGATGATGGGCTACAGGGGCAGCGGCACGAGCCTCGTGTACTTCGACGACTGCAGGGTACCCGAGGATCACATAGTGGGAGAGCCCGGCAGGGGCTTCAAGGAGGTTATGATGGCCCTAAACGAGGGCAGGATCACTACGGCGGCCACGGGCCTGGGAGTCATGCAGGCAGCGTTCGAGGAGGCCTTCAAGTACGCTAGGGAGAGGGAGAGCATGGGCGTGCCCATAATAGAGCATCAGATGGTTCTCTCCATGATCTCCCACATGAAGACCCTCCTCGAGGCGTCGAGGCTCCTAATCTACACGGCAGCCTGGAAGGCCGATCAGGGGCACCCCGACTACATACTCTACTCGAGCATGGCCAAGTACTTCACGGCCAGATACGGCACGGACCTCGTGAGACTCGCCATGCAGGTGCTCGGAGGCATAGGGTATAGCAAGGAGAGCCCCGTTGAGAGGTACTACAGGGACATAAAGATGATAGAGATAGGCGATGGGACCAATGAGGTCCAGAAACTCGTGATAACAAGGTACCTACTAGGCAAGATAAGGCCCGACTAACCGCGGGGTTTTTCAACCAGAACACCCTGCGGCCCCCTAGGGGCCGCGGGTATTGCCTTCCAGGAGGAGCCTACTAGCTAAGACCCTACTCATAACCCCAAGCGGCGCCTTGAGCCCCGGGCCCCTCACGGCGGCCGCCGTAGCTGTAGGGTCGAGCCTGGGCCTCCTGGGGGGCCTAGCCGTGGCTCTGGGCCACGCTGCATTCGAGCTCCCCTACGTGGCAGCCCTCACCAGGGCCGCGGGCAGGGTGAGAGGGCTCCTCAGGGGGGGCGCTGGCAGGGCTCTCATGGCGGTTATGGCGGGCTTCACCGCCTTCTTCGCCGCAGGCCTATCGGAGGCAGCCCTCAAGGGGGCGAGCCTATCAGGCAACGCCACCCTACTGGCTGGTGGAGGCCTCCTCGGGGCCTTCCTACTCGGGGTTGCATACACCGGCCTCAACCCCTACTTCCTGGCGTGGTGGGCTACAGCGGGGTTCCCCCTACTGGAGGAGTCGGCAGAGATACCCTGGGGGCTGGCCGTGATGTACCCCGCCCACGTCTGGATGGACTTCGCATGGCTAGGACTCCTAGCGGCTGGCGGAGGACTTGCCGCCGCCATGGGGTCTACGCCCTACAGGATACTCCTGGGCCTACTCTCCCTGGTGCTGTGGTACTATGCAGCACTATTCGCCTGGAGGGCCCTCCGAACCCCCGGATCACGTGTTCCGGGAGCGCGGCGTGGATAGCCTTATCGGGCCTCTCGTGGTTGTAGTTAAGGGCTTTAAACTTATCCCCGCCGGTGATAGCTGCGGGGGGCTCTCTTGTCCGGTAAGGCGTTGGCCCTCCTCCGCGGGGGCCCCCTGGTTAACGCTATACTAGCGAAGATCCGCGAGCTGGCGCCGAAGGCTGTTGAGGCGGTGGGTCAGGCCCCAATTAAGATCATGGACTTCTGTGGGACTCACGAGTATACGATAACCCACTACGGGCTGAGGAGCCTTATGCCCCCCGAGGTGGAGCTTGTAGCTGGGCCGGGGTGCCCTGTCTGTGTTACACCGGCCTTCTACGTTGACACGGCGATAAAACTCAGCCTTGAGGGCGTCAGGGTATACACTTATGGTGACGCCTACAAGCTCCCGGGCTCTGGACGCCCGGGTGGGGGGATTCGGAGCCTAGAGGAGGCTAGAGCGGCTGGGGGCGATGTCGTCGTAGTCTATAGCATCCTAGACGCTATAAGGAGGGCCTCTAGAGAGGGTAAGGACAGCGTGTTCCTAGCAGTCGGCTTCGAGACAACGGCCCCCGCCACAGCCGCGCCCGTCGTGAGGGGCATGCTCCCCTCCAACCTCACCATAATAAACGTGCACAGGCTAACCCCGCCGATAATGAGGTACACCTTCGAGAGGCATAGGGAGAACCCTATTAGGGGGGTGATAGCGCCCGGCCACGTCTCAACGATAGTAGGGGCGAAGGCTTGGAGGTTCGTGGTGGAGGACTACGGCATACCAACCGTCGTCGCGGGCTTCGAGCCCGTCGACGTGCTACTCGCAGTCATGGAGATACTCAGGCAGCTCTCCAGGGGGGAGCCCATGCTTGTGAACGAGTACTCTAGGGTAGTGACCTGGGAGGGTAATAGAACCGCTCAGAAGATGATCGCCGAGTGCTGCGATGTAGTAGACGCCGCGTGGAGGGGGATAGGCTTTGTCCCTGAGAGCGGCTTAGCCTTTAGAGATAAGTATAGGATCCACGATGCACTACTCCAATACGGTATTAGAGAGCCCGGCCCCGACGAGTGGAGCTACGACCTCCCCCCGGGCTGCAGGTGCGCGGAGGTAACCCTAGGCATGGCGAGGCCCACTGACTGCCCCCTCTTCATGAAGGTCTGTACACCCGGGACCCCCTATGGGCCATGCATGGTCAGCAGTGAGGGCACATGCGCTGTATGGGCTAGATTCGGGGGCGGGGGCCTTGCAGAGGAGATAGCGAGGGGCATCGGCCTCAAGTAGTACTCTCCCCGAGGCCTGCGGGGCTAAAAATAATAGGGACTTTCAATAATCCCGCTCTAAGGGCGGAGTCTTGTGCTTAGGTGTGCCCGCGCTCGTGAAGGCCGTTAGGGGTGACGTGGCACTCGTCGACTTCGGCGACGGCGTCGAGCGGGAGGTTCTAGGGGCCACATATGAGGATGTGAAGCCCGGCGACATAGTTATAGTACATGCCGGTGTAATAATAGAAAAGCTTAAAGATGAGAAGCTCGACGAGCTACTTCGGATGCTTAACGAGTTCCGCGAGGATTTGGAGAAGAAGGCCGACGAGCTATTGAGGAGCCTCTCCTATCCTAGTGAGCCCACTTATGGCGGGTGAGCTCGTTGACTTGGTTCATAAGGATGTGGAAGCGCGTAACTCTAGCACACGGCGCGGGGGGTAGGGAGACTAAGGAGGTGATAGAGAGGATCATAAGAGCCCTTGTCCCCAGGGAGTACTGGACCGTCAAGGGGGGCACGGGCCTCGACATCCTCGATGACTCGGCTCTGATACCCATAGACAACGGCTACTTAGCCGTGACCATAGACTCCTACACGGTTAAGCCCCTCTTCTTCCCCGGGGGAGATCTAGGGGTGCTGGCGGCCAGCGGTACGATAAACGACCTCCTAATGGCTGGAGCCAGGCCCCTGGCAGCGTTGGACGCGGTCATCGTAGAGGAGGGATTCGAATTCGAGAAGCTCCTCACTATAACGCGGAGCTATACGGAGACACTCTACAAGCATGGCGTGAGCCTCATCGGGGGAGACTTCAAGGTGATGCCGCGGGGAGAGATAGACGGGGTAGTCATATCCTCGACCGGCCTGGGCGTTGTCGAAGGCGAGCCTATAAGGGACGACAAAATAAGGCCCGGCGATAAGATTATAGTAAGCGGGTACCTTGGCGATCACGGAGCCGCTATACTTGCGAGCCAGCAGGAGATAGGGGTCAAGTTTAATGTCAAGAGTGACGTGAAGCCGCTAACCGATCTAATGCTGCCCCTCCTCAAGGAGTATAGGGGCCGCATACACGGAGCAGGCGACCCCACGCGCGGAGGACTATCAATGCTCCTAAACGACTGGGCCCAGCTCACGGGCACCGTAATAGTGGTTGATGAGTCGAGTATACCGGTTCGGGAGCAGGTTAGGGAGTACGCTGAAATGCTCGGTGTTGACCCCCTCAGCCTGGCAAGTGAGGGGGTAGCGGTGTTAGCCGTGGATCCAAGCGTAGCCGACGAGATACTAGACTACATGCATAGGCTCGGCTACAGGGAGGCATCTATGGTGGGGGAGGTATACAAGCCCTCCAACCCGAGTCACGCTGGTAGAGTACTCCTGAGAAGCATTACAGGCGGTGTAAGGATACTCGAGCCCCCAAGTGGGGAGATAGTCCCGAGAATATGCTAGCTCGACGCGTGAAGGTAAGCCTCGAGCGTCACTGGGGGGCTAGCTGATGGCTGTGAAGGCGCTAAGGCTCAGGGTAGTGGGTATAGTGCAGGGCGTCGGCTTCAGACCCTTCATATACAGGCTAGCCGTCTCGGAGGGTCTAAGCGGCTATGTGAGGAACCTGGGGGGTAGCGAGGTCGAGATAGTAATAGAGGGTAGCGAGGCTAGTGTGAGCTCGTTCCTTAACCGCCTTGAGAGGGAGAAGCCTCCCCCCGCACGCATAGAGGAGTTACACGTGGAAGAGATAGAGCCCCGGGGGTTTACGTCCTTCAGAATAGAGAGGAGCTCCAAATCACAGAGCAGGAGGAGCATGATACCCCCCGACTTCGGCATATGCGATGACTGCGTTAGAGAGATACTCGACCCCAAGAGCAGGTTCTACCGCTACTACTGGAACAGCTGCGCCTGGTGCGGGCCCAGGTTCTCGATGATGTATGGCGTCCCCTACGATAGGGAGAATACCTCGATGAGGGACTTCCCCCTCTGCAACGCCTGCAGGAGGGACTATAGTGACCCCGGTAACATTAGGAGGTTCCACGCTCAGGGAATAAGCTGCCCACGCTGCGGGCCTAAGACATTCGTGTACGACGCTAAAGGCCGCCTGCTAAGAGTAGACGACCCCGTCGAGTGGGCGGCGGAGAGGCTCGAGGAGGGCTCCATAATAGCCCTCAAGGGCGTGGGGGGGTTCCACATAGCAGCCATAGCCTCGAGGGATGATGTAGTCGAAGAGCTCAGGAGGAGGAAGAGGAGGCCCTCCAAACCCTTCGCCCTAATGGCCAGGGACTGCGGGGTAGTCGAGGAGATAACGGAGCCTCCCCCAGGGGCCTGTAGCCTCCTGAGATCGCCTGAGAGGCCCATACTCCTCCTCCCCAAGCGAGCGGGCTCCAGGGTCTCGGAGCTTGTTGCCCCGGGGCTGGACACGCTGGGCGTCATGCTACCCTACACCGGCTTCCAGGTGCTGCTACTCCGCAGGGTCAGAGACGGGTTCCTGATAATGACTAGTGGCAACAAGTCGGGATCCCCCATGTGCACCACGCTTAAATGCGTGTTAGAGGAGCTCTCCGATGTAGTCGATTATATAGTAGCCCACGAGAGGAGGATAGTCCATAGGGTGGATGATAGTGTCTTAAGGTACACTGATGGAGAACCCGTCTTCCTGAGGAGGTCTAGGGGCTACGCCCCGGCTTGGCTCAGGGTTAGGGCGGCCCTCCCGGAGGCCGCGGCCGTCGGCGCTGAGCTGCAGGTTGTGGGGGCCGTGTCCTTCGAGGATAAAATAGTGCCCACCCAATACATAGGGGATCTAGACGACCCCGGCAACCTGGGCGACCTGGAGAGGGAGCTCAGGTGGTTCATATCAGTCTACAGGCTCAAACCCGCCTTCATAGCGATGGACATGCACCCGGCCTACCATAGTAGGGAGACCGCCTTAAGGCTGGCATCCGACTACGGGGCAGAGCTCGTGGAGGTTCAACACCACCACGCACACGCTGCGAGTGCCATGGCAGAGCACGGCTACCCCCCAGGCTCTAGGGCTGTTGCGATAACCATAGATGGCACAGGCTATGGCGTCGATGGAGGCGTGTGGGGCGGCGAGATCCTCCTAGCATCGTACGAGGACTTCGAGAGGATAGGCCACCTACACCCCTTCCCCCTGCCAGGCGGTGAGAGGGCCGTGATATGGTCTGTGAGGGGCCTCATAGGCCTCCTAGAGTCCTCGGGCTACACGGAGGAGGAGACACTTGATATCCTGAGGAGACGCGGCCTCCTCGACAAGCTACCCTACGGTGAGAGGGAGGCTAGGATAGCCTACCGCCAAGCCGAGAAGGGGCTAGCCCCCGTGACGACGAGTATGGGTAGGACCTTGGACGCCATCTCAGCGCTCCTCGGGGTAGCCTGGAGGAGGACCTATGAGGGGGAGCAGGCCATGAAGCTTGAGGCGGCCGCCCGTGGAGGGAGGGATATGGGCTACACACCGCCCCTCAACATGGTTGACGGGCGCTTGATTGTGGACACCCCCAGCCTCATCTCATGGCTCATTGAGTCCATCGAGGAGGGGATCCCCATAAGGGATCTCGCCATAACCGCTCTAAGAGGCCTCGGCAGAGCACTCGGCGAGGCAGCAGCTAAGGCTGCCAGCACAGCGGGCAGAGCTATACTCCTCTCGGGGGGCGCCTCGGTGAACACATACATAGTTCAAGGCGTGAGGGAGGCCGCCAACGCTCAGGGGCTCAGGGTTGAGCTCCAGAGGAGGCTCCCACCGGGCGATGGAGGGGTGGCGGTGGGCCAGATCATGGTTGGAGCCGCTAAGATGGGCCTCCTAGAGGCCCTCTAGAACCTAGTCTATCCTAGTCTATAAGGGGCCTCTCGCAGTTATCGTTAATCCAACGGGACACGCACTCCCTGTCTACGTGGATTGCCTGGGAGAGCCCCCTGAGTCTCTCCACTATAGCCTCGAGTGCCTTGAGTAGGCTCTCCCGCGTGGGCCTGCTGAGGCCTGAGGCGAACTCTAGGTTATAGGCAGGCACCGCTACCACTACCCCTGAGCCGCTGAAGACTCCGGCGCTCCTGGCTAGTACTACGAGCTCGAGGGGGCCGATACCGTGGGGGTCGAGCATGCTTATGCTAGTCGCGGCCTCTAGCTCGTCGAGTCTACTCGAGTCGAACTCTATGACCGCTAGGCCCTGGCCGCTTGATTGACGGGCTGGGTACGCGTCTATGAATATAGCGTAGTCGTATCCATCGAGTATGGAGAGATCCCCTGGGCCGATGCGATCCAGCGCCTTGAAGTCGGGCCCTGAGGCCCCGCATGAGATTAAGGCTTTGACGAGGCAGTAGCCGGCCCCGTCATCGCCGAAGAGGGGGTTACCGACGCCTATGACTGCAACCCTACGAGGCCTTACACCTCGCCTCGATCCACTGCTGGAGTAGTCCACTACAGCCCCCGCCTCCCGCCTCGCACTCCACGACTCTAAACGGCTTCGAGTAGAGCCTACGTAGGGCAGCCTCGTAGTGGACTAGCTTCAAGCTACCCGTTAGGTTTGCCCAGAGCTCCCCGGCAAGCCTTGATGGTAGGGGGTTATCGTTGGCGGGCTCTACAAGCCTCTCGTAGAGGCCCCTCCTCCTGCCCTCCCGGTGGAGTGGGGCGAAGAGTACTATCTCCCCGGCCCCAAGCCGGGTGGCCTCGTCGAGTAGTGCTAGAGCGTCCATGTCACACTCTATAACCACGCAGCTACCTATCTCCCTCTCCCCCAGCCTCATTATCTCCTCTAGGATATCCCCTCCCCCCTCCTCGGAGAGGTCGGGGATCACCGCTACTAATACTCTTGAGGTACGAGAGCACATCATCTATCCCCTCCAACTCCATGTGCCTCGCTATGAGTGACCTAAGCTCGTCCAGGGTGGGCTGCCGCGGGGCGGGGAACCTGTAGAGCCTTCTCACCCTATAGGTCTCGAGGCTCAGAGGCACCCCTAAGGCGTCTTCTAGAGCCTTCAGGATCCCCCTCTCCGCCTCCTCCGCCGCCCTTACAGCGTCGCCTATGGCCCTAGATATCTCGCCGAGCGCCCTCAGCAGCTCCCTCCTCGCCCTGCTAGGCGGGTCCTCCCCCATACCCCGGTTACCCCACCCCACCTAGTTCCCTCGAGACCCTCCTAAAGTGCTCTTCGAGCGCCCCCCTCCTCCTGCTTTCATCCAATAGCCTGAGGGAGGCCTTGTATATGGAGCAGAGCGCCTCCCCTGCCTCCTTAAAGGCTTCCTCCTCGCTTGCCCCCAGGATCCTTGCAGAGGCGTATACACTGCTCCCCACCTGGGCTAGGAATAGTGCTGCGACTACATCGGAGGCCCTCCTCTCAGCTATCCCCATGAGAGCCGCTGCGAACGCCTGCATCGTATCGTCGAGCCACTGGCTCCACTGCTTGCTGGCAATCATCCTCTCCAGCTTCTCCAGGAGGGGGCCTGGATCGCACTCGGGAGCCCCGGACTCTACCATGGCACACCCAGGGATTCGCTGGGCCTGGAAGGGTAACAAATACTTTGTTGCAATAGCACAAAACATATGCTAGAATACAAGTTGATTTCACATAGTAGAAAGTATTTATACAACTCTTGGGGTAGGATAGGGGTGGGCGTAGCCCCCCCAGCGTGAGCGGGGGGAGTGCTGTGAGTGTTACTCGTAGGGAGTTCCTAAAGCTCCTCGGTGCCTCCACGCTCTTCGCCTCGCTCGATTGGAGTAGGGTGGTCAAGGCCGCCGTAGATGAGGTCAAGAAGGGTCACGTAAATATCGTGTGGTTCGAGGCTCAGGATTGCGCTGGCAACACTACCGCCCTGATCCAGGCGACCGAACCGGATCTCATAACGATCCTCGGGGGTATGAGCCACACAGTAGGCCCCGGCACAGTCAGGCTACTCTTCCACGAGACCGTGATGCTCAGCTGGGGCGAGAGAACCCCGAGTTACGCTTGGGACCTCGTGAAGCACCCCGAGAAGGCTGAGGACCTCATTAAGGCTCTTGAGGAGAGGGCTAAGAAGCTCGGGGTGAGGGATCCCCTAGTAGATACGTTGAAGACCTTCGTCTCGCTAGGGTATAACCCCGGGATCCTGCTGACGAGCCCCATAGATATACTCAAGCTAGCCTCCGAGGGTAAGCTGGATCCCTTCGTACTTGTTATCGAGGGCAGTATCCCGATAGACAGCTCCCTCGCCTCCTTACACGGCGTCTCGGGCGTGCCGGAGCATGTGGACTACTTCTGCTACATAGGGGAGGAGAACGGTAAACCCGTGAGCTGCGCAACCTGGCTCAGGAGGCTGCTGAAGAGGGCTGTGGCGGTCATAACGGTAGGCAACTGCGCCTCCTACGGGGGCCTCATAGCAAACAAGGTCGTAGAGGCTGATTTCATGAAGAAGATGGGCTACGACCTCTTCGAGAAGTGGGGCTCCCGGGGTTGGAGCCTCAGCCCCACGGGGGCCGTGGGGTTCTTCCCCGATAAGAGGAGGGGCTTCAAGGGCTTCATAGACCTGGCGCCGGAGGCGGCTCCATTCAGGAACTTCGCCTACAAGCGCTGCAGCCTGGGCCCCGGGGAGGTGAGGTCGAACTGCAGGCCCGCCGTCGCCGTGCCGGGCTGCCCGGCAAACGGTAACGGGCAGCTGAGGGTGATAGCGCATATGGTGCTCTGGGCCCTCGGCAAGCTCCCACTGCCGGAGCTGGACGAGTACTGGAGGCCGACCTACATATTCGGTAAGACTACCCACGAGCAGTGCCCGAGGGCTGCATGGTACGCTGCCGGGGACTTCAGGAAGTACCCCGGGGAGAACAGCGCTAGATGCCTCTACGCAGTGGGATGCAAGGGCCCCATATCCCACTGCCCGTGGAACAAGGTCGGCTGGGTCAACGGCGTGGGAGGCCCCACGAGGACCGGCGGCGTCTGTATTGGTTGCACGGAGCCCGGCTTCACCGATAGCTTCGAGCCCTTCTACGAGAAGCTGCCCTACGTCACAGCAAGCGAGGAGGAGCTGAAGAGAGCCGCTCTAGGGGGCGCCATAGCCGTGGCTGCCGCTGGCGTAGCGGCTGGCGTGTGGGCTGAGCTACGCTCCAAGAAGGGTAAGCCCCCCGAGGAGGGCGCCGAGGCCGAGAAGGCGGAGGCCCCGCAGGGTGGGGGGTAGGAGGCCTTGGCGGCTGAGGAGGCTAGGCTCAAGTGGACTCCTGGGCTGGTGGCGAACCTTATAGTGGTGGCGGCGCTCGTGGGCACAGGCTTCCTGATGATGTACTACTTCAGCTACAAGCCCCTGAAAGCTGAGGGCTCCGCGGAGCTCGACTATGTTATCCACCACTTCTCCCTATCAAGCACGATGTGGTGGCGCGAGTTCCTCGCGCTGGCGTTCGACATCCTCATCATAGCGGTTGCCATAGTCGGGGCTTGGTGGACCCTCGGCTCCTTCGCGGCGTTCGCACCCGAATTCAGGAGGTGGAGGAACTACTACAAGAGCGAGGAGGGTAAGAGGGATGTATGGGTCGAGAAGTTCACGCTATGGCAGAGGATCCAGCACATATGGCTCTTCTCTACACTCATAGTATGCGCCTACACGGGCATAGTAATGAACCTCGGCAACAACCCCTACTGGAAGTTCCTATACTTCGGCAGTAGAGACGCCTTCGTGAAGGCGCACGTGATCTCGGGTCTCCTCATGGGGGTACTCCTAATCTTCCACTTCGCCTACTATGGAGTCAGGATACTGATAAGCCTAATCAGGAGGGAGCCCGTTATGGAGAAGTACCCCATACTCCAGTTCTGGAGGCTATGGACCTTCCTGAAGACACTCTGGGGCTGCCTCCTATGGTTCGTGGGGCTCAGGCCCAAGAGACCCGTGAGGGACAAGTATAACCCTGAGGAGCTATTCGAGTACTGGGGCGTCTACTGGGGTATCCTGGTGCTAGGAATACCCGGGGCCTTCATGGCGGTGTTCGGGCCGAAGTTCCTCAATGGGGTCTTCTGGATAACCCACGTGAAGGAGGCTATACTCGCCATCGTGTACCTCTGGATGGTTCATATAGCCTCGGGCCACTTCCGCCCAACGGACTTCCCCATAAACACTACATTCATCCACGGCAAGATGCCCCTGGAGAGGGTGAAGGACGAGCACCCACTCTGGTATGAGAGGCTTAGGAGGGAGTTGGGGGTTGCCCCGTGATTTTTTGCGTTGCAGAGGCGGGGTTTCGGGTTGAGTATACGTGGCACTTGGAGGTGAGTCGCAGTGGTTGAGATGGAGATGATTATAGACCCCATAACACGTATCGAGGGCCACCTTGCTCTGCGTGTAATAGTGGACACCAACGCTCGGAGGGCGAGGCCCGAGACCGTTAGGAGCTTCGTAACGATGTTCAGGGGCTTCGAGGTATTCTCGCTGGGGAGGCCGCCCGAGGATCTGCCACATATAACCAGTAGGATATGCGGTGTCTGCGGTGCAAGCCACGCTAACGCTGATGTAATAGCTACGGATATGGTCTACGGTGTACCCCCCACGCCGCTGGGGGTCGCCCTCAGGAACATGGCCTTCGCAATGACAGACCACGTCTACGACCACACTATAATACTCGTAATGCTTGAGGGGCCCGACTACAGTAGCCCCGTCGTGGACTTGATGACGAAGAGCGTCTACCAAGACGCTCTGGAGACCCTAGCCGAGCATAGGGATGTGCATGGCTTCACTAAGATAGCCGACATAATGGACGCCCTCACACCCATAACCGGGAAGCTGTGGCAGCTGGCAGTGAAGTTCCAGAGGCTCGCCAGGGAGGCTGGAGTCCTACTGTATGGTAGGCACAGCCACCCCTCAACCCTCGTGCCGGGGGGCATAACTACTGACCTCACGAACGCGGAGTACCTCCTAATGGGCTACATGTTCAGGCTAGTGAAGCTTACAGCGTGGGCCAAATACCTATACACAGCGCTCTGGGACCTCTACGACTTCTACGTGAGCAGGCACGGCTACGCGGAGAACGGGACAAGCTACCACCCCAACCCGAGGGTCTCCACGGTGGGCGCCGTGCTCTCAGGCGGTCTATTCGATGACCCGGAGGAGTACTCATCCATAGGGGGCTGCGGCGGCTGGGAGGAGTGTAGCACGGAGTGGGAGGAATTCTATAAGGGCATAGACTCCGCTGCGAGGAAGAGACTCATAAAGCCCGGTATAGTGCTCAGGGGGAGCCTAGTCACCACTAGCTATGCGGAGTCCCAGGTATCACTCTTCGAGCACGTGCAACACGCCTTCTATAAGGACTGGGCGGATAAGGTGAAGAACCTACCATGGTATGGTGAGCTAGAGAAGACAGGCTTCACGGATCCCCTGGGCAACAAGCTCAACTGGGGCCGGTGGGACGAGATAAGCGAGGCCATACTAGGCAAGGCCTATGGGGCACCCGTCTTCCACCCCTGGCTGAAGGTGACCCTACCCAACCCGACCGCTAAGAGCTGGGACGGCAAGTACACGTGGGCAACCCACGTGAGGATGGTGTGGAAGGACGGAACTATAACGCCCTTCGAGGTGGGCCCCTACGCGAGGATGAAGGTCACATCCCAGCAGCCAGCCAGCGACTCGCTAGGCCTATTCAAGAGTGACGGCTCCGGCAAGCTCAAGGTTACCCTGCCGAGGGCGTGCACGGAGGAGCTACCGAAGAGCGTATGCGAGGAGATGACGTTCGAGTGGAAGGTCCCAGATTATAGCTCCACAATCTACAGGCTATGGGCTAGAGCGTTCAACATGCTAGTCGACATCGTAGCGGCGTGGAACAACGTCACGAAGGCCCTGGAGTACGTCAAATCCGGCCACACCAGGGCTAGCAGGCCGTGGAAGAAGCCGGGCAGGATAACCTTCGGCGTGGGCTTCACCGAGGCCCCCAGGGGAACCGTGAGGCACTGGATGGTCCAGAAGGCGGGTAAGGTGCTAAACATACAGATACACGCGCCCACCACGGGTAACGTGAGCCCCTTCGACAGGTGGGGCCGGAGCCCCTTCGAGGAGAGCGCCGTCAACACCGTGGTGACAGAGGAGACCGACCCCAAGGACTGGACGGGCCTCGACTACGTGAGGGCTATAAGGAGCTTCGATCCATGCCTAGCCTGCGCGGCCCACATAACATTCGTGAGGGATGGGAGAGTCCTAGGCGCCGTGAAGAAGATAATAACTTCGACGCACTACCTCTAATCCCTCATTATTTTAAATGTAATAATAAATTTAACTCACTTATACTACCCCGCACTTTTTGGCTCACATACTAATCCCCGGAGGGGGGTTAGCGGGCGTATGGGGATTAGGCTCTCGGATATAGCAGTTGAAGCCCTACGCTCTGCGGTAAAGATGGGGTTTCCCATCGAGTTTAAGGCCATAGCCTCGAACGTCCTCCTCATCAGGCGTGGCAGAGCCGCTGGCGTGGTATACCTGAGGAGGCTTGACTCTGATGATGGCTACTATGTGGCGGGGTACCCCGACCCCTACAGCGTATGGGGCGTGAAGCTAGCCCTAGTGAGGAGCGGGGATCCCGCTGGAGTAGAGGTGTACCCTCACATGGTCCCCATACTTTGTGGGTACTACCCCCACATGTTCTCGACCTTCGAGGTTGATGTCTGGCGTAGGAGGCTCGAGTTCATCGATAAACTTAGGCCCTCAGACTCGGTGCCAGCGGCGCTAGCGCCCTATAAGGTGCTCGGATGCCGCATCCTAGTCCTCCCAGAGACTGGGGACTACGCTGCGGAGAGGGATGATGTTATACTTGCCTGGTATAATGCTGTCACGGGGAAGCTCGACGACGCGACGGAGTACATACTAAAGGCTGGCCTCTTCAAGCCTGGGCTCCTGGATGGCGGGGAGTAGACTGGCCTGGATTGCTAGAACCCCATCGAGTCGAGCCATTCTTCCATAGAGCCTCTTGACCTCGCCCCCGGGGCCCTCAACGATACCTAGGACTAGGGAGGCCCCACTCCTAGGCTCAACTAGGAAGTGCTTCACTATACTCCTACTAGACTCGAGGACGTCAATGACCCTATGAAGCGCTCTCTCGTCGCGTACGAGTACTTGAATACTACCTGTGACCAGCTCGTCGCGTAACCACCACCTGTTAAATGCGATGAAGAGCTCTATAGCGTCGCGGATAATGCTTGAGATACTCTTATACCCCTTCTCCTCCGCAAGCCTCCTCAGCTCCTCATAGAGCTCGTCGGGTATGGAGACACCGGTTTTAACCACCAGACCCGCATCACCCCCTACTCCTCTGTGTCTACCTCGATTGACTCCAGTACAACGCCTTTACCGCGAATTATCTCTATATTAGTGGAGCCGCATCGGGGGCATTTAAGGTACCCGAGTATGACGTCAGGGTAGATGTGCATAGCGGATAGGAGGCCTAGCTCCTCGGCCACCTTCTTCAGCTCCTCTATGGGGACCTCCCATGTGTGGCCGCACTCGCGGCACTTGAAGAGTGGGGGCTCTAGAGTTATGTTAACCTCGGCGCCTTCAGCAGGTGTGCCCCGCGAGGCCACTTGGAGTGCGAAGCGTAGGCTCTCAACGTCTACGAGGCTCAGGAGCCCAATGCGTAGGTTAATTGCGGTGACACGCCTGGCTCCCGGCAGGGATCTAAACTTCTCCTCGACAGCCGATAGTATGGCAAGTGCTATGCTTGTCTCATGCATTAGGGGCTTCCTCCCCTAGCATGTCGAGTATTAGCCTGTATAGCTTCCCTATCCCTAGGCCCTTTTTAGCGCTTACCAGCACAACTGGGGCCCTCGGGTTTATTCTTTTAGCATCCTCAATCATCTTGTCCACATTTACCCCCATGGCATCCGCTATATCGATTTTATTTATGACTATTAAATCGCTGACCATAGTGCTGAGGGGGTGCTTCACGAACTTATCCTCCCCCTCCGCTACATCGGCTACCATTATCCTGAGGTGCGCTCCCAGGGGGAAGTTAAAGGGGCAAATAATGTTACCTACATTCTCTATAATCATTATGCGGGCCTTGGAGAGCTCCTGGGGGCCGCCCAAGGCTTTGATCGCCTCCTCGATATGGGGCACCTCGAGGTGGCACGTCCCCCCAGTGTTTATCTGGATAGTCTTAACCCCATATTTAGCGATACGTTCGGCGTCGAGGCTCGTAGCTACATCCCCCCCTATGTAGACTATGCTGGAGGGGTCTACGTCCTTTGTCATCAGCTCTAGGAGCCTCTCTATCACAAGGGTCTTACCGCTACCTGGCCCGCCGAGGAACTCTAATACTTTAACTCCGAGCTCGTCGTAGAGACTTCTAAGCTTCGCGGCGAGCCTCTCGTTTTCAGCTATTATATCCTTAGCTACGAACTCCACCCTCTTAACCACTCCGCGCACCCTCCACCTAGGCGGGGTGCACCCTCAATGTATTTAAGTCTACCTCGGAGTATGCGGTGAAGGGAAGAGCGTGGGCTCGATCTACACTCCCGGGGAGGCGGCTAAGATAATCATAGCTTCATGGATGCTCGCCGTCTTCATCGGGGGAGGCTTCCTCATAATATCCTCTATAGCGAACACCCACCTCTGCAATGGAGGTTGCCCCTGGCCTCTGGATACGTGTAGCGCCAACTTCTGGCATAGGGCACTCTTAGTCGTTCTAGGAGCCATACCGGTGTCGTTCATCGTACTGGGGATAGGGATTCTTTACCAGAGGAGATCATCGGCCCCCAGCTAGATCCCTGTAGATGCCGAGTAGCTCCTGGAACACTTGGATCCCCCCTCTATACAGCTCCTCCGGAGGGCCACAACCAGGGGTGGCGACGCCACTATGCTGTAGGGAGTCGAGGCATACGAGTATAGCACGGTACCTCTTGCTAATCTCTAATAGGCGCTCCGACCAGGCTTGGAGGCCGAGACTTCTCCATCTACGCACTATCAAGGATAGAGAACCAGCAAGGCTACAGGAATGAGGCTCCAACCCTACGAGATCCAGCAGCGCCGATATGAGGAGTCTGAGAGCAGATGCTAGATGCAGGAGAGAGGCCTCGAAGAGCCCCCTACCTGCCAGGCTCTCCGCCGCCTCCAGCTTTAGGTAGGCGCTCCTCAACAGCATGGCGCGCATCTCTCAAGCCCCTAGCCGGGCACAGACTCGGGGGAGTCCAGGCCCTCACTATACGGTTTAACGTCTATAACGGGGCTCCCGTCGACGGCGTCCAACCCCTTGACTAGGAAGCCGCAGTCCACGAGTCTCGTGATCCGAGTGAGTGATAGCATGATGTTGTTCGGTCTCACGGGGCTCCTAGTGGCGAAGATCCCCCTGAGGGGCCTCCTGGGATCCCCGTAGGGGTGCACTAGCAGGGAGCGGGGCCTGGGTGAGAGGTGGGCATACCATAGTATCCATACCAGCATTCCCGGCCTAAGCCCTAGGAGGGCCCCCCTGTAGGGGGCGTATATGTAGATGAGCGCCTCGCGGCTACGCAGCTCCTCGTCGTAGGCGTAGACGCTGTAAGCGTCGCCGAACGGGGCGAGCCTCTTCTCCTCCCTAACAACGCGGCCTATGGGCGTGAGGGTAATCGCGCTCCCTCCCCAGCCGCTCACCCCGGCTTCCTCGAGTCCTCCTCTGGGACAGGGATTACCAGGGGCTTTCCATCCCTCCATAGCATCTCCACCCCAATACCGTATGTGTCCGAGATCCTATCCACGCCAATGGACTCGGGGGGGCCCACCGCTCGTGGTCTACCGTTCTTGACGAGTACAACCTCGTCACTGTAGCGGAGGCCGACTACGACATCATGGGTCGACGCCACAGTTATGAGCCCCCTCTCAACGGTTATCCTCCTAATCAACCGGAGGAGGCGCACCTTCGTGGCTATATCTAGGTTGCTTGTAGGCTCGTCGAGTAGGAGGACAAGGGGGTCCTGGGCGAGCGCCCGGGCTATGGCGACCAACCGTAGCTGCCCGCCACTAAGCTCGGGGAGCCTCCTATAGGCCAGCTCCTCTATGCCTAGGGTCCTCAGGGCCCTCCAAGCAGCCTCATAGTCCCGGTCGCCGGGGCCTGTCAGGCCTAGGTGGGGTAGCCTCCCTAGGAGCACGGCGTCTATCACGTAGATGTCAGCCAGGCTCACCTGCTGGGGCACGTATGCGATTAGCCTGGCCCGCTCCCTCTGCCTCATACGCTGCAGATCCATGGATCCAAGCCTTATCCTCCCCCTAGAGGGCCTCAGTACACCGGCTATGCACCTCAGTATCGTGGTTTTACCGCTGGCTATGGGGCCTAGGAGCAGGGTTATCCCTCCAGGCCTGGCCTTGAATGAGACCCCCTCAACGACCGTCCTCCTACCATCGTAGCTACAGGCGAGATCCTCAACCTCTAGGCCCTCCCCACCGCCCTGGCCCTCCAAGGATCTACCATCCATGCTCTCCACCACGCCTAAGTAGGACCACGAGGAGGGGGGCCCCGATCAGGGATATGGTGACGCCTACTGGGAGGGTGTTAGGCTTTAGTATGAGCCTGCCCGCTTCATCAGCTAGCAGTAGGAGGCATGACCCAATGGAGAATGATAGGGGGAGCAGGAGCCTATAGTTCCTCCCTACGAGTAGCCTCGCTATATGAGGAGCTATCAATCCTATGAAGCCTATCACACCGACAAATGAGACGTCGACAGCGGTAGCTAGGGCGGTCAGCGCTATGACTAAGCCCCTGAACCTCCTCAACTCCACGCCGAGGCTATAAGCGGTCTCATCGCCTAAGAGCACGGCGTTGAGATGCATCCACCTCAGCCTGAGGGCGATGTATAAGATGACGGTGACGACTAGTATTAGCCCTACCTCGGTCCACGTGGTTCTAGATATGTCGCCGAACATCCAGAAGAGCGCCTCCGCGACTAGCACCTCGCTCGGAGCCACGTACTCTACAAGCATCGTTAATGCTTGGAAGAGGAAGCCGACGGCAACGCCGGCTAGAACGACGGCGGTGGGCGTCATCCCTCCCCGTAGGCTCACAGCATACATGAAGGCTAGAGCTATAACGGCGGAGGCGAAGGCCGCTGTGGAGATTAGGTAGGGGTTCAATACCTGGACAACGGCTGGGGGCGCGCTTGAGGAGCCTGCTCCCAGCGCTACTATGGCCGCGGCCGCTCCGAAGCCTGCTGCTTGGGAGACTCCTAGGGTGAAGGGGGAGGCTAGCGGGTTCCTGGTTATGGCTTGAAGGGCCGCTCCGCTTAGGGCCAGCGAGCCTCCTACGAGAAGACCTGTAAGGGCTCTGGTAAGCCTTATGTTAAGCACCTCCCTATACATCAGCGGGACACGTCCATGGAGCAGGTCTGCCAGCACCGAGGGTGGGAGGGGGTAGTCGCCTATGAGGATGACTACGAGGAAGCCTAGTGCTAGAAGTGCTAGGGAGGCAAGCGTGAGCAGGGGGTATGCCCGGCTAGCCCTCCGGCTCGCCTGCAACTCTCTAGGAGCCCCCTCCGGCTAGCGATGCTAGGTTTAACTGCTTGAAGCCCCCATACCTCTTCGCCAGCTGTTGGTAGAGGGGTTTCCCGTCGAACATCTTCATTATCTCGTTGGCCTTAGCTACAGGGTTCACATCGGCGAACCTCGAGGGGAACAGGATCTTCCCTATATAGTAGGCGTCCGCGAGTGCTAACTCGTAGTTTGTAGCGTAATAGTTGAAGGGCAGTATACCGTAGACCCTTCCATCCCTAAAGGCCTTCAGGGACTCATAGAAGCCTCTATCTTTCAAGTAGTCCATTAGTATTAATTGTAGGCCGTTCTCGTCTATGAACACTACATCGGGGTTCCACCTTACTAGGAACTCCTTGCTGACATCGACGTGCCCTCCCTTGCAGCCGGCCTCGTCCACGACGCTTTCAACGTTGAGCATGGCGAAGAGGGGGTAGTGACACCACGTCGACGTTATCCCCCTCCTCCCCCTATAGCCTATGCCGCCCACGTACACGCTCAAGTTAAGTTTAGCGCCCTCAACCCTCCTCTGGAGATCGCTTACGAGGGACTTAGTGTAGGCTATCAGCTCCTCAGCCCTCCTCTCCCTGCCTAATATGAGGCCTGCTAGGCGGAGGGCCTTATAGAAGTCGTTGAGGCTCTCAACGCTTGTCAGCACCGGGCTTCCCAGCGACACGACGGGCACGCCCGTCTTCTCTTGGAGGGCGTCTGCCTCCTCGCGTGTGAGGAATGTCACAAATATCACGTCGGGCTTCACCTTGACTATCTCCTCTGCGTCAGGCATCTTGCCGGGCCCCCCGGGGCTTATGACGGGTAGACTCCTGAGCTCTGGGTGCGCCATTATGTAGACTCTCCCCACGGGATCCCACAGCTTCTCCACAGCCTCGACACCGACAACGTACTTGGTGGCGTTAAGGTATACTATGAGCCTCAAAGCGCCGGGTCCTACAGCGACCACCCTCCTCACGGGGAGCTTTACCGCTACCCTCCTACCGAGGAGGTCGGTTACTACTATTATCCTGCTATTGCTGGGTGTTACGGTTCCCTGGCCACTTGTAGCTGTTCGGGTGTGGTAGAGGGCGTAGGAGGCCCCAATGCCTATGACTATTAGAGCCACGATTATTGCCGCGGGAAGTTTTGCTAGGGAAGTGGAAGCCCTATTCAAGGTGGGTGCACCTCTCTCCGTCGATCAGTGCACATTACCCAGTATTTAACCGTACCCGCCGGGAAGGGCGGGGAAACCCGTAGCCGCTGGGAGCCGAACTAGTGGTGGGCCTCCGCTTCACCTCTACCCTCTTTCAGATAGGAGACCAGCAGCTCTCTAGCAGTGGGTACTCCCATCTCGGCGAGCGACCTCAGCATTGCAAGGCCGAGTGCTCTAGCCGGGTCCTCCCCCCTCCTGTAGGCCTTTGATGCCTCCTCCAGCGCCTTGCCCACAATGTACTCTATGGATTTAGGATCCTCGGCTGGCTTGGCGCTCTCAGCTATCTCGGCCGCCAAGCTCCTCAGGGCCTCGCGGTCCCCTATCTCGACCGGGGCGTGTACTATTATGCCGTTAGACTCCAGGTCCCTCCTAAGCTCCGCGGGTAGCGGGGCCCTTGATACTAAGTGGAACCTCTCGGGCTTGAAGGTCTCCTTGTAGAGTAGGAGTAGCCTGGGCTCCCTCACCCTCAGAGTCCTAGCCCTGCCCTCGGCGAAGTCCTCTATACGCCTCCTCTCAACGCCTAGTATGTCTGCTAGACCCTCCTCGAGACCCTGGAGCCAGCGGGCCCTCCACTCGGTGGCCCTCATAGGCTTGGCCAGGGGGCCCCTGAGGTCCCTCACGCGCTCGTACCAGTCGGGGAGCTCCTTGCACTCTATTATCGTGTGGGGCCTGATTATTGGCGGATCCCTATCCGGAGCAGCTATATCGAGAACCCTGCCCGGGTAGACCAGTATGTCGGGTCTCAGCATGGTGTATAGCCTCCAGCTCCTCTCGAGGTCGCCGGTGTCCTCCCAGCCTATGGGCCTGGGGGCCTCGAGGAAGAAGCTCACCTCGCCCCAGGGGAGCCTAACAACGGCGTTTGGCGGTATGGAGCCGCTTCTCTGCCTCCCACTCCTCTCGAGTAGTATGACGCCGGTCTCGGGGTAGATGAGGCGGGCCCCCATGGAGCCCAGGTGGGATAGGAGTGCCGCGAGCACCCAGTCCTGGTATATACTCCTAAGGTTGGTCCTCAGGCTCGTCCTAACGGCCGCCGCCCCCCTTCTTATGACCTCGTCCTCCCCGAGCCTGCCCCTCGCGAGGTCGAAGACGTAGTTGAAGAGCTTCTTCCTCAAGTGGAGCCTGGGATCCTCCAGGAAGCTCCTGAGTTCCCTCGAGTAACTCCAGCCTAGAGCCCCGAGGAGGCTTGAAGCCCTCCTAAGCTCCTCGGCCAGGATGGAAGCCCAGAGGCGGGCCCTCTCAACCTCCCCCTCATCGACTGCGAGCCTCACTATCTCGTCTCTAACCCTGTCGAAGAGCTCCTCCGCCTCCCTACTCTTGAAGACCAGGTGGACGCCGTCGGCCTTCACGAGCCTTCTAAGCCTGGCGACGAGCTCGCCTAGCCCCGGCACGATCCCCCCATGTGGAGGGGGTTACCGGGGGGTATTACGTGCTCTGCTGGAGGATCCTCTCCACCTCCCTCTCGAACCTCCTCCACCACTCCAGGATGGCACCTCTATCCTCGGCCATCCTCTCAGCCCAGGGGCTCACCCGCAGCTCCGCTGCTATGGTGGCAACTAGGTCCATGGTCTTCCTGGACTCCCAGGGCAGGGGCTGGGCGCCGGCCATCCTGCGGTACTCGCCTATGAGGGCGTACATCTTGAGTGCGTGGCTCACGGGGTCAACGCTGGAGCCTAGGGCCTCGTAGGCCTTATCTATCACCTTCTCCAGCCAGCCCCTGTGGAACCTGCAGAAGCCGGCGTTATCGACGGCGTACTCCCTAGCGGCCCTTTGGAGGCTAGTTCTAGCGTAGTCCTCGGGCTCCTGGAATGTCGGGGAGTAGTTGGTCCAGTACCTCCCCAGCACGTAGAGGGGGGCAACCATGCCGGGGCTCCAGTAGAGGTTGGGTGTCATGTACCAGTCCCTGGGGCCGAAGGCGGCGTATACAGCCTCGTCCCTGGCGGCCTCGACA
>Ga0256833_1000728_pt1 | contig 25178 bp, 26 predicted proteins | sample 356284metaG_FD_190535 | JGI IMG/M metagenome (GOLD analysis project Ga0256833, IMG submission 190535) | Hydrothermal vent microbial communities from Mid Atlantic Ridge, Atlantic Ocean - 356-284 | ecosystem: Environmental > Aquatic > Marine > Hydrothermal vents | place: Atlantic Ocean: Mid... | reverse complement strand
AAATAACCTTTTACAATTCTGTCATTTTTAGAACCAAATATCATTTTTAACATTATCATTATAACCTAGTATTAAAATTACGATTATTTTAGCAAAAATATGTGTAAGTGTTGTTTAGCTAGTGGCTATTAGCTTCAATATATTATAATTCCCATCATAGATTAAAATAGGAAAAAATATGGATACCATAAAAATAGGTGTAGTAACCACAAGTGACCGAGCGAGTCAAGGGATTTATGAAGACATTTCGGGGGTGGCGATTATGGACACTATGAAAGAGTACTTGTTAAATGAGTGTGAGTATGAATATAGATGTATTCCTGATGAGCAGGGGATTATTGAGACGACGCTCATTGAACTTTCGCGTGATGATAAGTGTGACCTTATTGTTACCACAGGGGGAACAGGTCCTGCTCCTAGAGATGTGACGACTGAAGCGACTGAAAATGTATGTCAAAAGCTTCTTCCTGGTTTTGGGGAACAGATGAGGTCAGTTAGTTTAGAATATGTTCCCACAGCCATTTTGTCACGTCAAACGGCAGGGATTTGTAATGGTTCACTCATTATTAATTTACCTGGAAAACCAAAGTCTATTCGTGAATGTTTAGATGCTGTTTTTCCTGCTGTTCCTTATTGTATTGACCTTATTGGTGGGGCATTTATGGAAGCTGATGAAAATGTGATTAAAATTTTTAGACCCAAAGCGAAATAGTATGAATGTTGAATTTATAGAGGCTAAACTCAAAGAGATTTATGCTGAACTTGAAAAAGAGGTGATGAATGTGTTGATGGACGAATCACTTGACCGTAAGCAGACCAATTTACATATGCAACCTTTGAAATCAACCAAACAGATTTTAGAAAATGCACTTGATAGCATAAAAATGGTCGAAAAGTTGGCGAAAGAAGATTTAGAGAAGTAATAAACAAATTAGTACACAATTTTTAGTAAAAATAGTCAAAACATAACCACATATGAAGTGTGGTTTTGCTATATTTTTATATAAAAAAGGACTATTTGACATGAAAATTTTAATATCGTTTTTAATGCTTGGCAGTTTGTTATCTGCTGAGATAAAACTTCCACAAAACTTTAAAACAGACTTTAACCAAACCATTACCAATGAAAAAGGAAAAGTAATTTCCTATGAAGGTAAAGTACTCTTTATTAATGCGAATTTAGGACTTTTTAAATGGTCATATACTGCACCCACTCAAAAAGAAGTTTGTACCGATGGCATAACCGTGACCATTGTTGATCATGATTTAGAACAAGTCTCTTATTATAGAATTGAGAAGGGTATTAATTTACAAGAGATTTTAAAAGTAGCCACCGAAATTTCACCTCAAGCCTATACTGCTACCTATAAAGAAGTAGAGTATCTTATTGTCTTAGATAAAGAGGAGCAACTGAAAGAGATTAGCTATGTTGATAACTTGGACAATAAGGTAAAGATAGTATTTACAAATATGAAATATGCTTCAAGCATTAGTGAGAATGTTTTAGAGTGTAATGCCCCTCAAGATTACGACATCATTAAAGGTTGATTTTGCAAGAATTTGTTACCAATTTTCAAATGGGAAATGCTTTTTATATTGCACTAGGGCTGTTTCTTCTTATTGTTATTATTATCTCAACTATTATTGTTGTGTTTCTCTCTCGCATTGCTAAACTAGAAGCGATTTTAGACCAAGCAAAAGCCATAGACAAAGCTAAAGAAGAACGCTTAAATGAGTTTTATGAAGCTTTTCAAGAGGAACGAAAGAAAAATATGGAACAAGAGCGATCGCTTGAATATTTTGCTAAAAGCAAAGAGACCATTAAAGAGTATGCTTCTAAAATAGAACGTTTTAAAGAGCGTATTATCGATGAAAATAGAGACCATGTTGAAGCGATGCATAAACAAAAAAGTGCCTTTGAACAGTTGCGTGTACGCTATGAACTACTTCAAAAAAGTTTTGAAAAACAAGAAGAGAATCATGCTTTATTGAGTAAACGAAATGAAGATTTAGTAGCCTTAAACAACAGTTTGCATCTGCAAGTACATGAAACAAAAATTAAAGTAGATGAACAAAAAAAGCATCGAGATGAGCTAAAAGAAGAGTTTACTCATTTAGCCTCTAAAGTCTTTGAAGGCAATTCAAAAGAGTTTACAAAGCTTAGTGGAGAGAATCTTTCTGCACTCATTAAACCAATGGAGAGCCAAATATCAGATTTTAAAAAGCAGATAAATACGCTCTACTCCGAAGAGTCTAAAGACAGAGCGATGTTAAAGCAAGAGATTATCTCATTAAAAGAGCTTAACCATCAAATTAGTCAAGATGCTATTAATTTGACCAAAGCCTTAAAAGGGGAGAAGAAACAACAAGGTATTTGGGGCGAGATGATTTTAGAAAAAGTTTTGGAATCTTCTGGTTTACGTAAAGGGGAAGAATATACACGCGAAGTTGCCCTAAAAAATTATGAGGGTAAAACCTATCGCCCTGATGTTTTGGTGCATCTCCCTGATGACCGTGATTTAATCATTGATGCGAAAACATCGCTCAATGCTTATGAAAAATTTATTTCAGCCGATACAAGTGAGCTAAAAGAGGTCTATTTGGCAGAACATATAAAAGCCACTAGACACCACATCAAAGATTTGGCAGAGAAGAATTATGAAAAGCTTTTAGGGATTAACACTTTGGATTTTATCTTTATGTTTGTGCCTATTGAGGGGGCATTGGCATTGGCTTTAGAAAAAGACCCCTCTTTGTATGATGATGCTTTTAAACGCCATATTCTTTTGGTGGGTCCGACAACACTGCTCATTGGCTTAAGAGCCATAGAAAATGTATGGAAATACGAAAAACAGACACAAAATGCCAAAGAGATAGCTTCACGGGCAGGGGCATTGTATGATAAATTTGTAAATTTTTCTGAAGATATGGTCAAACTCTCCCGACAGTTTGACACCCTTCAAGGCTCATTTGAGTCAGCTAAAAAACGCTTAAGTGAAGGAAAAGGGAACATTGTGCGTCAAGTAGAACAACTCAAAGAGATGGGAGCAAAAACCACTAAAAAAATACCCAAAGAGTTGGGTTAAGAGGAACACGAAAGCTTTTGATTTTTAAAGGCTTTAGGGGTTGGTTTTGCCCATCGCTCAAATGCTTCATGCTCATCAAAAGGGGTTTGGGCAATTTTAAAAAGGTCATCAACCACTGAGAAATCTCCCTTTTCAGCTGCATCAATTGCCTCTTGAAGCATATAATTTTTTAAAACATATTTGGGATTGTTACTTAACATCTGCTCTTTACGTTCTGTGGCATTAATATCTTTAATACGTTCATCATATTTATCTAGCCAACTGTTCATAGGCTCATGGTAAAGTCCAAGTTTAAGTAGCTCTTCTCGATTGTCTTTGTATTCAAAATGGCTAAGGGTACGTAAAAATACGGTGTAATCTACTTGTAAGGTATTGAGCATGTTGAACATCTCTTCTATGAGTTGTGGGTCATTTTTTGTGGTTCTTTCTAGCCCTAGTTTTTTGGTCATGTAGTAGTGTGTGTAGCGTACATAGCCAAGGTCATAAAAGTTTAAACATTGTCTTAATCCCTCAATGGGGGTTAAATAACTAAAGGCACTCATCAGTGCTTGTAAGTTCCACTTTCCAACAGCTGGCTGATTAATGTAAGCGTAGCGTCCCTTAGTATCGGTATGGTTACAGATGTTTTGATAGTGAAAATCATCTAAAAAAGCAAAAGGCCCATAATCTATGGTGACCCCTGTGATGGACATATTGTCGGTATTCATAACCCCATGGTTGAAGCCCACAGACATCCATTGTGCCATGAGTCTAGCTGTTTTTGCAAGGACTTCATTGAAAAGTAAGTTATAAGGGTCAGCTTTTCCTTTGAGGTGAGGGAAGTTCTCTTCTATGACATGGTCAGCTAAGGCTTTTAGTTCAGGGTAAAGACCATGTGCTGCAAAGTATTCAAATGTACCAAAACGTACCCAAGAGTCACTTACGCGACAAACAATTGCACCTGTTTCAGTCTTTTCACGATAGATTCCATGTTCTGAACCAATAATTCCTAAACATAAAGTACTAGGAATACCTAAATTAATCATCGCTTCACTCATAAGGTACTCACGAATACTTGAACGAAGTACAGCACGACCATCTCCATTACGTGAGTATTTTGTTTGACCTGCTCCTTTGAGTTGTAGTCCTAGCTTGTTAATGCTTCCTATGTTAATGGCACGACCATCACCTAGTTGTGGAACAAAATAGCCAAATTGGTGACCAGCATAAGACATGGCAAATGGTTCAGCACCTTTAAAGTGAAATTCACCGTTAAGTAATTTTACAAAAGTATCACTCTCTAGCTCTTTTTCATCTATGCCCAGTTGTTTTGCCACCGTTTTGTTGGCATGGATTAGATGTGGTTTAACCAAAGGCGTTGGTTTTACGCGTTCATAAAATTCACTATCTAAACTAAGGTAGGGGTTGCTTACTTGTATCTCTTTTAATGTTTTAGTTTCATGCATAGGCTTATATTAGCTTGGATAGCTTTAATAAGACTTAATATATTACTTCAACTCCCCCCAAGAGTCACCAATATTTACAGAGCATTCTAAAGGAACATCAAGTTGCATAATATTTGCCATAATATGTTGAAGCTTTGGGGCAACTTCTTCAATAATCTCCTCTTTTATCTCAAAAATAAGTTCATCATGGATTTGTAAAAGCATCGCACCCTCTATGTTCTCTTCTTTCATAAAAATCTCAATCTCTAGCATAGAGAGTTTAATGAGGTCAGCTGCACTTCCTTGAAAAACTGCATTGACCGATTCACGTAAAAAGGCCGCTTTTTGCATTCCTGTGGCATTTTCATAGTCAAATATTCGTCGTCGTTTTAAGATGGTCTCCACATAGCCAATGGTTTTTACATCCTCTTGGATTTTGGCTAAAAAGTCTTTAATGGTGGAAAAGTTTTCAAAATAAGCTGTAATAATCTCTTTGGCTTCTTTGCTTGTAATCCCTAACTCATCGGAGAGTTTTTTCGCTCCCATTCCATACAAAATTCCAAAGTTTACGGATTTTGCATAGCCTCTTTTGGCTTGTGCTTCTTCCTCTCCAAAGAGTTTAATGGCTGTGGCTAAGTGAATGTCCAAGCCATTGTTAAAGGCATCAAGTAGGGCAGGGTCTTGTGAAAAGTGTGCTAAAAGTCTAAGCTCAATTTGTGAGTAGTCAATGCTTAAGAGTTTGTAGTCCTCTTTGGCAACAAATGCCTCTCGTACTTTTCGACCCAATTCTGAACGGGTAGGAATGTTTTGTAGGTTAGGCTCTTTAGAACTAAGCCGTCCTGTGGCTGTTCCTGTTTGTAAAAATGAGGTATAGATACGGTTTTGCTCATCACTCTTAGCCAATTTAATAAGAGGTTCAGCATAAGTAGAAAGAAGCTTTTGGGTGGTTCTGTATTCTAAAATTTTTTCAATAACCTCATGTTCCCCTTTGAGTGAGTTCAATACTTTTTCATTGGTAGAGTAACCTGTTTTGGTTTTTTTGCCCCCTTTTAAACCCAAATGCCCAAAAAGAACATTGCCAAGCTGTTGAGTGGATTTAATGTTAAACTCTGTTCCACATAAGGCATAAATTTCTTCGGTAAGTTGAGCTAATCGACTACTTAACATCTCTTGCAAATCTTTTAGTTTTTCTATGTCAATTTTGATGCCTCGCTTTTCCATGGCAATAAGCGTGTTTACAAAAGGGTACTCTACTTCTGTCGCCAAATCTTTTAGATGCTCAATCGAAGCCAAACTCATCGCTTTGTCTAATGCCCCATAGAGCATAAAGGTCATCCACGCATCTTCACTGGCGTAAAATGTAGCTGTCTCAATATCTACATTGGCAAAAGTTTCGCCTTTTTTAACCAAAGATTTAAACGGCTTCATCTCATAACGAAAAAACTTTTTGGCTAAAGCATCAAGTCCTACTTTGCTCCCTGGGTTGAGTAGCCACGCCATTATCATAGTGTCTGCAAAAGGAGTTACCTCTTCAATACCATACTGATGATAGAGCAGTGAAAAGTCAAATTTTAGATTTTGTCCAATCACTTTGGCTTTGAGTATTTGCTTTATGGCTTCTATGGCATCTTCTATGCTTACTTGTTCAGTAACTCCCAAATAAGCGTGAGCTATGGGGACATAATAGGCTTCTTTTTCATTGAGGGCAAAAGAGAAACCAACCATTTTGTCTTTTTTTGTGTCAAGTCCTGTGGTTTCTGTATCAAAAGCGACTAAGGTATTTGGCTCTATTTGTTCGATTACTTTAAAAAGCTTCTCTTTAGTGTCAAGACAAATCGCTTTAAAAGCATCTTCTTCATCTATCTCTTCCTCCTCTATGTCAGAAAAATCAACCCCAACTTTTGCTTTTTCTAAGGCTTTTCGCATCTCATAACGCTCAAAGTCGTCCATTAAGCAGGTGAGGTAGTTTTTATCTTCAAAAGCAAAACTCTCTAAATCAAAATCTTTAAAGACATCTTGATTCATCGTCACCAATTCACGTGACATAAACGCACTCTCTTTGCTCTCTAAAAGTTTCTTTTGAATGTTTGGCGTTCCTGCATTTTCAAGGTCATCATAGATGTTTTCTAAGGTGTGGTATTTGTTAATAAGTTTAGATGCTCCTACTTTACCAATCCCTTTTACCCCTGGGACATTGTCGGCTGTATCTCCTACAATGGCTTGAAAATTGATAAAATCTTTAGGATACACCCCAAACTTTTCAAAACACTCTTTTTCACTAATCTCTTTTCGTTTGAGTGAATCATACATTACCACGTGACCATTTTCTATCATTTGATATAAATCTTTATCGTGTGAAACAATGCGTACTTGTAAACCTTGCTCTTTTCCATATTTGGCTAAAGTGGCAATAATATCATCGGCTTCATAACCCTCTTTTGCTAAATGGGCAAAGCCCATCTCCCTAATCCAATCAATCGCAATGGGAAGCTGTTTCACCAAATCTTCAGGAGGTGCATCTCTATTGGCTTTATAGTCAGGGTAAATTTCATTTCTAAAGGTATTGCCTTTAGAATCTAAGGCAAAAACAATATAGTCTGTATTGTGGTCACGATGAAGTGAGTCTATGAGGTTTATAAATCCTGTCAAAAGTCCTGTGGGAAAACCATCTGAATTTTTAAGGGGAGGAAGAGCAAAATAAGAGCGAAAGAAGAACCCAAAGGTATCTATGATTGTTAATGTTTTCAAAAGTTAAAACCTATTTTTTTATTAAAAGATTTTATCTAATTCTCTGTTATATTCTTATTTTATAGACGATATTCAGAAAATTAAAAAATACTTTTATTAATTTAATATTAAATATGTATAATAACTTATTAATATAATTTTAAGGAGGTGCTTTTAATGTCAGGTACACATGATCCATATTTAGTTACTGCAAAAAGAACCTTTAATGAAGAAAAAATTCAATCTCGTAGAAAAAAATTAGAAAAGAAGAAAAATGAACCTAAAGGTTTTTTTTCTCAAGAAGTTCATATTGAAGATTATATCTATCTACCAGAGAGTTTGCAAAAAGTTGTTATAATCTCTCTCTTTATTCTACTGCCCTATATGGTAGGTTTAATCACTATAACCATTTTAAATGGCTATAAAGATGGCTTTCAAGAATACAGTAAAATGATATTTAATATATTTATGTTTACGTGGACTGTGGGCTATGAAATTTTAGCCTTGATGCTTATATTACTTATTATAAAAAGTGCTTTTACTTTTAAAAAAGAGTAAAAGCTTAGTAACTGTACTCTTGTGCAAAAAATTCTTTTGTGGCATCTCTCATTTCAGAAACATCTTCAATCCGATTGACCAAGTCCCTAAATTTTGATGCTCCTTGATAACCTGCTTTAGAGTAAGTATGAAGATGTTTTCTAAAAATCAATGCTCCATGTTCACCGTAATGGGCTATCATTTGGTCAAAATGTTCTAAAACCACTTCTTGAATGAGTGCTGAAGAGAGTTCAGCATTTTCACTGCCATTGATATGATTTTTCATAAGCTGAAATATCCAAGGTCGTCCAACTGCACCACGTCCAACCATTACGCCAGATGCTCCTGTATGTTCTAACACCCATTTTGCTTTTTCGGGGCTATTAATATCACCATTGGCAAGAACAGGTATGTTTACTGCTTCAACTATCTCTTTAATAGCATCATAATCTACCGAAGCTTTATAGCGTCCTGCTCGTGTACGTCCGTGAACAGCAATAAAATCAGCTCCTGCATCTTCACAAAGTTTGGCTTGGGCAATATGATTTTTTTCATTAAAGCCTAAACGCATTTTGACGGAAGTATATTCTTTGTTAGAGTACTTTTTAATGGTTTCGATGGTTTTAGCCATTTGAGGTAAGTCTGTAAGTAGGGAAGAGCCTTGTAGGTTATTGACAATTTTGGGAGCAGGGCAACCACAGTTTAAATCAATCACATCGACCCCATCACGCTCATTAATGAGTTCTACTGCCTTACGGACTATTTCTAAATCTGACCCTGCTATTTGTATGCTGTAAGGTGTTTCAAGCTCATTTTTTTCCAACATTTTAAAAGTTTTTTTACTTTTAAAGGCTAAAGCATTGGAGCTTATCATTTCCGAAATGGTAAAGTCGGCACCAAATTTTTTAACCACAGAACGAAAAGGAAGGTCAGTAAACCCTGCCAAAGGGGCAAGGGCAAAAAGGGGTTTTGAAAAATCTAAAGTAGGCACTAAACTAAGTACCTCGTTTAAGCTTTACAGATGTGACGAATATTCATCAAATCGGTAATTCTGTATTTTTTATGCTCTTTTTTCAAATCAAACAATGCTCTAAAGCGTTTAAATTCACTCTCTTCATGCTCTTCTAAATACTCTCCAGCTTTCTCAATCATCTCATAATCAAAAAGTAAGTACAGATAAGCAATTTGTGCATCATCATATTTACCTTCATACTCTCTCCATAATTTTAAGTTATCATCTGGAGAGAGTTGATTCATCATTAATGTGGCGATTTGTAGATACTCAGTACATTTTAAATCTGATTCAAGTTGAACAATAAAGGTGTCTAATATCTCTTTAGTTAGTCCTAAATTATCGTCATTTTCAACACGTGTAAGTAAGGTTAGGAATCCCTCTTTGTTATAGAGTTTAACATACTTCAACGCTTTTGGAAAGGTTGTTTTTGATGAAAAAACTTTTAAAGCTTCATTGAAAATTTCTTCACTGTATGCTTCTTTTGATTGTAAAACTTCTTCGGCAAATTTTTCTTCTTTTTGAAGACGATTTTGTAAGTTTTTAATAACAAATGGGTTTGTTGATGAGAGGACTTTTTCTAACTTTTTTGCTTTAAGATCAACATACTCTCCACGATTAATTTCAGTAATGATGGTTAATGCACTACGTAATTTATCGGACATATCATCAACAGCTCCATTTACACTAATAGAAGAAACATCGAAGAGTGATGCTGTTTTTTTAAAAAGAGGTAGATGAAATTTATGTGCTTTAGGCTCTTGTAATAAAGACCAATAGAGTGCATCATCTAAAGTGTTTGTCTCTTTTTCCCACTTTTTAAACTTAAAAAAGTTTTTAGTTCCATAAAACATCATATGTACCAATGAAGCAATCATAAGAAGTAGCATTGGTAATACTATCCAAACAGCTACAGGAATGGGAGGTATAGGTATCCCTAAATCACTAATCGTATAATTTCCAGGGTTAATCATATAAGTAAAACTTCCTATAATAACCATTAGCACAATTGATGCTATAATATATAAACCTAAACGCATAACTACTCCTTATTTTTTGTAAAATTACTCTTTTTCTACAACTTCTCTACAATTTATACAGTAACGTGCAAAGTTTTTTACCTTTAAGCGTTCTATGTTGATTTCTGAACCACATAAATCACAGGTACCGTAAGTTTTATCTTTAATTTTATCTAAAGCCAGTTCAATTTCTGCTAATTCTTTCGATTGTTGTATTGAAATTGCATTATCGACAGCTGAATCGAGTGACATTGAAGCATGGTCTGCTTCATCTTTTAGTTCATTTTCTCTCATGCCATCTCGCTCATTTGAATTAATTAATAAGTTTTTTTTAATGGTCTCTTTTCTCTCTTGTAATGCTACTTTAAAAAAATCTATTTCTGTTTGATTTAGCATACTGATATATTCTCCTAATATTATTTATGATATGGGTGATTATTTAAAATAGTTAATCCCCTAAAAACTTGTTCTAACAATACTACTTTTGCCAACTTATGTGACATTGTAATTTTACCCAAAGAGATGCTATTATTACATTGTGTTAAAAATCTCTCTTCAAGCCCATAAGCTCCACCAATAAAGAAGTTTACTACCCCTCTATCCTTAAACAGTTCTGAAAATTTAAAACTATCTAGCTCTTTTCCATCAGGGCTTAATGCAATATTGTATGCACCCTTTAATTGTTGTTCTAATGCTAGAGTATAAGATTTTTGTGAGGCTTCTGTGGAAATTTCATGGGCTTTATTAATCTCTTTGTTGTAGATTTCAAAAACTTCCACTTTGGCAAAGGGTTTTGCAATTTTTATATAGTGTTCAATGAGTGGTGCATAGAGTTTGTCTTTTGATTTTTTATCAATAATATAAATATTAATTTTCATTAAACTATACGACTTTTGGATTGTCCTCTAAAAAGAGTTTTAACACTCCAGCAATGGTCTCTTTCATATCATTTCTATCAACAATCATATCAATCAATCCATGTTCGAGTAGAAACTCTGAACGTTGAAATCCTTCGGGTAAATCAACCCCAACGGTTTGTTTAATAACCCTTTGTCCTGCAAAACCAATCAATGCCCCTGGTTCAGCGATGATAATATCACCCAGCATTGCAAAAGAGGCAGAAACTCCACCCATAGTAGGGTCAGTTAGCAAAGAGATAAACGGTAAACCTTTTAGATGTAATCTATTTAAAGCTGCTGAAGTCTTAGACATCTGAAGTAAAGAGAACGTACTCTCTTGCATTCTCGCACCACCCGAAGCAGAGATAATAATAAATCCACACTTCTTCTCAATAGCACGGTTAATTGAACGTACAATTTTTTCACCCTCAACAGAGCCTAAACTTCCACCCATAAAAGAGAAATCAAAAATAACCAACTCTGTCTCCATACCATTAATGGTACACGAACCTGAAACAACAGAAGAGATTTTACCTGTTTTGGCTTTTGCCTCTTCTAAACGTTTTTTATAGGATTTTTTATCGGTAAACTTTAAAGGGTCAATGGGTGTTAAATTGGCATCAAATTCAACAAATGAACCCTCATCACAGAGAAAATCTTGACGCTTTTGTGCATCTATTCTAAAATGATGGTTACATTTTGGACAAACTGAACATTTAATTTCTATCTCTTTATGGTACATAAGTGCTAAACATTTTGGACACTTTATCCATTTACTTTGTTCATCTTTGGTCTCTGTATTACCCATCATACTAGAAAAAATATTTGCAAAATTCATTTTATCTTATCTCCGATAACTTTAATTGAGAGAATAATACCATAAAATTTATGGAGTTAAAAGTTCTTGGCCATTATTTGGTGTGCTTCTGAATCTCTTGAGCAATAAAGTGTGCATGTTTTAAAAAGAAAAAGTGGTCACCCTCTAAAGGATAAAATTCTGAGTCAGCAATAAGCCCAGCTATTTTTTCACCTGTATAGAGTGGGGTTGCTGTGTCCTCAATACCCCAAAAACAAAGTGCCTTACTTTTAGATTTAGCAAACTCAGCTTCAAAGTCTTCATCTACCACATTTTTAAAAGTTTCATACATCTCATGCGACATACCTTGGGCATCAGGAGCGACAAATAGTTTTCTAATTTTCTTAAATCCTAAAGGCTTAAGCAACTTAAAGGTAGCAATTTTTACTTTAATTGACCAAGGTTTTTCGGTGACTACTCCTGCTGAAGAGAGCAATGCTAAATGTTTTGTCTTAAGTAGTGTCGCCACTTTACCCCCAAAAGAGTGTCCCATAGCCAGAATGGGCTGAACATTTAAACTCTTTAAAAATAACAAAACTATTTTGCCATAATCTTCTGTTGTTAGTATTGTCTCATTATTACTTGCCCCAAAACCTGGCATGTCCAAATAGATATGTTTATATGTTTTTAGCTCTTTGGCAAAAGCTTGTTTCATAATCTCCTTATTTGATCCCCACCCATGAAGAATTAAAATTGCTTTTTCTTGACTTGGATTAACAAGTTCATAACTCAATTTAAATATTTTATCTTTATAAATAACTTCTTTTACTGCCATAAATTTCTCTCTTTTCTAAATTATTTTAAACTTTTTGCACAAACATAGGCTGATGAAAATGCCCATTGAAAATTATACCCACCAAGCTCACCTGTGACATCTAATACTTCCCCTAAAAAGTATAATCCTTCATTTCTTAAACTCATCATGGAAGAAGCTTCTATCTCATCTAAACATACCCCTCCTTTGGTTACTTCTGCTTTAGAGTAACCAAATGTGCCAGCAGGTGCGAAGGTATAAGCTTTGAATTTTTCTATTTTTTGCCACTCATTATGGCTTAGTTTAGAACAAGTTTTATCTTCAATATTTAATGTATCTAAAAATGTTTTAGCAACTCTTGAAGGTAAACCCAACATTCGTGAAATATTTTTTTGGGAACTCTCCAACGATTTTAGATTAATCTTAGGCATAAAGTCAATTTCAATTTTACCTTTTTGCCAATAGAGTGACGCATTTAAAACAGCTGGTCCAGAGATGCCTTTGTGGGTAAAAAGTAATGAACCCTCTATTTTTTTATTGCCGACTTTAATGCTAACTTCTGTGGAAATTCCACTTAAAGATTTAAAAAAGAACTCATTTGGTTGAACGGTAAATCCAACAAGTCCAGCAGACAAAGAGGAAACTTCATGCCCAAAATCTTTAGCGATTTCGTAGCCAATATTGGTCGCACCCAATTTAGGAAAAGAGAGTCCACCTGTGGCAACCACAACTTTTTTTGCTTTAATCTTGCCTTTTGAGGTAAGAACTTCAAAATGCTCATTTAATTTTTCGACTTTTTCTATCTTTGTATTGAGAACAATATTTTTATGATTAATTTCTTTCTTAAAAACCTCCACTATCTCTTTGGCAGAGTGTTCACAGAAATATTGGTGATTTTTACGCATAATAGGGCGTAAGCCACGTTCACCCAACCAAGTCAAAAGGGCGTGTTGGTCAAATCGTTTAAGAACATTACGCACAAAACCTTGCTCTGCGACAAAATTTTGGGGTTTTACCTTTTCATTGGTAATGTTACATCTCCCACCACCAGAAACCAAGATTTTTGAGCCTATTTTTGCATTGTTATCAATCATCAAAAAGTCTTGATTTTTTAACAATGCTCCTAGCATAAGCCCACTCGCTCCTGCTCCTAAAATTACTATATTTACTTCTTTATTCATTTAGAATTATAGCATAAGCTTCAGCTTCGTTAGTTAAAGTTCTTTAAGAAAAACATGCTAAACTAGCACAGCTCAAAAGGATTTTTTGATGCTGTTCTACTCTAGGGATAGACCCATAAAGAGTAAATTTATTTTCGCTAAGGAGTTTAGTGATGAAGTATGATTACCTCATTTTTATTGGCAGATTTCAGCCATTTCACACAGGACACGAAAGTGTTATTCGCAAAGCTTTAGAATTGTCAGACAAAGTCATCGTGCTTATTGGTTCAGCCTATCAGCCTCGTACCGTTAGAAACCCATGGGATTTTAATGAACGAGAAAGTTTAATGCGTTTGGCTTTTTCACAAGAAGAGAATCGCCGTATTTTAGCTTTTCCACTACTTGACCAAACCTACAATAACCAACGATGGATTAAATCGGTACAACAATTAGTAAGTGGTGTCGTCCACAACAAAATAGCTTCAAGCCCAAAAGTGGGACTCATTGGGCATCAAAAAGATAGCTCTTCAGAGTATCTAACCCTTTTTCCTCAATGGGAGCGTGAAGAGGTGGAAAATTATGAAAATATCTCTTCTACGGACATTCGAGAACTCTATTTTGACAAGGCAGAGTTAAGCAGTAGCCTAAACAGCAATGTTGCCATTGCCTTAGAGAAGTTTAAAAGAAGCAAAGCTTATGAGCAAGTTCAAAATGAGTTTCATTTTGTCAAAAAATACAAATCAGCGTGGGACAATGCCCCTTACACCCCAATGTTCATCACCGTAGATGCCGTGGTAGTGCAAAGTGGACACATCTTAATGATTGAGCGAAAAGCCCAACCAGGAAAAGGCTTAATGGCACTGCCTGGAGGATTTTTAGATGCCAATGAGACGCTTAAATCAGCCGTAATCAGAGAGCTAAGAGAAGAGACACGCATTAAAGTACCAGCCCCTGTTTTAGCAGGAAGCATCACGAAAATGCAGGTTTTTGATGACCCGTATAGGTCAGCTAGAGGTCGAACAGTTACTCACGCTTATCTCATTGAGTTAAAAGGTGATAAATTGCCAAAAGTAAAAGGTGGAGATGATGCCAGTAAAGCTTTTTGGGTTCCCTTTGCCGAGGTAAAACCAGAGTTGATGTTTGAAGACCATTATCATATTGTTCAAGCGATGGTGGGGTAAAAGATGTTTGAAATCTATTTTTTCATCGCAGGTGTCATAGGGTTTAACCTCTACACACATTACAGCATCTCTAAAGATGAGGTCTATATGTTAGACGAAGAGAAATCAAAATATAAAATGATGGTTTGGTTACTTCCTCTGCTTGGTGCATTAATAGCTTTTCAACGCCTACACGCCGATAAAAACTTTTATATGGGCGTGATGATAGCCTATTTTGTCCTAAAATTTGGACTCTATTATTTAATGTTTAATATCTTATAAGGAAGCAATTAATGACTTTAACAATTTTTAATTTAATAGTAATTGTAATGATATTTTTAGATGTAGTTGCAATAATTTTGGTAATAAATGATGAGTTTTTATATTGGGAGGAAAAATTATTTAAAATATTCATAATTATAATACTTCCATTTATAGGAGCTTATTTAGAGTTTATACGCAATGATGATGGAACAGGTAGTGGGTCATCTGCAGGTATGGGAGGAACTGAAACACCTCCCTCTTCTGATGGAGGAGATTAGACCTTTGAGTACCTTATGTTTTCCATTTTGTAGGGGGCGATTGCTATCGCACCATCAGATTACATTGGCATAGAAAAAACGTTATTCAAAGGCTTATTTAAATTGGTGCGATAGCAATCGCCCCTTATACGTTCAAAACCGAAAGACGGTAAAGAACAAAAAAATTAAATTGAAGGATTTTCAATGAACACAAACAACATAATACTAAACACAGACAGCTATAAATCAAGTCACTATTTACAATACCCACCAAAGAGTGAGTATGTAAGCTCTTACATAGAAGCACGAGGTGGTGAGTATCCTAAAACACTATTTTTTGGATTACAAGCATTCATCAAAGCCTATTTATTAACGCCCATAACCCAAGAGAACATAGACGAAGCCAATGCCATCATAACAGCACACGGTTTGCCTTTTAACCAAGAGGGGTGGCAATATATTTTAGAAGAACACAATGGTTATTTGCCCATTGAGATAAGTGCTGTCAAAGAGGGAGCGTTAATTCCTCTAATGTCACCTTTGGTTCAAGTGGTAAACACCGACCCAAAAGTGCCTTGGCTAACATCGTACTTAGAAACAGCACTCCTTAGAGCCGTTTGGTTTCCTACAACAGTGGCGACACTCTCTTACTCGATTAAAGAGATAATAAGAGATTATTTGGAACAGACAAGTGACAATGTAGAGGCTCAACTACCCTTTAAACTTCACGATTTTGGAGCAAGAGGAACATCAAGTGAGGAGTCAGCCATGCTTGGTGGCATGGCTCACTTAGTAAACTTTCAAGGCACAGACACATTGAGTGGCATCATTGGTGCTAGACGCTATTATGGTGCAGATATGGCAGGGTTTTCTATTCCAGCTTCAGAACACTCCACCATGACCTCTTGGCAAAAAGAGGGCGAAGTAGATGCCTATGCAAACATGGTAAAACAGTTTGGAGAAGAGGGCAAAATATTTGCCGTAGTCTCCGACGCTTACGACATCTTCAACGCAGTTAGTAACATTTGGGGTAAAGAGCTAAAAGAGCAAGTAAAAAGCAGTGGAGCAACCCTAGTCATTCGCCCAGATTCAGGAGAACCAAAAGCGATGGTTTTAGAGGTCATGAAAAGAGTTTACAAAGCCTTTGGAGGCTACAAGAACGCTAAAGGCTACATTGTTTTAGACGATTGTGTACGAATTATCCAAGGCGATGGGGTAGATAAAAAAGCCATAAAAGAGATATTAGAAGCATTAAAACAAGAGGGTTTCTCTGCTGATAACATCGCCTTTGGAATGGGTGGAGGACTCCTACAAGCCGTAGGAAGAGACGACTTCAGATTTGCCATGAAAGCCTCAGCTATTTGTGTAGATGGAGAATGGAGAGACGTTTACAAAGACCCAATAAGTGACCAAGGAAAACGCTCTAAAAAAGGAAGACTAGCTTTAACTAAAGATTTTGAAACGCTTAGAGTGGAAGAGCTTGGGAAGAGAGAGAACCTTTTGGGGGTTATTTTTAGAGATGGGAAACTATTAAAAGATTATGGCTTTGATGAGGTTCGAGGTACGTAGGGTGGATTTTAATCCACCGTTTATGTAAATTGGTATAGAGAAGAGTTTCGCCGAAAGGCTTAAAATAAGTGATAATAGATTATCAGAACAATTGGAGAAATCAATTTAACATGTGGCTAAAAAAACTAACAGGCTTCCAAGAATCAAAAGAAGCCATACAAAAAAACATAACCCTAAAAGACGGTAAACTAAAATCATTAATTAACGGTAAAGAGTACCATTATGGAACACTAGACACTCCATCACTAAAAGAGCTAAGAGAACGAGTTAGAAATAGTAAAGCCCAAAAAGGAAAACTAAAACTTCAAGCTAGTCAATCAGATGTAAAAGCCTTACATCTTGACCCAAACAATGTAAATGCTTTGTTTCAAGTAGCCTCACAGTTTAACCTCTTAGAGATGGTTGGAGCAGATGTAACACCTGAAATGGGAATAGAACGATATGAACATGACCATACACAAGGACCTATTTGTGCCATTTGTGCAGGGGCAGGGACGATTTACCGAAACTACTTTGTGGAGTTAGAAGGGCAAGTGGGGCAGAGTGTGAGTAAACAGATAGATTGTTTGGCAGACATGGGCGATACGTTGGGAAATGAGAACAATGCTCTTTGGGAGATGCGAAATGGGTATGCCTTGCTAAAAGAGGATGGACTCTATGCTATAAATCATAAGTTAGATAGTATGAGTGAAGATGAGGTCGATGAGCTTCGAGAGAGGTTACGCATAGGCTTAATGTGGGATACACAAGTGACATTGGGTGAATGTAGCCACCGAGTTTCACAAGCTTATTGTTCTGCATTACCTATCTCTTATGTGGGGCTTTCTTCTGAACTTTGGAAACCTTTTTCCTCTTTGATTTTAGAGGCTTCTTACGAAGCGACCATCTGTGCAGGGATTTTAAATGGAGATGACAGAGTTTACTTAACCTTGGTAGGTGGAGGCGTTTTTGGTAATGATTTGGCATGGATATGTTCAGCCATAGAGAGGGCTGTTTTGAAGTATTCAGATTATGAGTTAGAGGTTATGATTGTGAATTATGGCTCTATTTCAGAAGAGGTTTTAAAATTAGTAAAAAAGATAGAGGAGTTAAAATGCTAGGAGCAATAGCAGGTGAAATCATAGGCTCATATTATGAGTTTCACAAGATAAAAACAAAAGAGTTTGAGTTGTTTCACCCAAAGAGTAAGTTTACAGATGATACAACTTTAAGTATGGCAATCGCCAAGTCAATTTTAGATGATGAACCTTATCTTGATAATGTGATAGATTTTGGCTTAAGATATTTTGACGTGGGTTATGGTGGGTCATTTAAAAAGTGGCTAAAAGGTGATAAACATAAACCTTATAACTCTTGGGGAAATGGTTCAGCGATGAGAGTTTCACCTGTAGCTTGGGCTTATGAGCGTGAAGAAAAAGTATTAGAAGAAGCAAGAAAAACAGCAGAAATAACTCACAATCACCCAAAGGGCATAAAAGGGGCAGAAGCTACTGCATTGGCAATTTTTATGGCTCGAAAGGGTGCGACGAAAGAGCAGATAAGAGAGCGAATATCTAAAGATTTTGAATACGATTTAAGTAGAACAGTTGATGAAATACGACCAAACTATAAGTTTGAAGTAAGTTGCCAAAAATCTGTGCCAGAGTCTATTATCTGTTTTTTAGACGCTACTTCTTTTGAAGATTGCATACGAAACTGTGTTTCATTGGGTGGAGATGCTGATACTATGGGGGCAATAGCAGGTGGAATTGCAGAGGCGTATTATGGTGTTCCTAAAGAGATAGAAGAAAAAGTTTATGGGTATTTGAATGATGAGTTTTTGGAGATTTTAGCTAGGTTTAGAGAGAAGTATTAAGAGTTGTATTTAGAGATGGGGAGTTGTTGAAGGAGTTTGGGTTTAATGATGTTCGGAGTTTAGTACAACTTAAATAAAAAGATATTCCTCGTTACCACGGTCTCCGTGGTAATACCTATCAAAATAACAACAAAAAAACAAAACCACCCCAACCAATTCTCATATTTTAACATTTCCTAAATTTCACGCATTAACTATCTTATGTTTGGCATCTTGTAGGGGGCGATTGCTATCGCACCAATTTAAATAAGCCTTTGAATAAAGTTTTTTTCTATACCAATCTAATTTGATGGTGCGATAGCAATCGCCCCTTACACGTTCAAAACCGAAAGAGGGTAAAGAGAAAAAAATAATAGAAAGTTTAGGAATAGGTGTAATGAAAAGTGACATTTACCGTAGATTTTTTTCATTACATAGTGAGGAGGTCTTATTGGTTCGTTTTAGGCGAGGGGTAAGCGTTTATACTAATTAATATTAGTATAAACAGCTTGAACGTCTTCATCTTCTTCAAGTCGGTCGATTAAGACATCAACCTCTTCCATCTGCTCATCAGTTAAATCAATGGGCATGTTGGCGATGTATTGATGCTCCCCTTTGGTTACTTCAATTTTCATCTCTTCAAGGGCTTTAGACAAATCACCAAAGGCTGAAAATTCACCAAAAATACGCACAATTTTTTTGTCTTCAGCATCTTCTTGTGGTTCAACATCTTCTTCTATCTCTTCAAGACCAGCGTCAATGAGTTCTAGCTCTAGCTCTTCTATGTCCATCTCATCTGTTTTGTCAAAAGTAAAGACCGATTTTCTTGTAAACATAAAGTTGAGTGAACCAGCCGTTAGCATTTCAGCTGAGTTACGTGTAAGTGCTGCTTTAACATTAGAAACAGTTCGCGTGTTGTTGTCGGTAGCACAGTCGATAATAAACTGCGTTCCGTAAGGGCCTTTGGCTTCATAGTGAAGCTCTTTAATGTCGGCACTGTCTTTACCTGTGGCTCTTTTAATGGCTGCTTCAATGTTATGTTTTGGCATATTTTGAGCTTTGGCTGTAAGAATGGCAGTTCGCAATCTAGGGTTCATGTCAGGGTCAGGACTTCCTGCTTTGGCTGCCATGGTAATCACTTTTCCTAATTTAGGGAATATTCTTGACATTGCCCCCCATCGTTTCATTTTTGCTGCTTTACGGTATTCAAACGCTCTACCCATAAAAAATCCTTTTAATTGGTTAAAAAATATTGCTGAAATTATAGCCTAATATTTGTTATAATTCTAAATCTTATCTATGAGGATACTTTTTGTCATTTAAAACATTAAACTTAAGTGCTAAACTTTTAGAAACGCTTGAAAAGCTTGACTATGTAACAGCAACTGAAATTCAAGAAAAAACCATTCCCTTACTATTAAAAAGAAAAGATGTCTTGGCTACTTCTCAAACAGGAACAGGAAAAACAGCCTCATTTGTTTTGCCACTTTTAGAAAACATAAAAGAGTCTGATGTTAAAAAAACAGGAGAGGAACGCTATAAGATAGATGCTCTCATCTTAGCTCCTACGCGTGAGTTGGTCATTCAAATACATCACAAAATAGAAGATTATGGCGAAAACTTTTCGCACACTTCTGTGGCACTCTACGGAGGCATTAAACTAGGTTCTCAAGTCTCAGCCATTCGTGCAGGTGCAAACATCGCCGTGGGAACAACAGCACGGGTACTTGACCATCTAAAAAATGGCTCATTAAATTTAAGTGAATTAAAAATGATAGTCCTTGATGAAGCTGACAAAATGTTAGAGATGGGATTTGTCGATGAGATACGTGAGATTATGGCACAAACACCAAAACAAAGACACTCCGTGATGTTCTCTGCGACCTTTGCTAAACCCATTATGAGTTTGGCAAAATCTTTTTTGAACAATCCCATAACCATTGAGATAGACAAAGAGAATCTCTCGACTAAGCAAGTGAAACAGATGGTCAATTATGTCAATGAAGAGGAGAAGATGCCTTTAATATGTAAGATAATTAGTGAAAATAAATGGGAACAAGTACTTGTCTTTACCAACACTAAACTCCAAGCAGACAAAATAGTAGAAAATCTAAAAGCCACTAACATTAAAGCCCTTGCCATTCACGGTGACAAAAGCCAAGGCATGCGAATGGACGCACTTAAAAAGTTTAAAGCAAAAAATATTTCTGTGCTAGTGGCAACCGATGTGGCAGGTCGAGGGATAGACATTATAAACCTACCTCATGTCATCAATTTTGAGTTACCCTTAAACAATGAAGACTATATTCACCGAATAGGACGAACAGGACGAGCAGGTGAAGAGGGCGTAGCCCTCTCTTTGGTGTGTGAAAAAGAGAAAGAACAGTTAAAAGAGATAGAACTTTTAATTAATAAAAAGTTAGAGCATTTTGAGACAGAAGGTTTTTTACTTACTTTCAAAACACCGACCAATAGAAAAGTAAAAAAAGAGAATCAAAAAAAGGGTGTAAATATGAAAAAAGCTAAAGAGTTGGCTGAAAAGATGATGGGAAAAAAAGGCATGGCTCATAATGACACAAAAAGTAAGAAAAAACGAGGAGGAGAGAAGCCCACAAATAAGCGACACTTCTAATAATTATACAAAAAAGAAATAATACGCATAATATTTAAGTTTATTTTTATTTTTATGAGCTATAATTCGCTCATATCTTAAGTAGTTGAGTTTTTAATCATTTTCTTCCTCCTTTTAAATTAAAAATTCTTTTCCTTTCTTATAAAAAACAAATCATTTTTACTACTTAAGATTAAATCTTCTCTTTACCATAGCCCTTGTATAATAAGAAAAAAAAAGATTATCAATGAACTGGTTCCAATTTGACAGACGTATTCTCCACAAAATAAATTTTATATTAATATTACAACTACTACCACTCTTTGTTGTTTCCTCTTACCTTGTCAATGAGATTAACCATCATCTTTTTAACAAACAGATGGTCTATTATACTATTGCAAGTGGCGTATTTTTCACTGCCTTTTTAATTCCTTGGCGTAAATTTCAATGGCTAATTCCTTTAGCTTATTGGGTCAATTTAGTGCTTCTTTTAAGTGTTGAGTTATTTGGAAAAAGTATTTTAGGAGCAAGAAGATGGATAGAAATTCCAGGACTTGGAATCACATTACAACCTTCTGAATTTATTAAAATTACAGTTATTTTAATGTTGGGCTACATTATATCAAGACACCCACCCCAAAAATATGGCTATGGATTAAAGATGTTTATTAAACTCTCTTTGTACATATTAATACCCTTTATACTCATTGCTAAAGAGCCAGATTTAGGAACAGGATTAGTATTACTTTTAAGTGGTTTTGGCATACTCTTTTTAGTTGGTATCCAAACACGTATTTGGCTTACTTTATTGGTTGTCATGGGCTTGGCTGCCCCACTGCTTTACACGCACGGACTAAAGCCCTATCAAAAACAACGTATTGCAAACTTCCTTGGTAAACCAAGTTATCATGTTCAACAATCCATGATTGCCATTGGTTCAGGTGGACTACATGGACAAAAAAGAGAAGAGGCGACACAAACCCAATTAAAATTTTTACCTGTTTCTTCAACTGATTTTATTTTTGCTTACCTTGGTGAACGTTTAGGATTTGTTGGTATGCTTAGTGTTATAATACTTTATATTGCACTCATTTCACATCTTCTTTCTATCTCTATGAAAAATAAAAAAGATTATCTTGTCCGTGTTGTTTCAGCAGGAATTGCCTTTCTCTTTTTCATCTATATGGTTGTCAATATCTTAATGACCATTGGTTTAGCTCCTGTTGTAGGACTACCTCTGCCAATGTTCTCTCATGGAGGAACTTCCTTTATTATATTTGCTTTTCTTTTTGGTATTTTAGAAAATTTACTTGCTTTTAGGTTCTATTTTATGTATAATTCGGACTCAAAAATAACAATGATGAAGAAAAATCTTTAAAATTGAATAATTTTTGCTCTAACGGGTCGGTAGCTCAGTTGGTTAGAGCACTCGGCTCATAACCGAGTGGTCGAGAGTTCGAGTCTCTCCCGACCCACCACTTCATAAGAACTGAATTTATGTTACAATACACACATATTATTTTTATTCATCAGTTAATTCTATAAAAGGTACTCCCATCAAAGCATTTCACAAATTTAACTTACACCCCGACATTCTTAAAAGCATTAAATTTGAAAATGCAACTGCCATTCAAAACCGAGTTATTCCTTTGGGTATGAGAGGTTTAGACATCATCGCTGCTTCTAAATCTGGAACAGGTAAAACCGTTGCTTATGTGCTTCCAATTTTAAATAAATTACAGAAAATTGTTAAAGATGAGAACAAAGTTGTGCGTGGATTGGTCATTGTACCCACCATTGAGCTGTGTGACCAAGTGACAAAAACATTTATGGAATATGGTAAACATTTAGACATTCGCGTGGCTAAAGTGCAAGGTGGAACACCTAAAAGTATTCAAATAGAGCGTCTAAAAAAAGGGGCAGATATAGTCGTCGCTACCCCTGGGCGTTTGCAAGACTTCATTAATGATAAAAAAATAAACCTTGAAAATGTCAATACCATTGTCCTTGATGAAGCAGATACAATGTTAGAACTTGGATTTGTCAATGAGATTAAAGCCATTTTAAACGGCTGTGGAAAACCTAGACAAATTATTATGTGTTCAGCAACTATTTCTCAAAATATTAAACGCCTAGCCAAAGAGTTTTTGCGTGAACCAGCCATTGTAGAGGTAAGTAACCGTAGAGACCTCGTCAATGCCATCAGTCATAAAGCCTACAAAATTGACAAAAAAAGAAAAGAAGAATTGGTTATCAAATTGGTCAATGATTTAAAAATCAAACAACTCATTTTGTTTACCAATACTAAAGAATCTGCCAACAAAGTCTTTGAGTACTTAAAAAATTCCAACATAAGAACAGCCATCATTCATGGTGACAGAACACGTGGAGAACGTGCCAAAGCTTTAAGTCTTTTAAAAGCAGAAAAAACACAAGTTTTAGTAGCTACGGACATCGCTGCACGTGGGGTAGATATTCAAGAGCTTCCTTTTGTAATGAACTTTGAGATTCCTGAAAAAACAGATGATTACACCCACCGAGTAGGACGAACTGGACGTGCCAATCACAAAGGAATGGTCATTTCACTACTAACCATTCACGACTACAATAGATTTTCTCAAATCGAAAAAGATTTACGAATGAATGTAAAGCGTGAGATTTATGAAGGATTTGAACTAACAGACAAACAACCCCGACAAAAACGACCTGTCAAAAAGACGCTTCGTGAGAAAAAAGGTTACATTGATTACGACAAAAAACGTAAATTTACTTACGCTGCACAAAAGAAAAAACGCGATGAGAAAAAAGCCGATAGAGACAGACGTAAGGCAAATGAGAAGAAGAAGTAATTTTTTTACGTCACTTCTGTGGGTACAAATCGACAGCAACAATGGGTAGATTATATTGTTTGAGTGTATGGTACTTCATTTCATTGAGCATTTCTAATCTAAGAGATTTAAAATTTCTTGAGGTAAAATGCTAGGGTAGAGTCTTCTATATTTTTTATTGTCTCCTAAAAATTTCCATAAACCATCTTCTGTTTTAATCATCAATAACTTTTCAGCTTTTTTAATGCTAAGGGTTCGTTCTGCGACATTGACTTGAACATTTTCTTTGCCATATTTATGAATGAGTGCATCATAGAGAAAGTTTATTTTTTCTTGATTATTATAGAGCTCATCATTTAAAAAATGAATGAGAATTTTAGAATCATAATCGGCTTGTGCAAAAGCCGTTGCATTTGAAAAGTAGGTAGTAGATGAAATGTTGGTGATATTGGTGGTAAATGATTGTATTTCAATGTCTTTGGCATTCATCATGGAACTTATGTATTGTCTAAAAAGGTCAAGACTAATAACATCAAAAAGTTTAGGATAAGTCATATCAACAATGGCTTGGGTATCAAAATTATTTAAGGCATTGAGATAGATATCAAGTGCTTCTCTTGTTTCTGCTTCTCCTGTTTCTGCTTTTCGCATACTTTTCATAACTTTGGTACTATTGACCTCTTCTCTTAGATGGAGTTTTACTTTAGGCTCTTTTGGCTTTTTGGGTTGAACTTCTTCTGTATGGTTACATCCAGTTAAATAGATTAGAAAAGAAGCCAATAGTAAAAAATGGTACTTTTTCATTACGCCTCCTCTTTTAAGTATGAGAGCATCACTTTCGTAAGTGTAGCTGAAGAGAATGGCTGACGCATAAGGGTATAGGAGTGAAGTTCAAGGGTTTTAAAAATAAATGTTCTATAGTCATTATCTACCAATGAATTAATGGTAAATAAAAGTGAAAGTGCTGAAGCCAGAGCAGAGGGTATCTCTTTGTCATAAATACTCTCTTTTAATTTAAATTGTCCCGTAGTGTAAACCCATTGGGCTTGTTCATAATATTGTTCAATAATGAGGTTAGAAAATTGTGTCGCCATAATCAAAAAAGATTCTTCTTTAAGATTTTGATATGCCATAATAAGGCTTTCCCCTAAGGTAGCATAATCGTCTAAAAAAGCTTTGAT
>Ga0256833_1000727_pt1 | contig 25185 bp, 19 predicted proteins | sample 356284metaG_FD_190535 | JGI IMG/M metagenome (GOLD analysis project Ga0256833, IMG submission 190535) | Hydrothermal vent microbial communities from Mid Atlantic Ridge, Atlantic Ocean - 356-284 | ecosystem: Environmental > Aquatic > Marine > Hydrothermal vents | place: Atlantic Ocean: Mid... | reverse complement strand
ACCTCCCAGCCTCCTGTTTCTCCACTACGCTTCGAAACCGGAGTAGCACCATCCCGCACATCCCCCAAATTCAATAAATCAATCTCTTCTAATCAATTCATAATTCATAATTCACCATTCATTTTTTTATCTTCCAAACTTTTGCCTTCGAACTTTATCCTTTGAACTTTACCCCACCTATCATTCTTTTACAAAAATAGCAGATTCGGCGTACTTTTCCTTTCCAATCGCCTTAACCGAATATATTCCCGGTAACAGTGAAGCTACATTTACGGTATAAGTGTTTTCATTCGGTACATTTTTATCCATAACCAATCTGCCAAGCATGTCATACACCGTGATTTTGTTTATTTTTATATTGTCCGATTGTATTTCCAAAAGGTCGCTTGCCGGATTAGGTGACAGAGATAATTTGTTGTATTGTCCGGTTAAATCACGGGTCGATGTACCTTGCAATCCCAAATCTTCAGCTTTTATACGCATCCATGTATACCAAAACAAATGTCTAAGGTCGTCTTTTTTTAACTGATTTGTACCTCTCAATATTATATCTCCATTGTCCAATTGAATTAAATAATCAGGAACCAACACTCTTCCATTATTTTTAAAATATATATCTTTTATGAAATCAAGCCCCCCGTCAGGATTGGTTTTAAAAAACCTTAAACTTCTGTTATCATCAGAGATGCCAACTCCTAAGTATTCATTTTCTTTTTCTAAATATGTCATTGTTAAAGATAAAAATTCGTTCTCATATATTGACAAAAAATGCTTTTCAAGTTCGCCATCCCAATTAAAAATAGAATAAAAAAACGAATCTCTTTGTAAATAGTGATGTTTTACTCTTCCCAATAATCCAATATGATTTTTATTGGCAAATAAAAGCCTTAAAAAATCATATCTATTTGGAAGTAAGGAATCTATTTTCATAGTTTTTTTTATCTGCAAGTTTTTGTCATAGAATGTAAGTTTTGTCTGTTTGTCAAAATCAGGATTTAATACGTTATGGTAATAGTCATTTCTATTATATAAAAGATCCAAACAAATTAATGTATCTTCACTTACTTTTAGCATTTTATTAATACTATTATATAAAACACTATCAGGATTATAATCCCTTTCATAAATAATTGTATCTACCATTGGATCACCTAATAAATGTCCTTTTTCGTCCATTAAATATTGTTCATAAACATTAGCGGTCGGCGAAAAAACATATTGAAACATATTGTTTTTTAGTGGATAAAGAATAGTTCTGTTGATAAAACTGTACCTTATCTCTACGGATTCTTCATCGGTAGAATCAGGATAGCGAAGACTGATTAAATCTCCTGTATTAATATCATAATTTCTTATACACACATGTGCCGTATCTCCATAAGTTATATGTCCCGCATGATCATCCTCAGGTTTTTTAACCTCTCTATCGGTTACTACTTCTATATTTCCATTATTATTTAAATATATGCTTTCAATATATTCATACCTGTCATTGTTCCTAAGGTCAAAGTGATTTGTCCACAGTATTTTACCGCTATTTAAATCCAGTTTTTCAATCAAACCTCCTTCATTTTTATTAATTGTTTTTATTCTCGTATTGGAAGCGATATAGATATAATTATTATGGATAAAGTATGGCAATGGATTATCATTAATAAAAGAAATATGAGTCATACCATCATATTTATCACCATCAATGAGTGTACTATCTATAGATACATGCATCCAAACGGGGTTCAGATTTTTAAACTCAACGGGAACATAGGGAGTTATCTGTGATTCGGTTTTTGAAAGAACAAAAAATATAGATAAAATTATTAATAGTATTTTTGTTTTCATAAATAGTTTATTTTTTTATTTTAATAAAAACTCAGGAGGTGTACCACCTCCCGAGTATTTTTAAGTTTTTTTATTCAACTTATATTAATCACTACATCCTTTATCTCTACAATCACCCCAAGGATATAAGTTGCCGCAATCAACTGTGAAGAAATTAGTACATGGAGATATTGTAATAGTATTATCATAAATTTTAATCACTTGTCCTTCATATAAACAATAATGCGCTACATCAACACAACAACCATCTGTTGCACAAGGTTGGACTATTGAATAATATGAAGGGCCTCTATCTTCTGATGGAGGAGTAAGGCATCTTTGTACACAGGTCGCTTTGAAAAATCTGCTTGTACCATAACGTTTAGGGCATTCAGCATTTTCCTTTATTACCCAAGCAGTCATCCATTGTTCTTGAAATTTATCTGCTAATTCATCTTCAAAATCATCTAATGCATCATTAATCTCTCCCACAGGTTTTGCCCAAAAATATTCATTAAAATAATCTGAACATTCTGAAGATATCGGAAATATAAAATGATAGTGCAAATTGGAAAAATTAAGTTCAAATATATTGTTTTTAACATCTAAACAAGATTGAATATCCATAGAAACTTCAATTTCACAACCTGAATCTGTTGTTACTATCAATGTATCTCTTTCTTTAGTTCCGCACTTAATATCATTAAAATCTTCCGGTCCGCAGTTAAGAGGAGGATATACAATATTCTCAGGAGCTTGTGACCTTAATTCAATGCTTTGATTATCTATAATTTTACTTTTTGGCTCATTGGTACTCTCCTTTGTACACTGTACCAATACAAATGACATTACTATCATTGTTATTACTATTATTAAAATGTTTTTTTTCATTTTTCAAGATTTTTAAATTAAATAAATAAATAATTCATATTATAATTTCAAAAATCTTGTTACCAAAACGGAGGGTCCACTTTGAACCGAAAAACAACCACTCCTCTTGTCTCTTCGATTCCAGCTATACAAATAAATAATATACAGAACAATCCGGCATATAAACGGAGTGGTATATAATCCGGACAACATACTATCTGTAGTCTGTAGTCTGTAGTCTGTATTCTGTAGTCTGTAGTCTGTAGTCTGTAGTCTGTACATTATAAATATTTGTCCTACAAATATACAACAAATATTTAAAATGTCAAAAATATTTAAGACAATCTCATAACTTTAACATTTGTGCGATATTTTATTTTTTATATTAAGGTTGATATGATATTTTATTTGTTTTACTTCACCCTTGATTCTTTCTTAATCGCTAAAACAAAGTGACGGTGAATCACTTTTGTTTTGTCACTATTTTTGCTTTGCTGCGCTGCAAAAATACCGCCAAAACAACCGGAGCCCCGCACTTACGTACGAGGCTATAATAAGTCGTCCCCAATACAAGTTCGGGGCAAGCTCCGCCGGGACTTATAATCGTTTTTCATCCTTTCGAGGCTCTTACATGCCCGGCTATAATGTTTCGTCCCTACTGAACTTGCCTATATTATCATGTACAAACCTACCATAATATCATCCCACCGGAATTCATTTGTTTTCAATTATTTTTGAAACGCCTGTGAAAAGCCTCAGCGGGGCGACATATTCTAGCAAGGGACGTGAGTCCCTTGTAATAGTGTACGAGGGGTTGAGTGCCGTAGGTACGGCATATAATCACACTTGGGTTTATGCATCTATATTATTATAATCTTTTTTATATAGTTAAATTATGTCGTCCCCAATACAAGATTGGGGGGGGCTTTGTCGCAAATAAATTTGCGACACCTTTTAAAGATCCTTTATATTTTTTTGCCATGCAACAAAGTCATTCTGAATAAAAAATTGCGAATTAAAAGCCAAAAGACAGAAAGAAAAGATTTTTAATATAATTGGTAAATTATAAAACCGGATTTGAAGTCATGCTATCGCATGCTTTCAAGTCCTACTTTATAGCAGATTTGCATGAGTTTTTGTAAGCCTTTGACATCAAATCGGATTAGAGGAGGTAATTATTAGTAAAGGAATTAAAAAATATTGTATATTTGGGCTCAATTAAAATATAAATATGTCTACACCTTTATTTACTAATGATACTGTTGTTTTTGGATTGCTAATAATGAGTTTGGGATTTGTGTTCTATACAGAGTCACTCAAAGGAGGATTTTGGGAGAAATTTTACAAGATAATTCCGGGGTTATTTATGGCTTACATGATACCTGCACTTTTTACCACGCTTGGGTTAATTGCACCTGAATGGGACACAACAGAGATTAAAAATGGTGCGGAAGTAATAGTACACCATAAAACAAGTTTATATTTTGTTTCCTCTAGGTACTTGTTGCCGGCTGCATTAGTTTTGATGACTTTGAGCATTGACCTCAAAGCCGTTTTCAATCTAGGTCCAAAAGCATTGATTATGTTTTTTACGGGAACAGTTGGTATAATACTGGGAGGGCCGATAGCTGTTTATCTAATATCGATGGTTTCACCGGAGACAGTTGGTGGAATAGGACCGGATGCAGTTTGGCGCGGACTCTCTACACTAGCAGGAAGTTGGATTGGCGGAGGAGCCAATCAAACGGCGATGCTTGAAATATACGGATACAATCAAAAATTATACGGAGGCATGGTCTTTGTTGACATTGTAGTAGCCAATCTTTGGATGGCTGTTTTGTTGTTTGGGATAGGGCGCTCTACAAAAATAGATAATTGGCTAAATTCGGATCTATCCGCTATAGAGGCTCTTAAGAAAAAAGTGTCTTCATTTTCTAAAAAAGTAGAAAGAAATCCCTCATTGAACGATCTTATTATTTTAGCTACTATTGCATTTGGCTCGGTTGGGTTTGCGCATTATTTTGGTAGTTATTTGAGTGAGACATTTACTTCACTAGTGCAAAATATTGAATCTGAAACTACCAGAAATATGTTTACCTTTCTAGGTTCAAAATTCTTTTGGATGATAAGTATATCTACTATTATAGCAATAATTCTTTCTTTTACTCCTGCAAGAAACTATGAAGGAGCCGGTGCGAGTAAATTTGGAAGTGTATTTATCTACATTTTGGTTGTGACTATTGGTATGAAAATGGACTTGACATTAATCTTTGAAAACAAAGGTCTGATAGTAATCGGATTGGTATGGATGTCAATTCATGCATTGCTTCTTATCATAGTGGCAAAAATAATCAAAGCTCCATATTTCTTTCTCGCAGTTGGAAGTCAAGCCAATGTTGGCGGGGCGGCTTCTGCTCCGATAGTTGCAGCAGCTTTTCATCCATCACTAGCTACGGTGGGGGTGATACTTGCAGTATTGGGTTATGCCGTAGGAACTGTTGGAGCTATAATCACCACATTGTTGATGCAAATAGCAGCGCCTTAAAAAATAATAAAAAAAATCAACATTTTACCCAACCCTTTTCAATTTAAACGTGTCTTGCAGTTTGAAACATTAAACTGATTTAATAATTTTGATTAATGTTCAAGTGTGTAAGAAATAAAAACTCTGCTTTTTCTAGGGCTTCAAGTATTAATTTGAAGCCCTTTACATTGAAATTCAAATTTTTAATACTATATTTGTAATTATTCATTAACTAAAATTGTTAGAACTATGAAATAACTAGCTTTTTTATTCATTTTATTTGTTATAAGTTTTACAGCTTGTAATAAAGACAAAACAAAAACTGAATTATTGACAGATGCCAACTGGTATGATGTTTCTGCGACAAAAGACTGTGAAGTTGATAACTACATAAAGTACGGAACAGATGGATCTTTTAAAATAATTTTTAGCGATGTACCGTGTGAGGATGATTGGCCTGACTTTTTAGGTAAATGGAAATTTTTAAGTGATGAATCGGAGATTGAAACGAATTTTGGAGGTAACTTGGATACTGTTACCATAGTAACTTTAACAGAAGATTCTTTTGAATATAAAAATAGCGATGGAGAAGGTTATAAGTTTAAACACAAATAGTTATTGTTTTGTTTGATACTGAGAGACTAATTGATGTTTTAAAGAGATGGTGTTTTGATACGCCATTTCTTTTTTTATAAAGCTCTCTTTCAAAGCCAGATTCTAACTCCAAAATTTAACCCTTTTATTTTTGACTTATTTACGACCTTGATTCGATAGATTTTATTCTTATCATAGTAGAGGTTATAATTTGAATTAAAGTAATGTTTATATCCTATAATAACAGAAAGTCTATTTGCAACTTGATAAGCAATGTCAAAATGAGATGAAATAGTGTACTTGTCAAGGGAAATGTTAAAATTGTTTTTCAATTTTTCATTTTCTCCTAGTGATTTATTTACTTTCGATTTTGTATAAGCTATACCAATTCCCAATTCAAAATTTAACCTCTTGCTAATCCAATATCCTTGAGCGATATTCAATCCAAAAAAACCTGATGCTAAATCCGGATATAGTTGAGACGTATGACCTATAGATTCGATGCTATTATCTAGGTTCGAATTATAAAGATAATCATTAAAAAGAAGAACTTGAGGAATAATAATTTCAGATTGATGATAATTTATTGATATGTCGGTAAAGTGTCGGTTATATGAAAATCTATTTCCAATTTCAAGCCCCAGCTTCAAATTAACTTTATCTGTGGTCACTGCATAAGTTTTTGCTCCTAAAAAAGGATTAATAAAGCTTATTCTGTTTTTTCTCTTTTTAGCAGTTATTGATTTTACTTTAAATATATCCAACCCAACATTTTTATTTTTAGCGCCAATAATTTCTGTTATTTCTATTTTTTTAATACTGGCTAAGATCATATTTCTTTGTTTTTTATCGGGTACATTATATAAAGGATATAATTTATCAGGTGTATTTGAATCAGCAAACAAATTTGAATTTAATTTAGGTTTTTTCTTTGGTTTTGGGCTAATGTTAATACTGTGATTAACTTTGTTTATTATAATAAGATTTTCATCAGTTGCATCAGGTATTTTTTTGTCTTTTCCTTTCCTATTAACTTTGTTTTTGATTTTTGATTTTTGATCTATTTTTTTCTTAACAATAGACGAATCTTCAACTATTCTCATAGTTTTATCATTGTGAATAGTTTTTTTATTATTGCTAGTCATTACTCCATTTACCAAAAATGAAAAAACAAATAAAAGCAAAAGAGTAAAAAATAAAATCAGCCCTTTACGTCTCTTCTTTTTAGGCATTTCTCTATCTAGGATGTCACTCATCTGTTCCCATCCCTGATATTTTAAGTTGTTATCAAATTTTCTATTTTCCATGTCGTATTATATTATTATCTGCTGCACTCTGTTCTTTTGCAACAATTCTCTCAATTTTTTTTTAGCATTAGACAGATACCACTTTGATGTTCCTACAGGGATTCCCTTGATTTCTGCTATTTCCTTGTGATTGTACCCTTCTATAGTATGCATTATAAATACACTTTTGCTATTTTCAGGTAAAGTGTCCACTAATGCCAACAATTCTTTATAGTCGATATTATCATCAGTATCATTAAAATTCAATCTACTATCTAATTCAATAAACATTTGATCCTTAGAGCTTTTCCTAAAATAATCTAGTAAGCTATTATAGACAATTCTTCTAATCCAACCTTCAAATGAGCCTTTATGTTTAAACCTACTTATATTTTTAAACACTTTTAAAAACCCATCATTTACTACACTCATTGAGACAGTCTCATCAGATGTGTGACGAAGGCACATCCCATACATTTTATCAAAGTATTTTAAGTACAGTATTTCCTGATGTTTTCTAGAATTTTTTTTACAAGCTTCTATTAAATCTATGTCAGAATGATTCTTCATTTAGTTAATTAAATAACATATAAACTTTTGTTTTTTAAAATAAAACGCCAAATCTAAGCGAAAATCTTCTAAAAATGATATCTCTATAAGAAATAGCTTGATTCCAGTTAGTTCTTCTAAATGCAAAATTAGCTTTTTGGTAAATATAATTCAAATCAAATGAGTAGTTTACGCTTTCATTACCGGTAAATCTAACCCCAAATGCCGGATTTATTAGTATTCCTCCATTGCTATCAATAACATTTTCTGCAGTTGTATTCAAAGCACTATAACCTATTTGAAGTTTGATGAATGGGCTTACTACATTTTTCTTTAAAAAACTCATCATGTCTATGTACAAAGGAAAAAAGAACTCTCCAAATCCGTAATTATAAGTGTGAACCCCTAATCCTACACCAATCGAAAACAATTCACTATATCTATAACCAAAACTAAAATCAAGTCCTAAACCATTATTAGATATATTACTTAATTCACCTATACCGGGAATTATCCTAAATCCTACCATTGAGTAATTGCCCTTAGGTTTGAATTTATAATCCTTTATTTTCATTGAAGCAGTCGCATTAATCTCTATCTTTGCGACCAAAGAATCAGAAAAAGTCAAAACTTTGCCACTTGCTATTTTTAAGTCAACATCACCCCCTACATTATAATCCAATAATTGCCCATAGAAAATGCTGCCATTTTTTAGTGATACTCTATCTTTATATACCTCCTGGGCTGATAAGAATACCGTCGAGAAAATCACCAATATAATTGTATGATAAATCGTTTTCATATCTTTGTTGTTTATTTTCAAATACACGTAAACCACAGAATCGCAATGACGATGTCACTGCGGTTGCTGTGGTTTTTAATTCTAATGGTTTTTATTTTTCAATAGGGATAGAACCTAATTCGTTCAGATTATACCCATCCAATTCATACTGGAACAAACCATTTGCTCCAATCAATAATATATGATTTTCACTTAAGCCAATCACATCATAGAAATGCTTGTCTCTAATTGTGGATTTAGTTTTTATCTTTTTTGAATCCTTTATATCCAAAATTTTTAGTCCATAATCTCCTTCACAAAGTACCATTTTATTATTCAATACACTCAAACCATGGGGATTGTCCATTGAATATGATTTTATTAATTTGGGGGTTTTTATGTTTTTTATATCAATAACATCCAATTGATTTTCATACCCTTGGCATCTTGTACCCGAACGCAGAGTTACATAAGCGATATCTCCTACAACAAAAACCGGGTCGCATGCTCTAGCGTGTCTGAAATTTGAAAGCATTTGAGGATTATCTTCATCTTTTGTACTATAAACATACATACCATTATTTGAACCGATAAAAAGTTTGTCTTTAAAAGGATATATTGTCTCAATACCCCAACCTATTTTCACTTTACCAACATAAGTTGCAGATTGTGCATTTTCAACATTAATCACATTCAAGTCTGCTTTATCCACAATGTACAATCTATTTTTTAAAATAGTAAATCTAGCCATGGAGCCTCCTTTGCCTACATTTCCTGATGCACCTGAACTTCCGGCTTCATTGTATCCTGATTTATTTGTGCCATCAGATGAAAACAAAACGTAACCTCTATCTGTATTAATCCATTGATTTCCATAATTTTCGTTGGAACAATCAATTTCCTCAAATTTTTCTGTTGGTTTATAGTATACCACATGTCTTTCTCTTCCTTTATCCCATGAATTAAATACATTTTCGACAGAGTTTAAGAACTTTGGATTACTTGGATCGCTTATGTCAAAACTAAGAAGATCAATATAATTGTCAGCATACAACACATCTTCTTTTACAGCGATGTCTACATTCCCGAGTATTGATATAAAAGATAAATTTACCGGATTTGCTATATCACTATTGTCATAGATATGTACACCTTCATACAATTCGTTTATAAAAAGGTACTTTCCATACACGTAAATTTTTCCCGGATTCTTCAAGGGTCTGGGATTGTCAAATGTCACTTCTCTAAGTTGAGTATTAGTGAGAACAACAGGTACATAGACTTGATATTTAAGAGTCTCATGACATTTGTCATAAGAGCAAGATTGGGTTAGAAAAGTCAACCCGAACATCATAAAAATCATTGAAATAAAGCTAATGCGTTTCATAATTTGTTTTTTTTATTATTTAAAAAATTGTAACTACCCGGTTTGATTTTTTCCTGTGTAAAAAAATTAATCTTTATACGAAAAAATTCTACTCAGTATTTATATCAATTATTGGTATAGCATCCGAACTAAAATCTTACCTGAGTAGCTACAAAAATTCGAATTATAAGAAATAACTGTTAAATCTCACTATGATAGACGGGTTATTATTGTAAAGGGTTGGAATAAATTAAGTTTTTTATAAAATACCTGTTTTCGTGCAGAGACTATATAATTTTACTTCACAATGACGTTAATTATAAAAACAATAATTGTTGTTGTAGTTTTGCAGAACGGTTTTTTTAATGTTACAGTAATTATGACGGTCAATTCGGAGAAAGAAATAAGCGAATATCTGTCTTGGTGAAATTTTTACCGTTTTGTATAAAATATTATAAATCTTAATAAATTGAATAACAAACATAAAACTTTAAATAGATGAGGATTTTTTATTTTTTTCTAGCTTTATTGTTTACTGATATTGGTTTTGGACAACAAGACTTTTACTTTGAAGACTATACATATCAGGAAAACATAAAATCAGTAAAATTTTATGCAGGCAACAATCCACTTTCTTACCCTGTCTCAAATCTAAACGGTACGGTTCTTCATTTTGAATTTGATGATTTGGATGGTGATAATAAAAATTATTATTACAAGATAATACATTGTGATATGGATTGGAATGTCAGCAAAGATATAGAAGAAAATGATTTTCTTGAAGGATTCAATGGTGAAGAAATAAAAAATAGCTTTAGCTCGAGTTTTACTTTGTTGCAATATACACATTACCGCTTAAGATTGCCCAATGAGAACACGAAATGGCTACTATCGGGAAACTACTTATTGGTCGTATATGACGAAAATGAAGATGTTGTCATTACAAGGAGGTTTTTAGTAGCGGAAAACAATATTAAAATATTTGCTAAAATAATTCATGCAAAAGATGTTTCAAGATATAGGACAGCTCAAAGTCTCGATTTAGTATTAAACAATAAGGATTTTAGGATAGTCGATCCCCTTAAAGAGGTAAAAGTAACAGTTCTCCAGAATAACAAATGGTTTGATGCGGTAAAAAATGTATCTCCAAAGTATCTGATTGGTAATGAGATTAAATTTGATGCATTTGATCCATTTGTTTTTGAAGCCTTAAATGAATTTAGATACTTTGACACTAGAAGTCTTCATTCGACTAATATGGAAGTACAATCTATTGATATAAAAAGGAGAGGTGTGGAAGTGGTATTAGAAGAAGATGCCATACGAAAATACAGCAATTATTTTTTTCATAAAGATATAAATGGCAATTATTTGTATTTGAATCAAGATAATCCAAATGCAGATATCAGCAGTCAGTATACTAATGTCAATTTCACACTAAAGATGCATGCGCCATTACTTGACCAAGAGGTGTATGTGATTGGCGGTTTTTGTGATTGGCAATTATATGACGAAAACAAATTGGAATACGACGGAGATTTGGAGGCTTATATCGGTAAAATTCAAATAAAACAAGGAGTAATTGATTATTATTACGCTACAGTTGACAAAGAAGAGAACATAAATTTATCCAATCTTGAGGGATCTTGGTTTCAAACACAAAATGACTATATGATATTGGTATATCTACGTCCGTTTGGAGGTATCTATGACAGACTTATAGGGATTAGGGTAGTAGAATGAGCTAAAAAAAGCAAACCATTTTTAGTAAAAATTTGTCAGTATAAATATTATTAGTATTTTTACTAGATTAAATAAAATCAATATTTTTAATTCTAGTATTATGCAAAACCAAACATCATTAAAAATCATTCTCTTTTCCTTTATTTTACTTTCAGTATCTTTAATATCAGCGCAGAAAGGAATTAAAAAAATGATTAAAAGGTCTCTTGACGAAAAGTCGTTTTTAAAGTTGACTTCTATTGGTGACAGACAATCAAATGCGCAGGAATCGGAACAGGCGAAACTAAGATTTAGAAATAGTGAATATGGAGAAAAACTGGTTTATGACAATGAAAAAGGGTCGGAATCAGAGGTCTTTGCGGCCATTAATCCGGTAGATTCTAATAATATCGTTGTCGGGGTGATTCACTTTGCTTATAATCCTTACGTTGATAAACCACTTGAATTATCTTTGTATTATACAAATGATTTTGGTGATACTTGGGTTAAAAGTGATTTTACAGGAACAATTAATAACTCTGCATTGAATGTCGGAGGAGGTGATCCTGTATTGGTTTATGATAAACAGGGGCGATTGCACCTTACATACATATTACTTACGACCGAGGATTTTATTACTTTCAAATCAAAGGAGTATGTTTATCACGCTATCTCTTCTGACAATGGCAAAACTTGGTTAGCAAAATCTTATTTTGAAAGTACTAAATTTGACCCATTTACCTTTGAAGGAATAAATAATTTTTTGGACAAACAGTGGATGGTTGCTGACTTTACATCTTCTCCTTTTTCAGGAAATGTATATATGGGCTATGTTGATTATAATCTGAAGGATACAGCGATTAATATGATGGTTGAAGTGATTGAGCCGTCAGATACTTTTATGAAATTTCATCCTGTTAAAGTAACTTCGGATAGTTTCAAATTTGTTCAATATGCATCAATAGATTTGGACAATGATGGAAATCTGTATTTAGGCTTTGTAGGCACATATGATTCTATACAATACAGTTTTTTTAATTGTGTATCTAAAGACGGGGGAAAAACGTTTAGTGAGCCAAAAAAAATCAGCGATATGTATTTTCCGGGATTCACAGGAGGCTCAGACAAAAGTACTATAGTTGGCGTTAGAGATAGATATTTCCCAAGCCCATATATAGCAATAGACAAGAGCTCCAGTATAAATGAAGGAAGAATCTATGCAACATGGACAAGTCCCGGACTTGACACCATTGATTCCGGAGGTTCTGACATATTCTTGTGTTATTCAGATGATAGAGGTATAGATTGGACAAAACCAATTATTGTAAATAATGATTCTCTTGCAAATTCTGATCAGTTTTATTCTACATTGGAAGTAAATAGTACAGGGATACCGATTCTTACTTTTTATGATAAAAGAGAAGATAGTTTAAACTATAACACTCATTATTATATAACTTACTCTTTGGATTTGGATAATTTGGATTTTTCTACACAATATGCCATGACGCACAAAGCAAGTGATTTTTCAAAAATAGGATATAAAACAAAAGGTTTTGGTATTGGGGAGTACAATAAAATAGTTTCAACAGAGCACTTTGCTATACCTTTTTGGTCAGATGGAAGAAAAAACACAGGAGATGTAAATATATATATGGCTAGAATACCTCTGGATGGAATAGAGCATACTGTTGATGTAAAAAACATTAGTATTGCATCGGATAAGATAACAGTTAATTCAATAAGCCCCAATCCAAGCAATGGCATATTTAATATAAGCTATACTACCAAATCGGTATCGAAAGTGACATTTGATGTATTCGATATATCAGGTAAAAAAGTTTATAAAAGTAGCGTTCCAAAACAAGACCAAGGGCAGCATATAACAAAGCTCAATTTAATAACTCTTGACAAAGGTTTATACATTTTAAAAATAACCACCAAATTCGGTTTGATAAGTAAAAGTATTATAATAAACTAAAATATAAATATCATGAAAAAGGGCGTTTATTCATTGATTTTTATTCTTATATCGACATTTGCATATACTCAAAAAAGTGCAGAAGAATTGTGTCGCAATTCTAAGATAGGCCGTTTTAATAGTATTTTGAAATGGAGAGATACCGGCAATCAGGATGATTTTGATATTAATTATTATAAAATAAATCTTGAAGTTTTTCCCGGTTCCAAAAGAATAATAGGTATTGTTGATATTCATAGCACATGTGTTAAATCAGGACTAAAAAGGTTGGATTTGGATTTTACATCATCATTAAAAGTGGAATATGTTAATTTAAATGGTAAAAGTTTATTGTTTGAGCACGACTATAACAATAAAATCTTAAAAGTTTTTCTTAACAAGGTTTACTCCAAAGGAGAGAATATTAATATTGCGATAAAATATATTGGAGAGCCCGGAGGATCTTTTCATTTTGATACCAAATATGGGAAACCCTTGATTTGGACAAAAACAGAACCATATGGCTCTCTAGACTGGTTTCCATGCAAAAACCTTCCTAAAGATAAGGCTGATTCTGTAGATATGATAGTAACAGTACCTGCAAGTCTAACAGTTGCATCAAATGGCTTATTGGTTAGCACTGATACATTAGATAACAACAAAGTGAGATATTCTTGGGCGGAGAGATATCCTATTGCTACATATTTGATTTCTCTCGCTATTAATCCGTATAAGATAAGAATAGATTATTTCAAGTATAGTGATACTGATTCGATGCCGGTGATTAACTATATAATATCTGATGATTATGATGCTAATAGCGAACGATACAGTGTTGTGCCGGAGATGCTCAAAGCATTCACGGGCTATTTTGGCGAATATCCCTTTGTTAAAGAAAAATACGGTAATGCTGAATTTCCATGGGGAGGTGGAATGGAACACCAGACCTTAACAAGCTTGTTAGGTCCTCATGAATTTTTGTTAGCGCATGAATTGGCGCATCAATGGTGGGGTGATATGATTACTTGCCAAGATTTTCATCATATTTGGTTAAATGAGGGTTTTGCTACCTATTCAGAAGCACTTTGGGCGGGATACAAGAACGGGAAAGAAGCTTATCACAATAAGATGAAGGACAAAGAATATCTTGGTTCGGGTACTGTATATGTTGAAGATATAACAAATCCGGGGGACATTTTTGACGGAAATTTATCTTACAAAAAAGCTGCTTGGGTATTGCATATGCTCCGTCATGTTATTGGAGATGATGAAAAATTTTTTAATATCTTAAAATCCTATGCGAGTAGTGCCAAAAGGTATAGTGTTGCAAATACAGCTGATTTTGTTTTTATTTGTGAGAAAGTATCCGGAAAAGATTTGGCACAGTTTTTTGACCAGTGGATATACGGAGATTATCATCCGGTATATTTATACGACTGGGACTATAAAGAAACAAATGGAAAATATGAATTGGTATTAAACATAGAACAGTTTCAGACACAAAATCTATTCACTATGCCTATTGATGTAAGTGTAATGACGGAAGATGGTGAAAAAACTTTTGTCGTAAACAACTTTGATAAACTGCAAGGCTATAGTTTTGTTTTGGATAGCAAACCTATTAAAGTGACCTTAGATAAAGACAACTGGATACTTAAAGAAGTAAGGGAAGGTATTTCTATGGTAAATCATGACAACAATGAAGTCTTATTGTCAATTTCCAGTTCCGGGACTTATGGACACATTATCCCTGATGGCTTTGGCAATGGTTTGATTTATCCAAAGGAAGGAAAAAACAATTTATATTTTGGGACATTAATGTTTGGAAATAGCGATGAGTATGTAGCGGATATATCAGAAAAAGGTAGTGGTAGAGATTTTAAACAATTGGATGGATCAAATTTTGAAATAAATAGCACTTCAATTTCAAATCTGAATATCAATATCAAATATTCGGATGAAAAACATCCGGAGAGTAAAAATATTTTAGTCGATCAGACGAGTTATTCATGGAATATTGAGCCTTATAGAGAGTTGATACTGTTTAAATATAAGATTATCAATAATGGTATAGAGAATCTAGATAGCTTCTATATATCTCAATTTATGGATTTTGATATACCGGATTACACGGAAAATTATATCTCAAAAGATGAAAGCAATAGATTGTTGTATCAATACTCTAATGGCATATATTGTGGTGTTAAAGTATTGGACAATACGGATAAGATAAATTATGTATCAGTATCAAGTGCTGTGGACAATCTTGGTGAAACAAAAAAGTTTAAATACTTAACGGGAAGATTAAACGATTTCAAAGAAGGAGTAAAAAACGATTGGAGCACAATGTTGTCAAGAGGACCATATACATTTAATTCGGGAGATACTTTAGTTGTTGATTTTGCTTTAGTCGCCGGCACAAACGAGTCAAATATTAAGAAAAATGCCGATTATGCTCAAAGCTTATTTGATAAATATCTTGTGTCAAATAAAAATATTATAGAAAATGAAACAAATGTTTGGGTAAAAGTATTTCCCAATCCAATACTTGATAAAATCAATATGGAATTGTATTTGGATACTTCCCAAAAGGTTGAAATTAGTGTTTTTGATGTAAGAGGCAAAAAGATATATTCTGAAAATAGATACTTAAAACAGGGAGGAAGCAGTATTAGTATCAACAGGCCATTGAAAAGTGGCATCTATTTTTATAAAATAAATACAGAATTGGGGGTGTTGAGCGGAAAAATTATTAAATAATGGTTAAACATAAATTTGACTTGCTTGTTAGTAAGCTAAATAAAAACAAATTAAAATATGGGAGTAATTAATAAAATTTCATGTGATTGGCAGGGAAAAATGGCATTTGAAGCAGAGTTGCCAGGAGGTAAAATAATGCTTGATGCAGGTGAAGCCGTAGGCGGTGAAGGAAAAGGAGTGAGACCCAAACCCTTGGTTTTGGTAGCATTAGCAGGGTGTACGGCAATGGATGTTGCCTCACTTTTTACAAAAATGAAAGCAGAGCCTGAAGATTTTAAAGTAAGTGTGAGTGGAGAACTAACAGAAGAACATCCTAAATATTTTCGTAATGCCCATATCGAATATCATTTTTGGGGAAAAGATTTAAAAAAGAAAAAACTCGAAAAATCAATTAATTTATCTTTGGATAGATACTGTGGAGTAACAGAGATGTTTAGAAAATTTTCAGAAGTGACATTTGAAATAATCTATCACGAAGACTAATATTTTATTTTCTTTGTTTTTGTAGTAAAAATGGCAGGGGTAGAAAATAGCTTATGTCATATTGGCTTTTGCCAAACAGTCTGACTGTCAGTATGTCACCTTTTAAAATACTATTCAACATGGTTTGATTTTTGAGAGTATTCTATTTGTATATTTAATAAATAATAAAATAATAAAAGCAATGACATACGATATATTTACTATAAAGGCACAAGATGCTATCGTAAAAGCTCAAAGTATTGCTGCCGGCAATGAGCAACAATCGGTAGATACACCTCATTTGCTTAAGGGAATATTTGAGACAGATGAGGATCTGAGTAAGTTTTTATTTCAAAAGTTAGGAGTGAATTTTTCATTATTAAAAAGTCAACTTGATCAAGAAATTAAAAACTATCCGAAAGTACAAGGAGGCGAAAAACAATATTTGTCAGGAGATGCTAACAAAGCATTGTCAACAGCAAAGAAATTACTTAAAGAATTCAAAGATGAATACATTTCTCTTGAGTTAATGCTATTGGCTATACTCAAAGGAAAAGACAAAGGAGCTAGAATTTTAAAAGATTTAGGAGTTACCGAAGACGGATTGAAAGCAGCAATAGCAGAATTGAGAAAAGGGAGAACTGTCAAGGATCAGAGTGCGGATAATCAATACAATGCATTGAACAAATATGCCATAAATCTGAATGAAAAGGCCGAAAACGGAAAACTTGATCCTATAATAGGTAGAGATGAGGAGATAAGAAGGATTCTTCATATATTGTCCAGAAGAAAAAAGAACAATCCTATATTATTAGGAGAAGCCGGAGTAGGAAAGACGGCAATAATTGAGGGTATAGCTTGGAGGATAGTAAAAGGTGACGTTCCTGAAAACCTCAAGAATAAAAAGATTTTTTCTTTGGATATGGCATCGTTAATAGCCGGAGCAAAATACAAAGGAGAGTTTGAAGAGCGATTGAAAGCAGTCATAACAGAAGTAAAAGATTCTGATGGTCAAGTTGTGTTGTTTATCGATGAAATCCATACTTTGATTGGTGCAGGAGGAGGTGGTGGAGCAATAGACGCTGCCAATATATTAAAACCTGCTTTGGCTCGAGGAGAGCTACACACTATAGGAGCGACCACTTCGGATGAGTATCAGAAGTATTTTGAAAAGGACAAGGCGTTGGTCAGAAGATTTCAGACTGTATACATAGATGAACCAAGTACAGAAGACACAATTTCAATATTGCGTGGAATAAAGGAAAAATATGAAGTTTATCACAAAGTAAAAATCTTAGATGAAGCTTTAATTGCAGCTGCTGAATTATCTCATAGATATATTACTGAGAGGAGATTGCCTGATAAAGCTATAGATTTGATAGATGAATCAGCGGCAAAATTGAGGCTTGAACTTGATTCTGTCCCTGAAGAAATTGACGAATTAAACAGAAAGCTTCGTCAATTGGAAATCGAAAGAGAAATGATAAAAAGGGAAAAGAATAAATCTAAGTTGAAAATCATAGAAGAAAAAATAGCTACTCTTAAAGAGAAAACAAATTCAATAGTATCCAAGTGGAAATTTGAAAAAGAAATAGTAGAAACTATTCAGAAGATCAAAAAAGAAATAGATGAAATTGAGATTGTAGCAGAAAAAGCAGAAAGAAACGGAGAATATGAAAAAGTAGCTAAAATAAGATATGAGGAGCTTCCCAAAAAAGAAGCTATGCTCAAGGCAAGTGAGGATAAACTGCACAATATCCCTGATGAGGAAAGATTCGTTAGAGAGATAGTTACTGCTAATGATATAGCAGAAGTGGTAGCAAAATGGACTGGTATTCCGGTTTCAAAAATGATGAAGGGCGAAAAAGACAGAATACTGCATCTTGAAGACGACCTTGCAAAAAAAGTTATAGGACAGAAAGAGGCTATTGAAGCTGTTTCTGATGCGATAAGAAGAAGTAGAGCTGGTCTTCAAGATGACAAAAAACCAATAGGATCATTTTTGTTTTTAGGACCAACCGGAGTTGGAAAAACATATTTGGCAAAACAATTAGCCGAACTATTGTTTGATAGCTCAAAGAGTATGATTCGTATTGATATGAGTGAGTATCAAGAGAGGCATACAGTGTCAAGACTTGTAGGAGCTCCTCCGGGATATGTTGGTTATGATGAAGGAGGTCAATTGACAGAGGCGGTGAGGAGGAATCCATATTCAATAGTATTATTGGATGAGATAGAAAAAGCCCATAAAGATGTTTATAATATATTGCTTCAGGTCTTGGATGACGGAAGATTGACAGACAATAAAGGTAGGGTTGTCAATTTTAAAAATACTATTATAATTATGACATCAAATATTGGTTCAGAGATAATTCTTGATAATTTTTCTGAATTGGAAATGTTGAAGACTAAAGAAGAAAGAGATATGCTTTTGAAGGACACAAAAGAGGAGATATTTGGAATGCTTAAAGAATTTATGCGCCCTGAATTTCTGAACAGAATAGATGAAAAATTAATGTTTTTACCTCTTGATAAAGAACAGATCAAAAAAATAGCTTTATTGCAACTGAAAGACTTGGAGAAAATGCTTAAAAAACAAAGTATGGTTCTTGAGGTGAAAGATGCTGCGTTGAGTTTGTTGGCAGATCTAGGTTACGATCCTGCATATGGAGCAAGACCTCTAAAGAGGGTAGTGCAACACGAGATTATAAATGAGATGTCTAAAAAAATCTTAGGAGGAGAATTTTTACCGGGAGATAAAATAATAGTCAATGCAAAAGACAGAAAGTTTGAGTTTGAGGTAAGAAAGGCTAAAGAAGTAGAATAAGAATAAAAAGCCCCGAAAAAATCGGGGCTTTTTATAGAATTATATGTTTTACTCCTCTCTTAATTTCAGTCCCAATTCTACCATCTGCTCTTCATCTACAGTATCGGGTGCATCTATCATCACGTCTTTACCCTGATTGTTTTTTGGAAATGCGATGTAATCCCTGATTGAACTTTGGTTATTCATTACAGCGCAAAGTCTGTCAAAACCAAAAGCAATTCCCCCGTGTGGCGGTGCTCCATACTCAAATGCTCCAAGTAGAAAACCAAATTGTTTTTGAGCTTCTTCTTTGGTAAAGCCTAAAAGTGAAAAGTTTTTGGACTGCAATTCTCTATCGTGAATTCTTATTGAACCTCCACCTATTTCGGCACCATTAATCACCAAATCATAGGCATCAGCCTTAAGGTTTTTCAATGTTTCAAAATCTCCGCTTTTCATTTTTTCTATCTCATCTTTTTTGGGTGCTGTAAATGGGTGGTGCATTGCAAAAAACCGACCTGCATCTTTATCCCATTCCAAAAGTGGAAAATCCAATATCCAAACCGGTTTAAAATCTCCATCTTTCATCAAGCCCATATTCCTCGCCATCTCTAATCGGAGTTCCCCCAATTGTTTGCGAACCTTATCCACTTCACCCGATAGTATCAACAACATATCTCCTGCTTCAGCACCCATCAATTCACCCCATGACTTAAGTTGCTCTTCGGTAAAAAATTTGCCTATAGAACTCCTAATTGTTCCATCCTCTTCAAACTTCACATAGACCAATCCTTTTGCTCCTACTTGTGGTCTTTTTACCCATTCGGTAAGTTTTTTTATCGCTTTATTTGAATATTCTTTGCTTTGACCTTTAGCATTTATTCCGGCGATCAATTCCGAATCGTCAAATACACTAAAACCATGACCTTTTGCTACATCATTAAGTTCGACAAATTTCATGTCAAATCTCAAATCCGGTTTATCAGATCCGTAAGTTTTTATGGCATAATCGTAATCCATTCTGGGAAAATCACCTAACTCTACCCCTTTAAGAGTTTTGAACAAATGCTTTGTCAAACCTTCGAAAGTGTCCAATATATCATCCCGATGAACAAAAGACATTTCACAGTCAATCTGAGTAAATTCAGGTTGTCTATCTGCTCTTAGGTCTTCGTCTCTGAAGCATTTTACTATCTGATAATATTTGTCCATTCCTGCTACCATAAGGAGTTGCTTAAAAGTCTGAGGTGACTGTGGCAATGCATAAAACTGTCCTTTATTCAATCTGCTCGGTACAATAAAATCCCTAGCACCTTCAGGAGTACTTTTTATTAAAAACGGGGTTTCTACCTCGATAAATCCTCCTCCACCAAGATATTTTCTCACTTCTAAAGAGCAATTGGATCTAAAGATTAAGTTTTCCTTTACAGGATTACGTCTGATATCAAGATATCTGTATTTCATTCTCAATTCATCACCTCCATCGGTTTTATCTTCAATCGTGAAAGGCGGGACGTCAGAAGAATTCAGAACTTCAAAAGTTTTCACTTCGATTTCTATTTCGCCTGTCGGTCTATTTGGATTTTTATTTGAGCGTTCTCTTACTATTCCTTTTGCCTGTATCACGTATTCTCTACCGGTTTTTCTTGCACTTTCGCACATTTCTTTGTTTTCATCCATAGAGAACACAAGCTGAGTAATACCATATCTATCTCTAAGGTCAATAAAGGTCAGCCCTCCAAAGTCTCTACTTGATTGAATCCAGCCACTTAATATCACTTCATTTCCGGTATTTTCTATTCGGAGTTCTCCACAATTGTGAGTTCTATACATTGTTAAATATTTTCTTTAATAATTTGAAATGCAAAGGTGCACAAAGATTTCTATAAATTTTAATGCAGGTGTCAAAAATTTTATAAAAAATTAAATTGAAAGTGAAAAAATAAGTAGGGCATAATCTGTTTCGCTTTATTTTTTCTTTTTCTTTCTTTTAAAATCACCGCGTTTCCATGCCTTGATAAATCTTCTCCAAGCCATTACATCAAAAATACGCATAGGTTTTATTTGCCCTGTATAGACTGCATCATTTGCTATTTTATTCAATTCGTAATTGGTCGCTTCTTTGCCGTCATAGGGGACTTCTCGTATCATTTTTTTTATTACTTTTTCGGCTAGATTCTCATCTGCTTGCATTTTCAACTTATCAGTTATATCCAGTGCTAAAAGTTCTTGTTTGAAATATTGTTTTCTAGGCCAAGGGTAAATTACTGTTTCGGGTAGCAGTACATCATCCTGAGACATTATTTGGTATACAGAATAAAAATGACTGTTAAGTGTATCCGGGATCACATATTCTATAGGTTTATATCCTACATAAGTAAATTTGATTGTATCTCCTCTTATTGCAACAATGGAGAAAAAACCGTCCAAGCCGGAAACTGTTCCTCTCCTAGTTCCTTTAATATATATATTTGTGTAAGGCAATGGAATGGCCTCCCCGGTATCATCGTTTTGCGTAACCACAACACCGGAAAACTGTACAGCAAATACTTCTTCTTTATTGATTTGAGCTGAAACTGAAAAGACTAAGAAAAATAATATTGTGATCGCAACTAACTTCATAAAATATGTTATTTTTGTATTCTAATGTATCATAACGAAAAAAACATTGTCCTGTGTATAAATAATAATAAATATCATCAGGATTTTAAAAATATTCTATTTTCGTTCAGATACTACATGAAAAATGGTTTGTAACAAGTAAATAACTATGTCATTTTGATACCCAGATAGATAAATATCCAACACACAAGTACACTAATTAATATATATCCTAATGCTGTTTGGATATTACCGGATTCTAGCATTTGGAATGTCTCAAATCCAAAAGTTGAAAAAGTCGAAAACCCTCCACAAAATCCTATCAGCAACAACAACCTCAGGTTGTCCGGAATATCCAATTTTATTTGCAGACCAATAAAATATCCTAAAATAAAACAACTCAATATATTGGCAACAAATGTAGCGTAAGGTATTTGAAAACTAAATTTTTCAAATAATCTCCATATTGCATATCTAGCCATGCTACCAAGTCCTCCTCCTATAAATACGAATAAAAATTTCACTCCTTTTGTGCTTTTTTTCTTTTTAATAAATAAACTAAAATACCGGTGAGCATCATGGCTAAGCCTAAAATTGTAATAAATAATAGATTGATGTTTATAAAGCTAAAAGAGTACGCTATATAAATAAAAATGATGTTTGTCATGATCAATATAGATGTAACTTCCATGTGACTAAAACCCAAATCCAATAATAAATGATGAATGTGCCCCCTGTCCGGATGAAAAGGCGATTTCCCCTTAAGTAACCTAAGAGACATGATTCTAACCGTATCAAAAATAGGGATTATCAAAACTGAAATAGCAAAGACAGGACCGGATTTAATAAAAAGAATGGGATTGGTTTGCTCTTTATTGATTTCAAAAAACTTAATTGCGAGCACAGCAGCAACCAAACCTATAAGTAAAGACCCCGTATCCCCCATGAAAATTTTAGCCGGAGTATAATTGTAATTCAAAAATGCAATAATAGAACCCGCCATGGCAAATGCAACAATGGATAATTCAATTCGATCAACTTCATAAAACAAAAAACCAAAAACAACAGAAGTCAATAGCCCAATTGTACCAGCTAATCCATTGACTCCATCTATCAAATTAAATGCATTGATTATTGCTATTATGACAAACATTGAAAACAATGCGCTCCATAAAAAAGGAATTTCATGAATACCAAAAATACCATACAATTCCGATATTCTCACATTTGATTGAAAAACAAGTATAAATGCCGCCACAATTTGCGCTCCAAATTTTTTTAAAGGAGAAACAGGTTCAATATCATCTTTAGCACCTATCAGAAATATAATGATAAATGCTGACAAGATATATTGTAAGTCTCCCAAAGAGTTGAAAGGAGTCCATAAAATAATAGAAAACAACAAACCTGCAAAAATACTAATTCCACCCAGACGGGGGATTATCTCCGTATGAGACTTTCGATCGTCAGGCACATCATACAATTTTTTTTTGTACGCAATATCAATTATTGCCGGAATCACACGGTAAGTTAGTAAAAAAGAAGTAATGAATGCAAGTATGATATTGTACATTATCTATTTTTCCTTATCGTTAAACTCCTTAAATAGTTTGTCCAATTCTTTTCCAAACTTATCTATTCCTTTTCCTAAACTCTCCATACCTTTTTTAAAATTCTCAGCAGCTTTATTAAAGTCTTTGTCCTCTTTTATTTTCTGGAAAATTTTGGTAATATCTTTTTCTTTATCAATAATACCATTTATTTTACCAAAAAGATTATCCCATTCTTCATTGTCAAATTTTATATCCAAAGGCAATTCTGATTTCACCCTGTAAAATGTGTATTTTATGCCATTCTTAACTATTCTTTTTTTATCCTTGCCTGTAAAGTCATCTTCAAATTTTTTATAACAGTCTTCAGTTAGTTTTTTAAACTTTTCATCAGCAACTTTCCAATCATCTTTTTTATAATCATTGTGTTTTTTCTCAATTTTATTAATGAAATTATCAAATGATGCAAGATACAATGACTTGGATGTACATTCATCAAAAGTACATGATGTGTTAATCAATACAAGACTCAATAAAACAAAAAATATTTTTTTCATATGATTTTTCATAAATGATTATTTTTCAATAAAAATTATAGAGACTTACAAAAATAACACTTTTTTTTAATACCACCCTATTTCAATGATGTATTTCATGTTTTATCGGTTAAATAGTGTCTGTCTATAAATAGTGTCTATTCACAAAGTCATTAAAATATAAAAATAATCTTTTTGTGATATAATGTAACTATACAGGTAGAATCATTTTTCATCTCAAAAACACTCTATCTGTATAGTTACTTACTTTATTCAAATTACTGATGCTAAAGCATCACTAATTCTCAGAAAGACAAAAATCTCATCAAAAATCATTATTTTTCAAAAATCAAGCACTTTATAGACAAACACTACTAAGATTGTGAATAATATATACAAAATGATGAATCACAAGATGCTATTTTATAAATAAATAAAGCTCAACAATTGTTGAGCTTATTAAAGTCCCCAAAGCCTTGGGGAGACGGGACTCGAACCCGTCCCCAAAGCCTTGGGGATGACAGGCAAAAATCTAAAGAATATTTTTAGGAGAAGCAATAAGATTTCGCAATTGTTTTTTAGAATACTTTTTTAATTTTTTTTCTCTTTGAAGAGCTTCACGCTTATTATTAAAAGCTTCAACATAAACCAATTCCCAAGGATAAAAACGAGAAGTAAAAGAAGCACATCCATTGTTATGTTGAATTAAACGTTTGGAAGGGTCTAAAGAGTACCCTTTGTAAAAAGTGTCACTACTAAGATTGTGAATAATATATACAAAATGATGAATCACAAGATACTATTTTATAAATAAAAAAAGCTCAACAATTGTTGAGCTTATTAAAGTCCCCAAAGCCTTGGGGAGACGGGACACGAACCCGTCCCCAAAGCCTTGGGGATGACAGGCAAAAATCTAAAGAATATTTTTAGGAGAAGCAATAAGATTTCGCAATTGTTTTTTAGAATACTTTTTTAATTTTTTTTCTCTTTGAAGAGCTTC